>Ga0007834_1000126_pt1 | contig 28486 bp, 22 predicted proteins | sample CryBogCBE06Nov07_FD_71233 | JGI IMG/M metagenome (GOLD analysis project Ga0007834, IMG submission 71233) | Freshwater microbial communities from Crystal Bog, Wisconsin, USA - CBE06Nov07 | ecosystem: Environmental > Aquatic > Freshwater > Lake | place: Crystal Bog, Wisconsin, USA | collected...
TTGACATACAGCTTGACGCCGCCGCGCTTCTCACGGTTCCACAGGTCCTGGGGCGCCTTCGCCGGGATGAATAGCAGTTGGGTGTATTCCGTGCTGCCCTCGACGCGGTTGTGGCTCCAGGCCAGGGGTGCCTCGAAATCGTGGCTGATCGCCTTGTAGAAGTCGATGTACTGCTCGTCGCTGATGTCTTTTTTGGGCCGCGTCCACAGGGCGCTGGCCTGGTTGACGGTTTCCCACTCATCGGTGACGACCATCTCGCCGCCCTTGTTGTCCTCGCCTTCCTTCCACTCCTCCTTTTGCATCAGGATGGGCAGGCTGATGTGGTCGGCGTATTTGTTGATAATGCCCTTGAGTTTCCAGGCACTGGCGTATTCGAGGGCGTCGTCGCGCAGGTGCAATGTCACGCTGGTGCCGCGTGCGGGGCGGTCAATCGTTTCGACCTCGAAGTCTCCCGTGCCGGTGCTCACCCAGCGTACGCCTTCACTGGCAGGCAGGCCGGCACGGCGTGACTCCACCGTGATCTTGTCGGCAACGATGAAGCCCGAGTAAAAGCCCACGCCGAACTGTCCGATCAGCGCGCCCTGCTCCTTGGCGTCGGCCTGCTTCTGGCTCTCCAGCTTGCTCATGAAGTCGCGCGTGCCACTTTTGGCAATGGTGCCCAGGTTGTCGATGGCTTCCTGCTGCGACAGGCCGATGCCGTTGTCGGTGATGGTCAGGGTCTTGGCAGCCTTGTCGAAGGCAATGCGCACCTCCAGATTGGGCGCATCTTCATACAGGGCGGCATTGTTGAGGCCTTCAAAGCGCAACTTGTCGCATGCGTCTGAGGCATTGGAGATCAGCTCGCGGACGAAGATCTCCTTGTTGGAATACAGCGAATGGGTAACCAGGTGGAGCAGCTGGGCAACTTCAGCCTGAAAGGAATGGGTTTGTTTGGTCATGGGATATCCGGATGCAATCGGTTGATGCGAAAGGTGGCGTTAAAACGCCCTGATATGCGGGGCGTGAGGTGCAATTTCAAGGGCGCCGGGCCCCCGGCAATCAGCGCGGCAGGGACTCAACCTCTTTTTGCCACCGGTCCAGCAGACGCTTGCGCTCGGCGGCCTTGCCGTACTTTTCAAAGTCGTACTTGATCAGGCGCACATTGTCCATGAGCGGGATGCGCGGATCGGGTTTGAATGTCCGGTTGGCGGGAACCTGCAGACTGTCGGCCTTGGCGCCAATGGCCTGGCCTACCGGACTCATCAGCCAGTCGTAATAGCGCTTGGCCGCTTCCTTGTTGCGCCCGCCCTTGACCAGGGCGATGCCGCCGATCTCGTAGCTGGTGCCTTCGCATGGCGCTACCGTGGCAACCGGGTATTTGTTCAGGCGCCAGGCGTCAAAACCGAAGATGAAACTAATGCCCACTGCCACCTCGCCCTTGGCCACGTCGGGGGCCTGGGCGGTGCCGCTGCGGGTGTAGTTGGTGATGTTCTTGTGGAGCTTTTTCATGTAGTCGAACGCCGCGTCTTCGCCCATGAGCTGCACCAGACCGGCCATGATGGTGTAGGCCGTGCCGCTGGAGGCCGGGTGGGAAATCTCGACCTCACCCTTGTAGACCGGCTTGATCATGTCGGCCCAGCATTTGGGCTCGGGCAGCTTCTTTTTCTTGAGCAGGTCGGTGTTCCAACCAAAGCCGATGGCGCTGCTGTAGAAGCCGCCGACCATGTTGCCAGTCATGGCGTACTGGCGCACGCTCCAGGCGTAGAGGTCATTGATGTAGGCGGGCCGGTAGGGCTCGAGCAGGCCGACTTCGGCTGCCTGGAGGAACGGGTCACCGGTTCCTCCCCACCAGATATCCGTCTTGGGGTTGGATGCCTCTGCACGCAATTGCGCCAGCGCCTCGCCAGTGGCCTTGCGCGTCTGCAGCACCTTGATGCCGGTTTCCCGGGTGAACTCCTGGGCCGCCATTTCGCACCAGCCCTGGTCGGTGCTGCAAATCGCATTGACCGTGCCCTGCCCGCCAGTTTGGGCATGCAAAGCAGTGCCAGCCAGCATGAAAAGAGCACTGGCAGCTATTGTTTTTATAGCAATTGATGTCTTGATCTGCATGATTTAAAACCTTTCGTGGCTACCGAGGTAGCGCCATTGTCCTACAGGCAGCGCACCCAGCACCACACTTCCGATCCGCACGCGCTTGAGGCCGACCACGCGCAAACCGACCAGCTCGCACATGCGCCTGATCTGGCGTTTCTTGCCCTCGCGCAGCACGATGCGCAATTGCTCCTCGTTCTGCCAGCTCACCTTGGCTGGGAGGAGGGCCTGGCCGTCCAGTCTCAGGCCGTGGCGCAGCAGGGCCAGCTTTTCTTCGGGAAAACCGGCCTGGGTGTTCTTGGGGCTGGTACCGGCCCCGCGATCCGGCCCCTCGGTGGGCATGACGTCGCCGTAACCGACGCGCACCAAGTACTCCTTTTCAATCTCCGAATCCTGCCCGATCAGATGGCGCGCGATGCGCCCGTCCTGCGTGAGCACCAGCAGGCCGATCGAGTCGATATCGAGCCGCCCCGCCGGAGCCAGGCCGCGCAGATGCGGCGGGGTGAAGCGCATTTTTGAGCTGTCCTCGCGCCAATGGGTGCGCGGGTTGATCAGCGTGATGGCAGGCTCGTGCCCGTCTTCGGCCTGGCCGCTGACATAGCCCATGGGCTTGTTCAGCAGGACGGTGACCTGCTGCAACTGGGCATTCTTGGCCGCGCTGTGCACCTGGATCTGGTCGGCGGCAGTCACCGGCTGGCCCATGCGGGCCGGCTCGCCGTTGACGCGCACCCAGCCGCGCTCGATCCACTCGTCGGCCTCTCGGCGCGAGCACAGGCCCAGTTCGGCCATGCGTTTGTTGAGGCGGGAGGTTGCTGCGGGTTCTTCCATTTGCTATGAGTTTTGTAGCTGCTTATGCTGATTTTACGCCGGCCAGACGGTTTTTTATGCCCAAACAGGAATCAGGCCACCAGTCGGTAGCCCACGGCGGTCTCGGTCAGCAGGTGGCGCGGCTGGGCCGGATCGGCCTCCAGCTTCTGGCGCAGATGGCCCATGTAGATGCGCAGGTAGTGGCCCTGCTCGGTGTGACCCGGACCCCAGACTTCGCCGAGCAGCTGGCGCTGGGTCAGGACGCGCCCCACATTGGCAACCAGCACGCCCAGCAGGCGGTATTCGATGGGCGTCAGGTGGACTTCCACGCCCGCGCGCCGCACGATGCGCGCTACGCGATCCATTTCGACATCGCCAAAGCGGAACAGGGGCTCGCCCTCGGCTTGCCCCGAAGCCGATGCGTTGTCGGCACAGCCCCATGTCGTACGCGGGCGGCGCAGGTTGGCGCGCACCCGTGCCAGCAACTCGCCCACCCCGAATGGTTTGGTCAGGTAGTCGTCGGCACCGGCGTCCAGCGCAGCAATCTTGTCGGTTTCGTCCACCCGCGCCGACAGCACGATGATCGGCAGGGCCGACCAGCCGCGCACATCGCGGATCACATCCAGACCATCGCCATCGGGCAGGCCCAAATCCACGACTAGCAGGTCAGGCTTGCGCGTACCGGCTTCGATCAGCCCGCGCCGGGCGCTGTCCGCCTCGAACACCTGCCAGCCTTCATCCTCCAGGGCCGCACGCACGAAGCGGCGGATCTGGGGCTCGTCTTCAATCAGCACAGCGACAGGGGACGACATGAAGGAAGGGTGGATTCAAGGTGGTGGGTCTTGCGGCGCCGGTCTGCGGGGCAAGGTGATGGTGAATTGTGCGCCACCATCGGGGGCATTGCCCGCCTCAATCTGCCCACCGTGGGCCAGCACCACGGCCTTGGCAATGGCCAGACCGAGGCCGACGCCCGGGGTGGCCGACTCCGCACTGCCGCGGGTGAACTTGTCGAACAACATATCTTCCCGGCCTTTGAGCGACGCAGGAAGACCGGGCCCGTGGTCGCGCACCGTGATGACCAGGGTTTCAGGGCCTGCCTGTGCGGCCACTTCAATCGGCTCGGCTCCGTATTTGGCGGCGTTTTCCAGCAGGTTCACGAGCATGCGCTCGATCAAGGCCGCGTCGAATTCGACAAGAGGCAGGCCAGGGTCGATTAAGGTGCGGACCTGCTTGCCAGACAGGCCGTAGCGGGCGGCACGTATGGCAGACCCCACCACTTCCTCGACCGACTGCCATTCGGTGCGCAGGCGCAACTGCCCGCTTTGCAGGCGGGCCATGTCGAGCAGGTTGTTCACCAGGGCATTGAGCGCGCGCGCCTGGGTTTCGATCGCCTGCGCCGTCTCGCGCTGCTCGCCGACCAGACCGGGCTGGGAACGCCGCAGTGATTCAGCCAGACCAATCAGCGCGGTCAGTGGCGTACGCACGTCGTGGGAGATCGCGGCCAGCAGCGTGTTGCGCAAGCGCTCGGACTCCATCTGCACCAGGGCACCCTGGGCCACTTCCACGTAATGCACCCGCTCCAGCGCAATGGCAATCTGGCGGGCCAGGGTTTCCAGCTGCTGCACCTGCTCGGGGATCAGCAGCCAGTTCGGATGGGCCGGCTTCAGCGCCAGCAGGCCTCGGATGCGCATGGGTGCCTTGAGCGGCAGGTAGTGCCATGCGTTGGCACTGAGCGTGGCGGTCGCCAGGCCTGCCGCCTGCGCATTGCGAAAGGCCCAGTCGGCGATGCTGGGATCCAGGTCGGGTGGCAAGCTGGCGGGTAAGACCAGCTTGTCGGCGCTGTCGGTCACCAACACCAGTGCATCCCCACCAAAGAGGCGCTGGACGGCGGCCCGTCCGGTTTCTGCCACTGGCTCGGCCAATAACGCGCTGGCCAGGTCGCGCGACAACTCAAATGATGCCTGGGCCCTGCGCTCCCGGCTGGCCGCTACGCGCGCCGCGTAGCGCAGGCCGGCCGTGAGCTGGCCGATCAGCAGGCCCACGGCGAGCATCACGGCAAAAGTCAGCAGATACTGGACGTCGCTGACTGCAAAGGAAAACCGGGGCGGCACAAAGAAGAAATCAAATGCCGCCACATTTACCGTGGCGGCAACCACCGCCGGCCCGCGCCCCAGGCGCACAGCCGCCAAAACCACCGCCAACAGATAAAGCATGACGATGTTGGCCAGATCGAAGAAGCCGATCAGGGGCGTCGCAACGGCGGTCACAACCAGACTGGAGGCCGCCGCCATGCCATAGCGCGACCAGGCTTGCCAGCCCGGGGCCGAGTCATCGTCCCCTTCGGTGCGCACTAGAGGTGCGCTCATATGGCGTGTGCTCTGGGCAGCCGCCACCTCGACCACGTCCAGAGCCGGTGCGAGCATGGCAACGCGGCGCGTAAACGTCGGGCCCGGAAAAAGCTTCCAGGCCGGCAGGGCTGTCGGACGGCCTACCACCAGGGTGGCGCAGTTGAGCATCTGGGCATGGCGCACCGCCTCAACCGCCACGTCATTGCCCGACAAAACGGCTGTGTCCGCGCCCAGTTCCTGCGCCAGCTTGAGCACGGCCAAAATGCGATCCCGTTCGGTGCGGTCCAGACGCGCCAGTCCGGGGGTTTCCACATAGGCGGCATACCAGCGCACGCTCATCTGGCCGGCAAGACGCGCCGCGCTGCGCACCGTCTGCTCGGCTCCCGGCTGCGGCCCGATACACGCCAGAATGGCACCGCCGGTGCGCCAGACGGGCGTGGACGCCGCAGCGTCCGTCGATTGCTCCACCCGCCAGGAGCGGACATCGTCTTCCACATGCTCGGCCGTGCGACGCAAGGCCATCTCGCGCAGGGCAATCAGGTTGCCCTTGCGAAAAAAGTTCTGGCTCGCCCGCTCGGCCTGCTGGGGCAGGTAGACCTTGCCCGCCTTCAGGCGCCCCAGCATTTCGTCGGGTGTGACATCCACCAGGACGATTTCATCGGCGCCTTCGAGTACCGTGTCCGGCACGGTTTCGTGTACCCGCACGCCCGTGATGGCACCCACCGTGCCGTTGAGACTCTCCAGATGCTGCACATTGAGGGCAGACCAGACATCGATGCCCGCGTCCAGCAGCTCCTGCACGTCCTGCCAGCGTTTGGGGTGGCGCGAGCCGGCGGCATTGGAGTGCGCCAGCTCATCCACCAGAAGCACAGCGGGCTTGCGCGCCAGCGCAGCGTCCAGGTCGAACTCGCTGACCGTTTTGCCCCGGTAGGGCAACTGGCGTTGCGGCAGCTGCTCCAGCCCGTCGAGCAATTGGGCGGTCTCCTTACGGCCATGGGTTTCGACCACACCAACCACCACGTCATGGCCCGCCCCGCGCTCGTTTTGGGCTGCGCTGAGCATGGCGTAGGTTTTGCCTACGCCGGCATTGGCCCCAAAGTAGATGCGTAGCCGGCCGCGCTGACGCCCGGCGTCCTGCGCCTGCAATCGCGCCAGCAGGGCGTCGGGGTCCGGTCGCGAATCGGCTGCCATCGGCGCAGCTTACTTCATCGCATCCAGCGCCAGATTCAGTCTCAGCACGTTGACTTGCGCCTCACCCAAGATGCCCCCCAGGGGGCGCTCGGCTGCCCCGTCGACAAGGCTGCGCACCCGGTCCGCCGGGATCCCCCGGGCCTTGGCAATGCGCCCGACCTGGTAGTAGGCCGCGGCCAGACTGATATGCGGATCAAGGCCGCTGGCCGAAGCTGTAACGAGATCGACCGGGACCGGGCTGGCATTGCCGGGATCGGCTGCCCGCAGCGCATCTACACGCGCTTTGACTGCATCGACCAGGGCCGGGTTGAGCGGCCCCAGGTTGGACCCACTTGACGAAGTGGCATTGTTGGCCATCGGACTGGTGGCCGAAGGACGGCTCCAGAAATGGCCAGGTTGCGAAAAGCTCTGCCCAATGAGACTGGAGCCCACCGGCTTGCCGTCGCGCATGATCAAGCTGCCGGCCGCCTGCGCCGGGAAAAGCGCCTGGGCAAGGCCTGTGAGGATCAGCGGATACACAAGGCCGGTTAGCAGCGTGAGTAAAACGAAGATGACCAAGGCCGGGCGAATGGTGTTTTTCATGACAATTCCTTTCAGACTCATACCAGGCGGGCTGCCACGAGCAGCAGGTCGATCAGCTTGATACCCGCAAATGGCACAACCAGGCCGCCCAGGCCATAGATAAGCAGATTGCGCCGCAGCAAGGCTGCCGCCCCGATGGCGCGGTATCGCACGCCCTTGAGCGCCAGCGGGATCAGAAACACGATCACCAGCGCATTGAAGATCACCGCCGACAGGATGGCAGAGGACGGGCTGCGCAGGGCCATGACATTGAGCGCTGCCAGCTGCGGGTAGGTCGTCACGAACATGGCAGGGATGATGGCGAAGAACTTGGCTACGTCATTGGCGATCGAAAAGGTTGTGAGCGAACCGCGCGTCATCAGAAGCGCCTTGCCTGTCTCCACCACTTCCAGCAGTTTGGTCGGGTTGGAATCCAGGTCGACCATGTTGCCGGCTTCCTTGGCTGCCTGGGTGCCAGTGTTCATGGCTACGGCCACATCGGCCTGCGCCAGGGCGGGTGCGTCATTGGTGCCGTCACCGGTCATCGCCACCAGGCGGCCCTGGGACTGGTATTCGCGTATCAGGCGCAGTTTGGCCTCGGGGGTGGCTTCGGCCAGGAAGTCATCAACCCCGGCTTCAGCCGCAATGGCGGCGGCTGTGAGCCGGTTGTCACCAGTGATCATGATGGTCTTGATGCCCATGCGACGCAGTTCGGCAAAACGTTCGCGGATGCCGGATTTGACGATGTCCTTGAGCTCCACCACGCCCAGCACGCGGGCACCATCGGCCACGACCAGTGGCGTGCTACCGCGGCGGGCTATGTCGTCCGAAGCACGGGTCACCTCGCCAGGTACCGAGCCCCCAAGCGCCTGCACATGCCGGGCAATTGCATCCGTTGCCCCCTTGCGCAGGCTTCGCAGCTGATTGCCTCCCGGCAGGTCCACCCCGCTCATGCGGGTCTGGGCCGTGAAGGCCACGTATTCGGCATCGGCATTGCTTTGCGCGACGGCACCCTGCCGTTCTGCAAGGGCCACGATGCTGCGGCCCTCGGGGGTTTCGTCGGCCATGGAAGCCAGCATGGCCGCTTGCGCGAGTTCGGCCTCACTGGTGCCCGGTGCGGCCACAAAGCCTGAAGCCTGCCGGTTACCATGGGTGATGGTGCCCGTCTTGTCGAGCATCAGCACATCCACATCGCCCGCGGCCTCGACGGCACGGCCCGAGGTCGCTATCACGTTGGCCTGCATCATGCGGCTCATGCCCGCCACACCGATGGCTGACAGCAGGCCGCCGATGGTGGTGGGAATCAGGCACACCAGCAGGGCGATCAGGGCCGTCACGCTCACAGCGCTGCCCGCCTTGGCCGCCTCGACGCTGAACAGGGAGTAAGGCAGCAAGGTGACAGTGACCACCAGAAAGACGATGGTCAGGGCTGCCAGCAGGATATTGAGTGCGATTTCATTGGGCGTCTTTTGCCGCTTGGCCCCTTCGACCATGCTGATCATGCGGTCGATGAAGCTCTCGCCAGGATTCACGCTGATGCGCACCACCAACCAGTCTGAAAGCACCCGCGTGCCGCCCGTCACCGCAGAAAAATCGCCGCCGGACTCACGGATAACCGGCGCAGATTCCCCGGTGATGGCCGACTCATCGACCGAAGCCACACCTTCGATTACCTCGCCATCGAGCGGGATCATGTCGCCTGCCTCGACCAGCACCACATCGCCCTTGCGCAAGTCTTCCGCCTGCTCCGGAAGCCACTTGGCACCGTGGCGAGGCTCACTGAGCTTCTTGCTCCAGGCCGCCTTTTTCAGGCCACGCAACGAGGCAGCCTGCGCCTTGCTTCGGCCCTCGGCCAACGCCTCGGCGAAATTGGCAAATAACACCGTGAACCACAACCACAGTGCCACCGCAAAAATGAATGTTGCAGGAGCCTCGCCATGGCCGCGTATGGCCTGCACGCCAAGCAGCGTCGTCAGGATGCTGCCGACATAGACGACAAACATCACTGGATTACGCCATTGGACGGCCGGGCTCAACTTGGCAAATGACTGCCGGATGGCCGGCCGGAGCAAGGCGGGATCGAAGAGGGAAAAACCTGTTGAATTGACCATGATGGATGTCCTTTCAGTGGGTCGGCCAGAGCATCAGATGCTCGACGATGGGGCCCAGGGCCAGCGCCGGGACATAGTTCAGCAGGCCCACCAGCAGCACCGTGCCGATCAGCAGCGTGACGAAGAGCGGTCCGTGGGTGGGCATGGTGCCGGCCCCGGGGCTAAGCCGCTTCTTGCGCGCCAGCCCTCCCGCAATCGCCAGTACAGGCACGATCACGCCAAAGCGCCCCAGCCACATGACCACGCCCAGAAGGAAGTTGTAGAACGGTGTGTTGGCGGACAGGCCAGCAAAGGCACTGCCGTTGTTGTTGGCGGCCGAGCTGAAGGCGTAGAGGATTTCCGAGAAGCCGTGCGCACCCGGGTTGGCGACACCCGCCTTGCCCGCGTCGCTCATGACGGCAATGGCCGTGGCGAGCAGCACTAGTGTCGGAGTGACCAGAATGGCGACGGAAGCCATCTTCATCTCGTAGGCCTCGATTTTCTTGCCCAGGTATTCAGGCGTGCGCCCGATCATCAGGCCTGCGATGAAGACCGCCAGAATGGCAAAGATCAGCATGCCGTAGAGGCCGCTGCCGACCCCGCCAAACACCACCTCGCCCAACTGGATCATCACCAGGGGAACCAGCCCGCCCAAAGGCGTCAGCGAATCGTGCATTGCGTTGACGGCGCCACAGGAGGCTGCTGTCGTGATCACGGCAAATAGGCCGGAGGCGTTGATGCCGAAGCGCGTTTCCTTTCCCTCCATATTGCCGCCTGCTTGAAGTGCACTGGCGGACTGGTCCACGCCCAGCGGAGCCAGCAATGGATTGCCGGCCTGCTCCGCCGGCGTGATGACCAGCACCGCCAGCACGAACATGACCGTCATGGCAGCCAATACGGCCCAGCCTTGGCGCAGGTCGCCCACTTCCCGACCAAAGGCAAAGCACAGTGCCGCCGGAATCAGGAAGATGCTGAGCATCTGCAGGAAATTGGCCAGCGCCGTCGGGTTCTCGTAGGGGTGGGCCGAGTTGGCGTTGAAGAAGCCACCGCCATTGGTGCCCAGCATCTTGATGGCCTCCTGCGAGGCCACCGGCCCCATGGCCAGGGTCTGGGTGCCGGTCTTCACGTCCTCCATGACGGGCTGGCCTTTGTCGTCTTTCAGGGCCTGGCCGTCGGGTCCATTTTTGGGCTGCTGGTAGGTTTGCACTTCCAGCGTGCCCACGTCCTTGTAGGCGCTGAAGTTTTGGATCACGCCTTGGCTGGCGAGGAACAGCGCAAACACCGTCGAAAGCGGCAACAGCAGCCACAGCGTGCTGCGGGTGATATCGACCCAGAAGTTGCCCACCATTCCTGTTGAGCGGGCAGCAAAACCGCGGATCAGGGCAAACGCCACGGCAATACCAGTGGCCGCAGAAAAGAAATTCTGCACCGTGAGCGCCAGCATCTGCACCAGATAGCCCATGGTGGACTCGCCGGCGTAGCCCTGCCAGTTGGTGTTGGTCACGAAGGCAATGGCAGTATTGAACGAGGAGTCTGCACTCACTGCGCCAAATGCCTGCGGGTTCAGGGGCAGCCAGAGTTGCAGGCGCTGCAAGGCATACACCACCAAAACACCCAGCGCGTTGAAAGCAAGCAAGGCCAGCGCATAGCCAGCCCAGCCCATGGATGCCTGCTGGGAAACGCCCGCAAGCCGGAACACGACCGCTTCTGCGCGCAGCATCCAGCCTGGCAGTCGGCCAGCACACAGGGCCGCGAGGAACCGGCCCGTCGGCCAGGCCAGCACAAGCAGCACCACAAGATAAAGGGCCAGCTGGCCCCAGGCAGAGGCAGCCATCAGAACTCCTCTGCGCAGATCAGCGCATAAATCAGGTAGGCCAGCAGGCCAACAGCGCAAACCGCGCTCAGCCCGTAAAGCAGGGAAAGGCTGTTCATGGCCGCCCCCCTTCACCCGGCTCCAGCCGCTCAAAGCCCCAGACCATCAGAACCATCAAGGCCCAGAGCAGGGCGATGAGGGCAATCCATGCGAAATCCATTGCGGTGTCCTTCATGCAAATCGATGAAGGCAAGCGTAAAAGCGCGGCCGTAAAAACGGGGAAGAGCTTGGGGGCGGTGCCGTAAAAAATCCGTAAAAACGGAATACAGGGCCAGTTTTGCTATTTTTGTAATAGCAGGCCGCGCTCGTTTTTAAACGACTATCCGCCTTTTTTCTCCAGAAATGCGCCCGAGCGCAGCGCCAGCAGATCGAGCACGCGCAAGCCGCCGTATTCGATGCGGATAGCCCCTTGCTCCTGCATCATGGCCAGGGCTTCGTTGACCCGCTGGCGCGACAGGCCCACCAGGTAGGCCAGCTCCTGCTGGGTGATGCGCAGCACCTCGCCCACGCCGGGATAGAGCACGGGGTTGAACAGGGCCGCCAGGCTGCGCGCAACCCGGGTGTCGGGGTCGCTCAGGCGGTCGATCTCCCGCGCAGCGATGAACTGGCCCAAGCGCTCGTTGAGCTGGTTCATGACAAAGCGGTTGAAACCGATGGAGTGGTCCAGCAGCCAGTGAAAGCCCTCCACCGGCAGGCCGGCGACGACGCTCTTGCGCAGGGCCTGGACGTTGTAGCGGTAGATCTCGCGCTTGAGCACCGTGCCCTCTCCAAACCAGCCGCCAGGCGGCAGGCCAGTAAAGGTCATGGTGTGACCCTGGACGCTGTCGGTGTTCATCTTGAGCAGGCCTTCGACCACGCCGAACCAGTAGGTCACGGGGCGGCCGATGCGACAGACGTAGTCGCCGGGCTGGGCGTCGCTGACTGCAATCTGCTCCAGCGCGCGAGCACGCTCGTCCTCGCTCAGCAGGGCCAGCCAGGGGATGCCTGCCATTTCGTCGGGCGTGGGCGCGCGGCGGCGCTGGTGCAGGGTCAGGTCGGTTGCCATGGCGTCTTTTGAGGGTATATCCGGAGAGGAGACTCCCTAGGATTGTCGTCCAAACGACAACCTGACGTCAAATGAAGGCCTAGCATCCGACCCATGCCAAGCACCTTCGTCCATTTCCTGATGCAGCACGCCAGTGAGCGCCCCAACGCGCCGGCCATGCGCGAGAAGGAATATGGAATCTGGCAAACGCGCAGCTGGGCCGACATGGCCACACTGGTGGAACAGATCGCCTGTGGCCTGCATGTGGCTGGCCTGAAGCGCGACGAACACATGGTGGTGGTCGGCGCCAACCGGCCCCGGCTCTACGCCACGATGCTGGCTGCGCAGGCACTGGGCGCCGTGCCCATTCCGCTCTACCAGGACGCTGCTGCACCAGAGTGCGTATTTCCCATCAACAATGCCGAAGTGCGCTTCGCGCTGGTGGAAGACCAGGAGCAGGTGGACAAGCTGCTGGAAATCCGCGAACAGTGCCCGCAAATCAGCCACATCTACTTTGACGAGCCGCGCGGTCTACGCAACTACGACGAACCCGGGCTCGCCTCATTGGCTACCTTGACGGAGTCCGGCAGGATTCATGCAGCCGCCAACCCGGGCTTCTTTGCTGCCGCGATTGCCGAGGTCAAAAGCGACGATGTGGCTGCGATGTTTTTCACCAGTGGCACCACGGGCAACCCCAAAGGCGTGGTGCATACCCATGCGACCTTGCTGGACCGCGCGCAGGCCGGCGCGCAATTCGACAAGCTCACTTCAAGCGAAGAAGTACTGGCCTACTTGCCTCCCGCCTGGATCGGCCAGAACATCTTCAGCTACGCGCAGTGGTTGGCCTGTGGCTATGTCGTCAACTGCCCGGAAAGCGCAGGGACGGTGATGATCGACCTGAAGGAAGTGGGCCCGACCTATTACTTCGCGCCACCGCGGGTGTTTGAGGGCCTGCTCACCAGCGTGATGATCCGCATGGAAGACGCCGGCACGATCAAGCGCAAGATGTTCAGCGTATTCATGGGCGTGGCCAAGCGCGTGGGGCCCCAGCGCATGGATGGCAAAGCACTGGGCCTCGGCGACCGGTTGCTCTACTCGCTGGGCAATTTGCTGGTGTATGGCCCTTTGCGCAACAACCTCGGGATGTCGCGCGTGCGTGTGGCCTATACGGCCGGCGAGGCCATCGGGCCCGATCTGTTCCGGTTCTACCGCAGCATTGGCATCAACCTCAAGCAGCTCTACGGCTCGACCGAAACCGCCGTGTTTGTCTGCCTGCAGCCCGACAACCAGGTACGGGCCGATACCGTGGGCATCCCGATCAACGGGGTCGAAATCAAGGTGGCCGACAACGGCGAGATCCTGGTGAAGTCGCCCGGGCTGCTCAAAAGCTATTACAAGAACCCCGAAGCCACGGCAGAAGTGCTGACGGCCGACGGCTGGTATCACACCAGCGACGCCGGCTTCCTCGACGCGCAAGGTCACCTCAAGATCATCGACCGCGTGAAAGACGTCGGCCGCATCCGCGGCGGGACCAATGATGGCGCCATGTTCGCGCCCAAGTACGTGGAGAATAAACTCAAGTTCTTTCCGCACATCAAGGAAGCTGTGGCCTACGGCGACGGGCGGGAACGGGTCTGCGTCATGATCAACATTGACTTTGACGCGGTGGGCAATTGGGCCGAGCGCCGCAACCTGCCCTATGCGGGCTACACCGATCTGGCGCAGAAACCCGAGGTCTACCAGCTGATCAAGGAATGCGTGGAACAGGTCAATGCCGACCTCTCTGTGGACACGCTCCTGGCCGGCAGCCAGATCAGCCGCTTTCTGGTGTTGCACAAGGAACTCGACGCCGATGATGGTGAACTGACCCGGACCAACAAGGTACGGCGCGGCTTCATCGCTGAAAAATACCAGCTGCTGGTGGATGCCCTGTATGGCGACAAAACCGAGCAGTACATCGAAACGGCCGTCAAGTTCGAAGACGGGCGCACGGGAAGCGTCAGCGCGACACTCAAGATTGCTGACGCAAAAACCTTTTCCCCCGTGAAGGCGGCCGCATGAGCGCGAAAACGATCGGCGATGTGATCCTCGATGTGAAAAACATCAGTCTGGCCTTTGGCGGCGTCAAGGCGCTTTCGGACATCAGCTTCAATGTGCGCGAGCACGAGATACGCGCCATCATCGGACCCAATGGCGCGGGCAAGAGTTCCATGCTCAACTGCATCAACGGCGTCTACCAGCCGCAGCATGGCAGCATCTATTTCAGGGGTCAGACCTTCAGCCACATGAACAGCCGTCAGGTTGCGGAAATGGGCGTGGCGCGCACCTTTCAAAATCTCGCCCTCTTCAAGGGCATGAGCGTGCTCGACAACATCATGTCGGGGCGCAACCTCAAGATCAAAAGCAACATCCTGCTCCAGGCCCTGCGCATTGGTCCGGCCGAGCGCGAAGAGATCAAACACAGGGAATACGTCGAGCAGATCATCGACTTCCTCGAGATCCAGGCCTACCGCAAGACGCCTGTGGGCCAATTGCCCTACGGCCTGCAAAAGCGCGTGGACCTTGGCCGCGCATTGGCGATGGAGCCCCAGGTCTTGCTGCTGGACGAGCCCATGGCTGGCATGAACGTCGAAGAAAAGCAGGACATGTGCCGCTTTGTGCTGGACGTGAACGACGAGTTTGGCACCACCGTGGTCCTGATTGAGCACGACATGGGCGTGGTGATGGACATCTCTGACCGTGTGGTGGTGCTGGACTATGGCAAAAAGATTGGCGACGGCAGTCCGCAGGAAGTGCGCGGCAATCCGGAAGTTATCAAGGCCTACCTGGGGACGAGTCACTGACATGACCCCGACGCTCACCATTTCATGTGTTTCGCAGCCCCCCAAGGGGGCTGCAATCAGCTTGGGGCGGCCCTGCGCCGATTGATATGGGATTTTTTCTCGAAACACTCCTGGGTGGCCTGATGGCCGGCATGCTCTATTCGCTCGTGGCGCTGGGCTTCGTGCTGATCTTCAAGGCCAGCGGCGTGTTCAACTTTGCGCAGGGTGCCATGGTGTTGTTTGCTGCCCTGGCCATGGCCCGATTTGCCGAATGGATACCGCAGTGGACGGGCCTGGACAACAAGGCGCTGGCCAACGTCCTGGCCTTTGCCCTAGCTGCGGTGGTCATGTTCGTCGTGGCCTGGCTGGTCGAGCGCCTGGTGTTGCGCCACCTGGTCAACCAAGAGGCGGCCACCCTGCTGATGGCGACCCTGGGCATCTCGTATTTCCTGGATGGCCTGGGCCAGTCAATCTTTGGCAGCGACATCTACAAGATCGATGTGGGTATGCCCAAAGACCCCGTGATGATCCTGGAGAGCACGTTTCAGGGGGGCCTGCTGATCAACAAGGAAGACCTTTATGCTGCGCTGATTGCCGCAGCACTGGTTGCCGCCCTTAGTCTCTTTTTCCAGAAAACCAGCACGGGTCGGGCCCTGCGTGCAGTGGCAGATGACCACCAGGCAGCCCAATCTGTTGGCATTCCCCTGGGTCGCATCTGGGTGATCGTCTGGACGGTCGCGGGTGCCGTGGCTCTGGTTGCAGGGATGATCTGGGGCAGCAAGCTTGGCGTGCAGTTTTCGCTGACGACGCTGGCCTTGCGTGCATTGCCGGTGGTAATCCTTGGTGGACTGACCTCGGTGCCCGGCGCGATTGTGGGCGGGCTGATTATTGGTGTGGGCGAGAAGATGTCGGAAGTGTTCCTGGGGCCCTATGTGGGCGGCGGGATCGAAATCTGGTTTGCCTATGTCCTGGCCCTGGTGTTTTTGCTGTTCAGGCCCCAAGGGCTGTTCGGCGAAAAAATCATTGACCGCGTCTGAACCGGGACTCATCATGTTCTATCGTGAAAACGGCCAGTTCAAAACCAGCTACCGGGCTGACGAGCAGATTTTTCCAATCGCCCAGGACCGCTGGGCCATTTTGGTCATCCTACTGATTGCGTTTGTGGGCGTCCCATTGTTTGCCAGCGACTACATGTTTCGCGCAATCCTCATCCCCTTCACGATTGCATCGCTCGCCGCGCTGGGGGTGAACATCCTGGTGGGCTATTGCGGCCAGATCTCGCTGGGTTCCGGCGCTTTCATGGCCGTCGGTGCCTATGCGGCCTACAACTTTTTTGAACGCGTGCCCGGCATGCCCCTGATACCCGCGCTGCTACTGGGCGGCATGAGCTCCATGCTGTTTGGCATCCTGTTCGGCTTGCCCAGCTTGCGCGTCAAAGGCCTGTATCTGGCCGTGGCCACGCTGGCGGCACAGTTCTTTGCGGACTGGATGTTTCTGCGGATCCGGTGGTTTACGCTGGACAATGCATCGGGCTCGGTTGCCGTGTCCAACCTGCAGGTCTTCGGCCTGCCGCTTGAGTCGGACGTAAGTAAATACCTTTTCTGCCTGACCGCACTGGCCTTGCTCGCCTTGGCGGCCAAGAACCTCGTTCGCGGCGCGATTGGCCGGGAGTGGATGGCCATCCGTGACATGGACGTGGCAGCAGCAGTCATTGGCATCCGGCCGATGTACGCCAAGCTCAGCGCCTTTGCGGTCAGCTCGTTCATCATTGGTGTAGCCGGTGCACTCTGGGGGTTTTTCTACCTTGGCGCCTGGGAACCCAGCGCATTCTCCGTGGATCAGTCCTTCCGCATGCTGTTCATGGTGATCATCGGTGGACTGGGGTCGATCATGGGCAGTTTCTTTGGCGCCGCGTTCATCGTACTGCTGCCCATTGGCCTGACGCTGATCCTGCCCCCGCTCGCTGCACTGATTGGCATCCAGATATCCACGACGGCAAGCTCCCATGCCGAACTGATGATTTTTGGAGGCCTGATCGTCTGGTTCCTGATTGTCGAACCCCACGGCCTTGCCAAACTATGGTCGACCGGCAAGCAGAAGCTGCGTCTTTGGCCCTTCCCGCACTGAGAGCCGCTTTTGCGGATGCTCGCAAACACCCATACGTTTTTATGTCAGAAACCGTTCAATAGCTGCACCTTTACCATTCATTCAACAGGAGACCGCCATGAATAAACGTACCCTTGCCCTGGCCACTGCCTTGCTCGCCGCAGGCGCTTCGGCCCTCATCAGCACAGCAGCCTTTGCGCAAGCAAAATTGCAGTACATGCCCGTGCTGTCCTACCGGACAGGGCCCTATTCCCCCAACGGTGTGCCCATCGCCAATGGCATCGTGGACTATTACAAACTGGTCAATGCGCGGGGCGGGATCAATGGCGTCAAACTCCTGATCGAAGAGTGCGAAACCATGTACGACACCGCGCGCAGTGTTGAATGCTATGAACGCCTGAAAGACAAAAATGGCGGTGCTGCAGTCATTCAACCTTGGTCCACGGGTGCGACTTTTGCCATCACGGAAAAGGCATCCACTGACAAGATTCCGCTGGTCACTCTGGGCTACGGACGCAGCGAAAGCGCCGACGGCTCCGTGTTCAAGTGGAACTTCCCCCTGGCTGGGAACTATTGGGTCGCGGGCGATGTGTTGGTGCAGGCCATCGGCAAAGCCGAAGGGGGCATGAACAAGCTCAGGGGGAAGAAGATTGCGATCGTCTACCACGACAGCCCGTTTGGCAAGGAGTCATTGCCCATCCTGCAGGAACGTTCAAGGATGTTGGGCTTCGAATTGCAGATGCTGCCTGTGACGGCGCCCGGTGTTGAGCAAAAGGCAACGTGGCTGCAGGTGCGTCAGTCACGGCCTGACTACGTCATCCTCTGGGGGTTTGGGGTGATGAACTCCACTGCCCTCAAGGAAGCCCAGGCTACTGGCTATCCGCGGGAGAAGATGTATGGCGTGTGGTGGTCGGGAGCCGAGCCGGACGTGCGCGATGTTGGCGAAGGCGCCAAGGGCTATAACGCGGTCGCACTGCAAAACAGCACAGATTACAACGCCAAGCTCGTCAAGGAGATGCTGGCCCAGGTATATGACAAGGGCCAGGGCACAGGTCCTAAGGAAGAGGTTGGCCAGGTGCTCTACCTGCGCGGTGCGATGAGCGCCATGCTGACGGTTGAGGGCATCCGGGCAGCGCAGGAGCGATTTGGCAAAGGCAAGGTCATGACGGGCGACCAGGTGCGCTGGGGCCTCGAGAACCTGAACCTGACACAGGCCAAGCTTGACGCTCTTGGCTTCGGTGGCGTCCTGCGCCCGATCAGCACCTCCTGCCAGGATCACATGGGCGCCTACTGGGCCCGGATTGAAACCTGGGACGGCAAGACCTGGAAGATTTCGAGCGACTGGATGCAAGGCGACGAGCAGATCATCAAGCCCATGATCAAAGCCAACGCGGCCAAGTACGCTGCCGAGAAAAAACTTGCACCCCGCACACCTGCCGACTGCCAATCCTGATGGAAGCCATGGAGCTGTTCGCTGTGCCGGTATGAACGAGCCAAGAAATATTGTTCTCAATGTCAATGGCATTGAGGTCATTTACAACCACGTGATTCTGGTACTGAAGGGCGTGAGCCTGTCAGTGCCCGAACGCGGAATCGTCGCTTTGCTCGGCGGCAATGGCGCGGGTAAGACGACGACCTTGCGCGCCATTTCCAATCTGCTGCGGGGCGAGCGGGGTGAAGTGACCAAGGGCAGTATCGAGCTGCGCGGCGAGCGGATCGAGAACCTTTCACCTGCCGACCTAGTCCAGCGAGGAGTTGTTCAGGTCATGGAGGGCCGGCATTGCTTCGCCCATCTCACCATCGAAGAAAACCTCATGACCGGCTCGTACACGCGGCATGACAAGGGCGAGATCGCGGCAAATCTCGAGAAGGTGTACGCCTACTTCCCCAGGCTGAAGACCCGCCGCAGCTCCCAGGCAGCGTATACCTCTGGTGGCGAGCAGCAGATGTGCGCGATTGGCCGTGCGCTCATGGCCAATCCGAGCATGGTCTTGCTTGACGAGCCATCCATGGGTCTGGCCCCACAGATAGTCGAAGAGGTGTTCGGGATCGTCAAAGACCTCAATGAGAAGGAACAAGTCACTTTTTTACTGGCTGAGCAGAACACCCACATGGCGCTGCAATATGCTGACTACGGTTACATCATGGAGTCCGGGCGGATCGTGATGGATGGCAAGGCGGCAGACCTCGCCAACAATGAGGACGTCAAGGAGTTTTATCTTGGCATGGGCCAAAGCGCCGAGGGCGGTGAGCGCAAGAGCTTCAGGGATGTCAAGAGTTACAAGCGCCGCAAGCGCTGGCTAGCATAGACAAACAGAGCAGAGAGACCCGATGAGCGATTTCTATGATGCGCTGGAAGCGCGCCCTTCAGGCGAACGCGACGCTACGCTTTTTGCCGCCTTGCCGGCCCAGATTGCGCACGCGCAAAGCGCGACTTCGGCCTTTGCTTCCATTCTGGCGGGTGTTGATCCCGGCAAGGTCCGAAGTCGGAACGAACTTGCCCGGCTGCCTGTGACGCGCAAGGCTGAACTTCACGATCTTCAGAAAAAACATCGGGCAACCGGCATTTTTGGTGGATTGAGCGCCATTAAATATGGGGCAAACATGCCGCGCGTGTTTGCAAGCCCCGGGCCGATCTATGAACCGGAGGGCACGGCAACAGACTACTGGCGCATGGCGCGGGCCATTTACGCCGCTGGCTTTCGGCCCGGTGAGTTGATCCACAACTGTTTCAGTTATCACTTTGTTCCTGCCGGGTCGATGATGGAGAGTGGCGCACACGCGATCGGGTGCACGGTCTTTCCAGGCGGGACAGGCCAGACCGAGCAACAAGTGCACACCATGGCGCAGCTGCAGCCTGCCGGCTATATCGGTACGCCAAGCTTTCTGAAGATCATTCTGGAGAAGGCCTCCGAATTGGGCGTCGCGCTGCCAAGCATCCGCAAGGCGCTCTTTGGCGGTGAGGCATTTCCGCCTAGCCTGCGGGACTGGTACCTGGAACGCGGAGTCGCCGGGTACCAGTGCTACGCCACGGCAGATCTTGGTCTGATCGCCTATGAGACCAGCGCGCGCGATGGGCTGATCGTGGATGAAGGCGTGATCGTTGAGATCGTGCGCCCTGGTACCGGCGACCCGGTTCCCGCTGGTGAGGTTGGCGAACTCGTGGTGACCACGCTTAACCCGGCATACCCTCTTGTCCGCTTTGCCACTGGTGATCTTTCGGCCATCCTGGCAGGGGACTGCCCGACTGGCCGCACCAACATGCGGATCAAGGGATGGTTGGGCCGGGCCGACCAGACGACAAAGGTGCGTGGCATGTTTGTGCATCCTGGCCAGGTTGCCGACGTTGCGCGAAGATTTCCGGAATTGGGCCGCGTGCGTCTGGTGGTCAGCGGTGAAATGGCAAATGACGTCATGCGGCTTAAGGCAGAAGCCACATCGGCGCCGGACGGATTGCGGGAAAAGATTGCGGAGGCAATTCGCGAAATTACCAAGCTGAGGGCCGACGTTGATCTCGTAGCATCGGGAAGCCTGCCCAACGATGGCAAGCTGATTGACGACGCCCGCAGTTACAAATAGCCGGATGCTACCGGACTCCTTTGTAGGTAATTACCGCGATTGCGCGAGGCGTTTCAGACGTTAGGACGAGCGGTTGATTGCAAGAAGTTTACTTTCGGCATATACAAATCATCGCAATTTTGTTCGGCTGCGCCTTTTTTTCCACAGTCAGTCAAGCCAACAATTTCCCTGCAAAGGATAGTGTGCTTACGCTGGTAGGGCCTTTCGCAGCGGGAGGGCCGACTGACCGGGTGGCCCGCAACTTGGCCAAAGCCCTGCGCAAGCCGTTGGGGGGAATCAGTGTTGTGGTGGATAACTCGGCTGGTGCCGGCGGCTCCATTGGCGCTAACAAAGTCGCCAAGGCCAATTCGGATGGCTACCCCCTGCTGCTGAACCACATCAGCATGTCCACCATGCCCACGCTGGTCCGGAATATTCCGTTCAAGGTGGAAAGCGATTTCGAGTACCTTGGAATGATCAGCGATGTTCCGATGACCCTGGTAGGCAAGCCTATGATGCCGGCAAGCAACTACAAGGCACTGAGCGCCTGGATCAACCAGAACAAAGGCAAGATCAACCTCGGCAATGCGGGCATCGGTTCGGCCTCCCACCTGTGCGGCCTGCTTTTCCAGAATGCAATCCATGTGGACATGACCACGGTTCCCTACAAGGGCACCGGCCCGGCCATGACGGACCTGATTGGTGGGCGAAATGACCTGATGTGTGATCAAACGACGAACACCACAAGCCAGATCGAGGCCAAGAAAGTTAAGGCATATGGCGTCACAACTGCAAAACATTTGCCCACGCCTGCATTGAAAGACATTTCGCCGCTGCAGGAGTCTTGTCTCAAAGGGTTTGAGGTCACCATCTGGCACAGGCTTTATGCACCGAAAGGTACTCCGGTCGTGGTGCAGAAGAAAATCAATGACGCCCTCAAGCTGGCACTGAAGGATCCGGATTTCATTCGCAAGCAGGAAGGCCTTGGCGCAGTTGTAGTGAGCGCCAAACGCAGTGATCCGGTTGGACACAAAAAATTTGTGTTGGCTGAAATCGCCAAATGGGGCCCTATCATCAAGGCAGCGGGCGTTTACGCGGATTAGCCCGTTATTCGCTGCACCGTCTGAACACGGTTCGGCATCACGCGATTGTCGAATCGGAGTTCAGAATGCAAAGACGTTTTACAACTATTTCCCCGGCCACTGCCGCTTTGGCTTGCCTGTTGGCTTCATTTTTTATGGCAAACACAGCGGCTGCCCAGACTCAGTGGCCCAGCAAGCCCGTACGCATCGTAGTGCCATTTGCCCCCGGGGGCACTACAGATATATTGGCCAGAGCGGTTGCGCCAGAACTCTCCAAGGCCTTTGGCCAGCAATTCATCGTTGACAACCGCGCCGGGGCCGGCGGCAATCTGGGCGCTGAAATCGTGTCCAAATCGGCCCCGGATGGCTACACCCTTCTGATGGGCACGGTTGGCACCCAGGGAATCAACAAGGCCTTGTATGAAAAGCTGCCTTACGATCCTGTCAAGGATTTCGCACCGATCACCCTGGTTGCCGATGTCCCCAATGTCATGGTGATGAACGTAGAGAAGGCGCAGAAGCTGGGCATCAACAGTGTGGCAGACTTCATTCGTGTGGCGAAGGCAAACCCGGGAAAGCTGAACATGGCGTCCAGTGGCAATGGGACGTCGATTCACCTGTCCGGGGAGTTGTTCAAGAGCATGAGTGGAACCTACATGGTTCACTTTCCGTACCGGGGCTCGGGCCCCGCCTTGCTAGACCTGATGGGCGGCAGCATGGATGTGATGTTTGACAACCTCCCGTCATCCATGCCGCTGATCAAGGCTGGAAAGCTCAAGGCACTGGCCGTTACCAGCGCGAAGCGCTCGGGAGCCTTGCCCGACATCCCCACAATTGAGGAGGCAGGCGGCCTCAAGGGCTTTGACGCATCCAGTTGGTTTGGTTTGCTCGCCCCAGCCGGAACATCCCCTGAAATCGTCAATCGTATTCAGCAGGAGGTTGCCAAGTCGCTGGCTACACCGGGGATCAAGGAAAAAATGCTCGCCCAAGGCGCAATTCCCAGTGGGAACACACCGCAGGAATTCGCCAGAATGATTGACTCGGAACTTAAGAAATGGGCGCAGGTCGTGAAAACTTCGGGAGCCAAGGTGGACTGATCACCTTGCCGGCCAGCGCCTAGACGCCCCAGACAACGCTCTCATTCTCGGCATGGGAACGCTTGAGCATTGCCACAAAGGGCGTCGCTCGCTGGCGCAGGGAAATATCTGCTTGTCCGGGCGTTGATTTCCCTTCAGCAAGGGCTGCGCGTTTGGCATCGGCCAAATCAGCTTCTTCCTGGTCAACCGCCCTTTGGAGCGCATCGATGGCTGGCTCCAATTGATCGGGCGTCAATATTCCCCGAGGGATGGGTTCCTTGCCAAGAATTTGCAGCACCTTGCGCCCAGTGGCTTCAAGCATGATGACGTCGCCCGAAGCCTTCGATTTGAACTTGTAAAGCATCGGGCTTGCCAGCCTACTTGGCGACGCCAGTAACCTCTACTGTGACCCGGCGATCTGGCTGAAGACATTCAATCAGGCGTTCGCGCGGCAGCTTGTCGCTGCAATTGCTGGAGACGGGCTCACGCTTGCCCTTGCCAATGGCTTCCAGCTTGGCGGCCTTGACGCCGAGCGATTCGAAATAGGCCTTCACCGTGTTCGCGCGATTAAGAGACAGTGGATCGTTGTACTCGTCGGAGCCCACCCGGTCTGTATGACCCACAATGGTAAGTGTCTGGATCGACTGGTATGACTTCAAACGCTCTGCTACCGTATTGAGCCGCTGCAATCCACCAGGGAGCATGTCTGTGCTGCCGGATTTGTCAAACTGGAACAAGGTGTCCGCCAGGATAATGAACGTCTCCTTCGTGACGGTCTGGACCACCGTCGGGATCACGACCGGGGCCGGGGCGGCAGTTCCAGCAATTGGTGAAACGGCCGGAGCCGCAGCCTGACATTGGGCCGCTTGCTGGCTTGCATTGCGCACTCCGTCTTCTGCCATCTGGACATGGGGGGTCGCTGCGCGCCAGCCAGTCTGCTCCTCTGCATGCCCGGCACGCACAAGGCGAACCTCGGCGCAAGCGACAGCCTGGGCGTTGCAGGCGAGTATCGCCGGATCCTGCGCTTTGAAGCCATTGAGCTGAGCCCAGAGATCGTCACGCAAACGCGTGCTACGTGCCACCAAGGGTGTGTCATAGCCAACCTTGGCTGCTTTGTCCTGCTCAAGTGCCCGGATGATTTTCGCGGACTCTGTAAGCGACTCTTCAATGTATCCAGTCCGGTCGTTCTCGAAATACTGCGTTCTCGCGGAGTCGAGCCAGCATTGGGCCTTGGCCAAGGAATAATTTTTTTGCGGAATACCCGCCTCGTTCAAGTTACGTAGCCGCTGTTGAAGTCCATCAATGGTTCTGCGATCGGCAAGAATACGCTCGTCCGTTATGCGGGCGCCAGCAGTGTTGAGACCGGTCGCCTGGGATGCAGGGCCTGGCGCTTCGCTTTTAGTGTTGGAAGACGCACAACCGAAAAGGGTAATTGCAACTATCGGTAGAAGGATGAGGTTTTTCATGGCTGTCCTCGTCAAGGTTTGGCAGGTGCCACGTTGGGGTTGAGGGTCTTGTTCACGTTCGGGTTGTCTTTGCCGAACAGGCTTTCGTCAAACTTGTAACGCATGCCCAGCACCCATCCGCGGTTGGTGTAGTCGCTGCCGGCCAGGTCTCCGCCAACAAACCCGCGCCAGTTGTATCCGACGGTCACAAGCAGGTTGTCGACCAAGGTGTAGCCAACTTCCAGTCCATAGCCATACTGTTTGCCTCCACCTTGTCCGACCAGGACAGTGCTGATGGCGCCCAGTGACCAGCGATTCGTAATGTCATAGGTCACCCTGCCACCAACAAGTGCAGCAGTGTAGGTGTCGCTGACCGTTCCCAGCAACAGCTCATTGACTCGCTTGATTGCAAAGCGCCCAGACACAAACCAGGGGCGTGAAGGATGGTAGTTGACCCGCGTTGTGATGATGTCGCTGCCGGTGTAATTACCCTGTCCGTCATCTTGCGTTTTATATTCGTACAGGCCTAATGCATCGAAACGGTTGTTGTCTACCGGGCGATAGGCGAAACCGAGCTGCATGCGATGCTGACGGGAGTCCGCGTCGCCTGCCAGCGGTTGAACCAAGGTCAAATAGTCGCGGGCGACGAATGTCCAATCCCTGTCTAACTTGCGCGCTGCGCTCAGCGTGGTCAACCAATTGCCATTGGTATTGTCTTCGCGCCGCTCGATCCGACCGGAAGCCTTCCAGAGCGGATTGGCTGTGTATTCCAGACCCAGACCTATGGTGTTCGCGCCAGTCTGCGTTGTAGACCCCAGCGTACTGGCGTCCGCTGTTGCACTGACTACGTGCTCTACATTGGTTGTCAGGCGAAGACCTTCGGCAACCACCCACCCATTTCGCAATCCAATGGCGCTTTCAATGTCTTTTCCGCTTCCAGTATCCCTCAATCGGTATTCGCTGTAGAGCGAACCATCCTTCATGTATTGCGTGTCAATACCCAGTGTGAAGGCGTTCGATGCGGTTCCAGTGCCAAGACCATAAACACCCGTATACAACTGGGAATTTTCATATCGCGCATAGAGACGGGTCTTATCGGCGACGCGCCAATCTGCACCAAGCTTGTACAGGAGAGAACTGTCCGTATTAACTTCCTTCTGCACCTCACCCGTAAGTGTTACCCGATCCGTGGCCTTCCATGACATTCGCGCGTACATGGAACTTGCATCGATGCTGGTCGGGGCCGTAGTGGTTCCAAGAACCGTTGGCGCGCACACAATGGGTTGGCCCGTGGCTGGATCAATGTTCTGGTTTCCCTGCTGGTTGATTCCGAAGCCCGTGTTGTATCCGGTGGAAGTATTGGAAGTTGTGGCTGTAGACGTCTGGGACGAGCAATTGCTTGCCGTCAGCGTCGTCAAATTCAAGGCATTTTGCTGGACCCGCCGAATACCGGCGCCCATGGTCAGGCGATCAGACATCTTGAGATCGGCACCGATTGACATTGCAGTGCTGTTGGTGGCATTGATGTTGTCGTTTGCTTTTGTAATCTCTCCGTTTAAAGTCAGCGCGCTATTCACCTTGTAGGCGGCCGTTGCACCATATTCCGTTTTGCCGCCAGTTATACCCGCCGAGTTGTTATTGAAATCGTCGTCGGTATGAACACCATAAACCCGCGCTCTGATCGCATCATCGGAATGACGCAGTTCAAACCGTTCGGCATTACCAACCATATCTCCGCTTTTGCCAGCAAAATTGTTGCTTGTGTTGACATTGAATGCCGTGGTGTTTACTACACTTTCCGTATGTGCAATCTCAGCGATAAACTCTGTCGCTTTGCTGAGTTTCAACTGAACGTTAACACCCTGAACCTGAAATGGGGCGCTCGGATTTTCGTCCTTCACTGCCGACGCACCTACTGTGATCGTGTCGCTGATCTTCAGTCTGACGTCACCACCATAAACAAAGAATTTCGCGCCCCCCTGATCGACTTCGTAGGTGACGCGAATTGATACGGGATTTAATTGGTCGTCGTAGCTTGGCACTGGCGCACGAAATACGATTTGGCCGCTGAAAGGTTCGAATTCATAATCAGACGAGGCCGCAAGCAGAGTGGCGCTAACAATGTTTGTAGGTCGATTGCGATCGCGCACCAGAATTTCGACCTTTTCCGAGCCCTTGACGCCGTTGGGGTTTGAGACACTATAGGGCCCAGACACGCCTCGCGCAGGAAACTCATCAACTACTTGGTTATATGACTGCTGTGCGACGAAGGTATTCGCAATTACCCTGCCCTCTTCATAATGGCCGCGCAAGCCCGGTAACGAACGGCTGTAATTGCTAAGACTTCGAGCTGGATTTGTATCCGCCGTGGTGTAGTCCCCATACAGCAGGTAGCTTCTGTTCTTGTCAATACGGACATAGAGCTTTCCCGAACTTTGTGCATCAACTGAGCGGATGCTGCCGTCACCATACACAGGATAGAACGCGTTGGGGTCTACCGTTTGGAAAAGTTGACTACGGGTATCTTTATCAGAGTCATACGCCATCGTAAGCAGGTACTGGCCTTGGATCTTTCCCTTGAGGTACATGGCGGCCCGTGCACCGAATTGAGTTGCACCACCATTGAATTCACGCGTGAAGCTTCTCAGCTCGTTGTCAAATCCGTCATTCGTCTGCGCTGCCTGGATTTCGCTTGGATTGAACTTGTCAGACCGGAGTCGGCCTTCCACCATGCCCACGACGAGCATTTCGCGCAAGTCAGGGACGTACCGGACAATGACTTTCTCTGCCACTCCGCGGACTGAAATCCTGAGCGTGACCGCGTCCGGCTTGTAGGGCGCAATCAGCTTGAACTCCAAAACACCGCCTTTTGCCGTGGCTTGGACACCGGGCTGAATGCGGTCAATATCGCCCTTGTCTGCGCCAGACTCTGAGGTGCTTCTTCCAGGCAACCAGACGCGCGCACCACCGCTCGCCTCGATGGTCACATCCACGTCAGAGGTAACAGGCTGGGCTTTGGAGTCCAGCAGGCGCACACGCACTTCAGTTGCGTTGACACCGTCTGCGGGCAAATTGTCCCCAGCTACCTCCAACAATATTTTACCGACTGGTGACGAAATTCGGTCAAGGAAACTATTGAACGGGCGGGGACCAATGCCGGCCTGACCACCCGTTTCAAAAAGGCTTTTGGCGTCTGGGACATCCGCACTCGTCGTATTTGGAGCAGGCTGGGCCATGGCCAGGCTTCCCAACATCGCAATGGCCAATGCGACAGGGGTATGGCGCAGAGGCCATTGCGTTTCAAGTTTTCGGCGCATGGCGGTCATGGCTTGGCCACCCCATTCGCAGGCATATGCCCGTCAGTCTGGCTAGTTGTCGGCAAAATCTGCCCTGGAGTTGGCGAAGTCTTTTCCGCTGATGGGTGACCCTTTTCGGTTATGGGGGCCAACACCTCACCCTGGCCGCGCCTTGCCTTGACTTGCTCAAGGACTTCCGGACTACATGATCCTTCAATGAAATCGGCCCGGGCCAATTCGCCGCCCTTCAAGTCGACAAACAGGCTATCCCCAACACCGGCGTTCCGGTTACTGGATGGAACGAGCCGGGCGCCCCTGGGTAAGGTTGACCGGTCTACCTTGATGACATGGGTCTGTGGCTGAACACCGCAGATGCTGTACTTGCCTTCGCTGTCTGTCAGGATGTTGGTACCGTCAAGCATGACGAGGCGAACACCGGGAATACCGAGTTCACGTGATCCGCTTTCGTTGCCCTGCACAAAGTCTCCGTCGCAGTCGACGTAAACCTTACCAATAATGCACCCTTCATTACCAAATATGCCGCCTTGAACATTCACCTTGAATGAAGCAGTATTGGATCGAACCGGCGCACCATTTGCGCCAGGGAATACAGCAGTTGCCCGATTTACACCATCGCCTTGCTGGGAACCAACACCCAGGCGCACGTAATAGCTGAGCTCATAGGTCGTGTTGCCAGGAACTGTCCAGCTACCGAAGGTAAGTGAACGGCCGATGCCACCTGCCGGGTCAGCAAGGACAGATCCCGTTACGCCAGCGACGCCTATTCTTGCAGTGCCAGGAATGTATCGGAATCCGGCAGGCAGGGTGTCTTGAACAACGACCGATGCGATCGGAGCTGCCGTCGTATTCACCATCCGGATGAAATAGCGAACCGAATCGGCTACCTCAGCAACGGTCTTGTCGCCGACTTTGCTGACCAAGAGCGCGCCTGCGGTAAGCGGATCCAGCGGAATATGGTTGTGCAGCACATCGGCTGAACCAGGGCTCAGATTGAGTTGGAGGAAATACTGCGTCCCGACAGTCCCAACAGATGCGGCGCCAACTGCTTGCAAGCCAGTCACGTTGGGAGCGGGCGCCTGCGCGTTGGGCTGGATATTGACTGTCGCCACGTTGGTC
>Ga0007834_1000127_pt1 | contig 28443 bp, 25 predicted proteins | sample CryBogCBE06Nov07_FD_71233 | JGI IMG/M metagenome (GOLD analysis project Ga0007834, IMG submission 71233) | Freshwater microbial communities from Crystal Bog, Wisconsin, USA - CBE06Nov07 | ecosystem: Environmental > Aquatic > Freshwater > Lake | place: Crystal Bog, Wisconsin, USA | collected...
TTCAATATCTTGTGAGAGCCAGTCCTGCGGATATTCCACCTGCACCAGACGGATTTCTCCCAGTTCGCCGGCAGCCACCATCTCGCGGGCTTGGCGCACCAGCGGATAGCCGGTGTAATTATGCGTCAGCGCAAAGATTTTGCCGGATTTTGCCACAGCAGCTTTCAGCTTCAGGCCTTCTTTGAAGCTGATCGACAAAGGCTTATCGCAAATGACATGAATCCCTGCTTTGAGAAAGGCCAGAGCCGGAGCCACGTGCATATGGTTGGGCGTGACAATCGCCACGGCCTCGATGCCGTCCTTGCGACGCGCCTCGCGCTTGGCCATGTCCTCAAATGAGTCGTAGGTGCGTGCGGGGTCAAGCCCGAGAGCCGCGCCGGAGCGCATCGCCTTTTCCGGTGTCGATGACAGGGCGCCAGCAACGAGTTCATATTGGTCGTCCAGCCGCATGGCAATGCGGTGCACCGCGCCGATGAAAGCCCCTTCGCCGCCGCCCACCATACCGATCCTGATCCGCCCTGCTGGCGTAGTCTGCGCGCCTTCAATGGCCATGATTGTCTCCGTTTAAACCAAGAAAACGGTTGATCTGGCCCTGATCGACCGCCGCGCCAGCAAAATCATCAAAAACACGCTCGGTGACACGAATAATGTGGTTGCGGATAAATTCCACCCCCTCGCGTGCGCCATCCTCCGGATGCTTCAGACAGCATTCCCATTCGAGCACAGCCCAGCTATCGTAATCATATTGCGCCAGTTTCGAGAATATCCCGGCAAAATCAACCTGCCCGTCGCCCAGCGAGCGGAAACGTCCGGCACGGTCGGTCCAGTTGGCATAACCGGAATAGACACCCTGACGCCCTGTCGGGTTGAATTCGGCATCCTTGACGTGAAACGCCTTGATCCGCTCATGATAAAGGTCAATGAAGGCCAGATAATCCAGTTGCTGCAAGACAAAATGCGAGGGATCATAATTGATGCAGGCACGCGGATGCCCGCGCACCGAATCGACAAACCGCTCGAACGTCGCGCCGTCAAACAGATCCTCTCCCGGATGAATCTCATAGCAAACATCGCAGCCAGCAGCATCATAGGCATTGAGAATAGGCATCCAGCGGCGCGCCAGTTCGGCAAAAGCCGTATCCACCAATCCCGCAGGACGCTGTGGCCATGGATAAACAAACGGCCATGCCAGCGCCCCGGAAAATGTCACCATCGCCTTGAGCCCCAGATGCTGCGAGGCCTTGGCCGCATTCAGCACCTGCTCCACGGCCCAGAGTTGGCGCGCATCGGGCCTGCCTTGCACCTCTTTGGGTGCGAAGGCATCAAAGGCCTCGTTATAAGCCGGATTCACCGCGACCAACTGGCCTTGCAGATGTGTCGACAATTCTGTAATCGCCAAACCATGCGCCGCGGCAACACCGGCAATCTCGTCGCAGTAGGTCTTGGACGCCGCTGCTTTTGTCAGATCAAACAGCCGTGCGTCCCATGTCGGGATCTGCACACCCTGATAGCCAAGCCCGGCCGCCCAGCCGCAGATCGCATCCCAGCTGTTAAACGGAGCCGAATCTGAGGCAAATTGCGCCAGAAATAGCGCAGGACCTTTCATTGTCTTGGGCATATTTTCCCTCCGCTGATCGCCATCTCATGCTTCACAATCGCGCTCGCTCAACATTTGAAGAAAGCGGATCTCTACGGGGCGCGCGAGCAATTCATCAAGCTTGTGTTGCAGCGGATGCAGATGCGGCTGCTGCAAATGCCAATCCAGCGCGGCCCTATCGACAAAATTCTCATAAAAAACAAACACATTCGGATCATTCGCATCACAATGAAAGTCATAGGAGAGGCACCCCTCCTCTGCACGCGTCGGCGCCACCTGCGCTTTCAGGATAGATAAAAGTTCATCACGTTTTTCGGGCTTGGCAACAACCGTGCCGATGATCGTGCAACCGGGATTTTTCATGGCTATTTCCTGTTCTGGCTGATGGCGACTGCCAAAATGATAATGGCCCCACGCGCGATCAACTGCTGACTGAATTCGAGCCCCATAAGAATGAGACCGTTGTTGATCAGACCAATCATCAGAGCGCCCATAATCGAGCCAATCACGGTTCCCTTACCGCCAAAAAGACTGGTGCCACCCAGAACAGCGGCAGCAATCACTGACAGTTCGTCGCCCTCGCCAAGCTGGAAGCGGCCAGACTGGAGGCGGCCAGCATAAAGCATGCCCGCAATAGCTGCGGCTGTACTGGAAATAATCAGCACTTGAAATTTAATGGTTGCTGTATCAATGCCGGAGTAGCGTGCAGCTGTTTCGCTCCCGCCTGTGGCCAGCACCCAGCGCCCGAATGTTGTTTTTCGCAACACAATATGGCCAAGCACACAGGCAGACAACGTCCAGAACAGTAGAACCGGAATGGGCCCGATATTGCCGCCGCCAAAGACCCAGCTGTAATTGCGCGAAAGGATGGGAATGGCTTTGGTATCACTGACCCACATGGCAATGCCCTTCGCAATACCCATCATGGCCAATGTGGTCAAAAAGGAGGGAATGCCAATACGGGTTGTCAAAGATCCATTGACAATACCAGCCACCAGACCGGTTGTGAGGCCGCTGACAATGCCTAAAAACGGTCCGCCGATATCCATGCCCAGCGCAGTTATCACCGAGGCCAGTCCGGCAACAGCCCCGATGGACAGATCAATCTCGCCAGCGCTGAGCACATAGGTCATGGCCACCGCCATCACCGAAATCATGGCCGTCTGACGAACAATATTCAAAAGATTGGTTGTTTCGAGAAAGCCGCGATCCCCGAGCATAATCGAAAAAAAGATAAAAATAGCGACAAAACCAAGGTAGATGATGTTTTGACGCCAGTTGCCCATGACCCATTGCACGGGTGACGACGCAGTCGAGACATTAGCCATTGGTGCGAACCTCCTGAAGCATTTTTTGTAACTGGCGCTCGGCAAATTGCAGGTTGTGCCCGCCATCCGCCTCTGGATGGTTGAAATCATCCCGGGCCAGATCACGCACGAGAGCACCGTCCGACATCACGAGAATACGATCACACGCGGCCAGCAATTCGGTGAGTTCAGAAGAAATGATGATAACCGCCCGCCCCTGACGCGCGAGATCACGCACCAGCATAATAATTTCGGACTTTGAACCAATATCAATGCCGGAGGTGGGCTCGTCCAGAATCACAATGCGTGGGTGGGTTGCGAGCCACTTGCCGAGCACCACTTTTTGCTGGTTTCCACCCGACAGCGTGCGCACGCTGGCCGCAGCTGAAGCCGTTTTGATTTTCAGAGAGGATATTTTCTCATCCACGACTTCTTGTGAATTTCGTTTTGAAATCCAGCCCCAGGACGCCAGACGATCAAAAATCGACAAGCAGATATTGGCCGCGACACTGTGTTCAAGCACGACGCCCTGACGCAGACGGTCTTCAGGAATGAGTGCAATTCCGTGACCAATGGCCTCACGAGGTGAGTGTATATCGACAGGCTGGTTCTTGATCAGAATTTCACCAGAGACTTTTGGATCGATGCCGAACAGAAGCCGGGCGATGGCACTGCGCCCGCTTCCCAAAAGGCCGGCAATACCGATGACCTCGCCAGCATGAATTTTTAAATCAAGATTGATCGGCTTGTGAACGCCTGAAACATTTTTGAGTTCGAGCAGAACGTCACTGCGCTTTGAATTTTCCCGCTCAATCCCGGCAAGGCCGCGCGACTGCGTGCCGACAATATATTCTATAATCGATTCCAGCGTGAGTTCGCTCAAAGGTGCCGTCAGCACATGGCGTCCATCGCGCAAAATGGTTGCACGGTCGGCGATGCGCATGATCTCATCCATGCGGTGTGACACATAGATAATAGCGACACCTTCGGTTTTGAGCCTTGCAAGAAACGCAAACAGCCGATCCACATCCCGCGCCGACAAGGCCGTACTCGGCTCATCAAGGATAAGCACGCGGGCTTTTTGAGAAATGGCTTTGACGATTTCGGACAACTGGCGCTGCCCCGCGCCAAGGTCACCTGCGAGTGCATTCGGGTCAACATCGACATCCAGAGCCGCAAACAACTCACGTGAGCGCTTCACCGCCTCGGCGTCATCGATGAAGCCAAGGCCGTCCTTGATCTCGTGCGTCAGAAAAATATTCTGCGCAACGGTGAGTGTAGGAATCAGGCTCATTTCCTGAAAAATCATACCGATACCTGCACGGCGCGATTCTTCTGGCGTGTGGGTTTTTAATGCCTCGCCATAGACCTCGATCGTGCCGCTATCGGGGGCATGAACACCCCGCAAGACCTTCAGAATTGTGGATTTTCCCGCGCCATTGCCCCCGAGGAGGGCGTGAATTTCGCCGCGGCGAACGTCGAAATTCACATCATTGAGCGCCAGCACGCCGCCGAAAGACTTGGTTACGCCCTTCATCAGCACCGCAATGTCTGAAGTGCCTGAGGCTGTCAATTTGCTACCTGCACCCATTTTTCGGTCTTTCCCGATTCGAGAATGGCATCAGCAATCAGAGAAATGCGGTATCCATCCTCGAAATTCGGCGATGGTTGCTGCCCGCTCATGATCGCTTTAAAGAAATCATAGCATTCGATGATCTTGGTTTCACCATATCCTATGCCAAGAGCGGGAATGGGCCAGAGGCCCTCGCCATAAGGATGCGCCGGACCGGTGTAAATCGTTCTGAACCCACGGGCGTCAGCTGGATCATCGGCAAACATCACCTGCAATTCGTCCATGCGCTCATAATTGAAAGCGATTGACCCACTGTCACCATGGATTTCGAAAGTGAGAAAATTATTTCGGCCATAGGCATTGCGTGTCGCCTCTATGGAGCCGACAGCACCATTGCGAAAGCGCAGCAGCGTGATCATCTCATCATCCACATCAACTGGGGCTTTGGGGCCTGTGCCGGATTTATCGGACGCTGCGAGCTTATCGACACCACCGCTTTGAACCGGACGTTCCTTAATAAAGGTATGCACCATTGCATTGACAGCCGAAATTTCACCGACCAGATAGCGCGCAAAGTCCACAACATGCGTTCCAATATCGCCAACCGTGCCCGACCCGGCTATCTTCTTGTCAAAGCGCCAGGACTTCGGTCCGTTTGGATCGGCCGACCAATCCTGAAGATAAGTACCCCGGAAATTGAGAATCTTGCCGATACGGCCTTCCTCAATGAATTTTTTGGCGAGAGCCACCGCTGGCGTGCGGCGATAATTGAAGGCGACCATATGAATGACGCCAGAGGTCCTGGCGGCATCAAACATGGTGAGGGCTTCCGCGCCGGTGCGCGCAAGCGGCTTCTCGCAAATCACATGCTTGCCAGCCTTGAGCGCGGCAATAGCAATTTCGGCGTGAGAGTCGTTCGGCGTAACAATATCAACGACATCAACATCCGAACGGTTTACGACGGATGTCCAATCGGCACTCGATTCATCAAATCCGAGACGTTCAGCGCCCGCTTTGGCGAGTTCGGGATTGACATCAACCAGAATCTTGCGCCGAGGAATCGCTGGGGCTGGCGAAAAAAACATCGGCATTGCTGCATAGGCTAAGGCATGAGCCTTGCCCATAAAACCACCACCAATCATGGCGACATTCAGTGTCTTGGTCATGAGATCAATCCATATTGAGAAGAAAAAAAGTGGCCGGCCAAGGGAGAAACAGTGCCAGCCACCCGAGAAAGTGTTAGTTCATGCTCGCCTTGATCTTGTCGGTCGCATCCGTGTGGTAAATTTCTTTCCAGGCATTGAGCAGCTGGCTTTTTTCAATGGGCGCAGCAGGCAGGGCCACATAGGCCGGGGCCTTTTTACCCAGCAAGCCATAACCGGCCAAAAGTGCTTCTGTTACACCCTGATCATAAGGGCGTTGGGAGGCGATACCCTTGATCATACCGCCGCGTGCCATTTCAATGGCGACATTCTCACCAAGGTCCTCGGTAACAATGATCAGGTCCGTGTCGCGGCCTGCTGCGCGGGCGGCGGCCATGACACCTTCGGCGGGCACGTCCCAGACCGACCAGATGCCCTTCACTCCGGGATGGGCAGTGAGGATAGCACCCGCCGCTTTTTCAGCATCACCGGCAAAATCGGGGCCTCCGATGCCCTGCTCGCCAACAATTTTAATATCCGGATAGTTGTCGAGGATCGTTTTCTTGAAACCATCGTAACGCTGTTTGGTCACGAAAAAATCAGCCGCATGGAAAACAAGGCCGATCTGCCCTTTGCTCCCCAGTGCCTTCGCCATCAGATGAGCGGCAGCAACGCCATTTCCGTAATTGTCTGCCGAAACCGAGCTGACATAATCTTTCCCGGCGACAAAACCGGCCGGAACATTATCCATAAATACAAGTTTTACGCCTTTTTCAGCGGCGGCCTTATAGGCAGCAGCAGTGGCCACGGCATCCGTCGGAATCGAGACAATAATCGATGGGTGCTGGGCAAGGACGGTTTCGAGATCAGAAACCTGTTTTTCCGGTTTGAAACCCGCGTCGGTCACAGCAATAACCTTGATCCCCATCGTCTCAAACTGAGCCTTCAAGGCTTTCAACTGCGCCTGCGACCAATCGTTTCCGCCATAGTGAAAAACCAAAGCAGCGGTTGCATTCATCGCTTTGATCTTGGCCAATTCGTCGCCCGTGAGCTGAACAGCCGACGCGGCCGTCGGCTCCTCCTTGTTCGGGCCAACGCTCAGCACTTTGTTGCCGAGCGCTTTCAATGCGCTGTCAGGGTCAACAGCAAAGGCTTGGGACGCAAAGCACGACACCGATATCGCGACAGCGGCAACGCCGCCAAAAAACATGCGTTTGTTGATCATCTTTTCCTCCATTGATTTTTAGTAATTATTTCAAGATTTAAGCCTGATTTTCGTAGCGGCGCAAAAACTCCATACTTTTGCGCGCGCCCTCTTTCGGGTCAGGCCAACTGTCGAGTTCAGTTGTAATCCACCCCAAAAAACCGATGTCGCGGACAGCGGCGACAATGGCGCCCATGTCCAGCGTACCCTCATCCAGTGGCATGAACATAAATGGCTCTCTCTGCCAGCCCTTCAGGTGGATGTAGGAAATGCGATCTGCGTGCTCACGGATCATCAACGCGACATCGCCACCGGCCGCGGCCAGATGCGCTGTGTCAGGGCAAAAATCTATCGAGGTTTGCGAAAATATCTTGCGCACCTCCTCCGGCCCCTCAACGATGGTCGAGAGATGGGGATGATAATGACCGCGCAGCCCATACTTCTGAGCCAGCGCCGCAACCTTGTCGAGCGCAAAGCCCAACTTCTTGAAATCGTCCGGCTGGAGGCCATGGGCGCGCTTTGCCCCTCCACCAACAACCAGATGCTCCGCCCCAAGCTCGGCTGCCGCGCGCGCTCCACGCTCAATGCGTGCCATTTCCTCGCCGAGAATATCGTCAAAGATGAAATTGCCCCCGGCATAAGTGGCAACCAACTGCAGGCCATTGGCATCGAGCGCACGGCGCAGGTCAGAAAGCCGGCCTTCGTAACCCAGCAGGTTGCCGTCGAACAGCTCAATGCCGGAATAGCCGCAGGCCGCGATATCCGCCATGGCCCGCTCCATATCGCCGAACGTATTGTAAGTCAGCTGCGTTATTGAAGTGACGCCCATGGCATTGCCACCTAGCGGTCCCCAACAGTTGGCGTGATAGGCCTTTTTCCAACCCGTCATAACATCGCTCCCTTAAAAATCTTCTGGATGAGCCTGACCGCGATGCCTGCATCACAGGTTCAGACGACATTCCTTGTTGTTGAGATGATTTAAATTCCATTTTCTGCAAAAGTCAAACATAAAAATGCAAAAGATATATTTTTTTCCGCAAAAGAAATTTTGATCTGTTGAATTTAGAATTAAGTTCGCATAAAATCATCAAATAAATGAGGAAAACGATCTCTGGGCAGGGGTGATTTGTAAATTTCGGCTTTCCATTGCCCCATTCGCGGCTAAAACTATGACGGCAGATTTTGAGATTCGTTGGCTCAAGTCCCTGCCCTCAGCGTCCGCGACGGGAAGCAAAATTGGGTCAGACACAAAACTACTTAGCCGGCGAAGATCTGGAACACGAAGGAAAGTTGGTCCAAAATGGACATTTCGGCAAACACGCGTGAGCGGACGACAGAATCAGGCCCCTATTTGGCCCGCTCCGGCCTCCGCCCGGCTAAGCCGGTGAGTGCCGAGCAACGCAGCCTCGCACTCATCCTGGACCTTATACGCACGGGCGATGCCAATACACGCCTTGAGCTTGAGCGCGTATCTGGTCTTGGTCGCGCCATCGTCGCCGACAGGCTCGCGACTCTTTCAGATATTGGCCTTATCGATGAGGGTGAGACGGGACCAGCCAGTGGCGGCAGAGCACCACGAAATTCCCGCTTCAACGAACTGGCGGGCATTTTCATGGTGGCGATTCTCCGGCAATCGACCATCGGCATAGCGCTGGCTGATCTTTCCGGACGGCTGCTCATAGAGCATCATGAAGCCTATGACACAACCTCGGGACCCGATCCGATATTAAAGCGGCTGTTCACTTTATTTGATTGGGCGAGAGAGCAGCAATCGAAGGATCAGATGGTTTGGGGCATCGGAATTACAGTTGAGGGTGCTGTCGAGCAATCGGAGGGACAGCCGTTCACTTCTCCTAGCCTGCCGTTCATGCCGAACTGGGACGGCTATCCTTTTGTCGAAAAGCTGGTTGCCCGGTATGAAGCGCCTGTGTGGGTGCGTAGCAGCACACAGATGATGACTCTTGGAGAATTGCGCTCGGGCATAGGCATGGGTGTGCTTGACATGCTTTATGTGGATCTTGGACAAGATATTTCCGCTGGCATTGTCTGTGACGGCAGGCTCTATCGCGGCGCGCAGGGCGGCGCCGGTCTTATCGGGCACATAGCCGTTTCCGATGATCCACAATCCATTTGCAAATGCGGCAATATAGGGTGTCTGGAGGCCATCGCAGGCTCAGAAATGCTGGTTCGCTCCGCGATGCGCGCTGCTCAAGAGGGCCGGAGCCCATTACTCGCCGAGTTATTGGCAAACAATAACGAGATAACCACCACAGATATTGCGACAACCGCCGTCATAGGTGACGCATTTTGTGCCGAATTGCTGGCCCGCACCGGCCGCCTTATCGGCTACACCCTAGCCGCCCTGACAAACTCCTATAATCCGTCGCTGATCGTCCTCGGCGGTGCGCTTGCCCAAAGCAGCGATATATTGCTGGCCGCAGTGCGGGAGGCCGTTTATCGGCGGTCTCATCCATTGGTCAGCCGGGATCTTCGCATCGTCCGTTCGCAGATGGGCAGTTCAGCCGCTTTGGTTGGTGCGGCCATTTCGGTGGCCGACGAAACCTTTGAACCGCATACGCTCAGCGCATGGGTGAGTTTTAGCTCGCCGCTGAAACATCCGGATGTCCAGACCTTGATCAAACAAACCAAACAACTCGTCGGCAACATCCACAATCCACCCATGCCGCCCGCCCCTCGTAAGGCCCCGACGCTTAATCCTTGACCGGCACGATGTCACGCTGGAAAAGCCTTGTTCTGGTGCCAAAAAGAGACCATCCTACCCATGTTATATTCATCAGCGAGTCCTAGAAACATGCCCATTGCTGGTCTTGGTCCTCATGGGGAACGCGCTGTCCCCCCGTCCTTGCTCAAATTATCCGAAGAGAACACAGCGAGGGCACGCGAGGCACGGTTCACTGTAGCTATCGTTCTGCATACGACGACCAGCGACTGGGCCAAGCAACAGCTTGCCGGACTGATGGCCACATTCGGGCATTGCGCTGCTGTTGTCATTGAGGTGGTTGATTGCAATTTTGATACGACGACCCAGATCGAAGCGCTGAACCGCCTTGTTGCCGAGCGTCCGGACGCGATCATTTCTATCCCCATTGGCAACAAAGCGGTGGCAGAGGCTCATCGGCAGGTTCGGAAGGCCGGTATCAAGTTGATTCTGATCGACAATGCCCCGACAGGTCTGCTGCCAGGCCAGGATTATGTCACCGTGATTTCCGCCGATAATTTTGGCCTGGGCCAATTAGGGGCTGAATTGCTGAGCCCGCATGTCCAACAGGGAGAAACCATTGGTCTTTTGTCCTATGGCGTGGATTTCTTTGCCACCAATCAGCGCGACATTGCCTTTCGCAAATGGATGGAGGCCAAACGCCCTGATCTTATTGTCAAACAGGCTAAATTTCCGGATGTAAAATCGGCTGCTGCCGTAACCGAGCAGTTTGTCGAGTCCAACCCGGAGTTAAAAGGCATGTTCATTGTCTGGGACGAACCGGCCATGCAGGCCGTGGAGGCGCTGCGACAAAAGTCTCGTTCCATCCCCGTTACCACGATTGATCTGGGCAATGACGTTGCCATCGAACTCGCAGGAGGCGGATTGATCAAGGGAATAGGTGCACAGCAGCCCTATACTCTGGGCACGTCGCTGGCCAATGCCACAATTTTGTCGCTGCTGGGCCGCGAACTGCCGCCATGGATTGCCCTGCCCGGCCTTGCCGTCACGCAGAAAAATGTTGTCGAATCCTATCAGACGATCTGGCACAGCCCAGCTCCGGCCAAACTGATCAAAGCATGGCGCAAGTCAAATCATCAAGACAGATCAAAACATCCCGAGAAGAAAACGTAAAAACGGTGCCAGAGCGGGACTTCTCTGCTCTCGCGCGCTGAACGACGACCGTCCGTGTCTATTAGACTCGCCAATTCGCGTGCAAGGCCAAGGTTCAACGCGCGCGCTGCGCCGTGTTGCGCCAATTTTTCGGGGCTGCGGAAGGCCAGCACCACGATCCGCCCGTTTGAACTTTGTTGCGGCCCGGGATTATCGCATCACGCACATTCCACGCTGATGCGCCCAAGGTCCCCAATGCAAATCGGCCACCATCTCTGACCTAGAGTCTGTTGCCTTTAGATGGAACCGTCTCCCTCTCCCCGCCGCGCGGGGAGAGGGTTGGGGTGAGGGGCATTTATCATTCCAAGCCCCTCATCTTAGTCCTTCTCCCCGTTGATCCTTCGAGACGGCCTACGGCCTCCTCAGGATGACGGGGAGAAGGAACGCTCACAATGTGTTTCTACCTCAAAACAACATGCTCTATTGTAGAGCTAGCGCAGCGCCACGCCTGTATGCGCATCGAATAGGTGAATCGCTTCAGGTTGTGGTGCAAGGCGGATTACATCCCCGGGGGAGACGTTAAGGCGCTCATGGAAGACGGCAGTGGTGGGTTGCCCGGCAAACTGGCAGATGATCTGCATTTCAGCCCCGGTTGGCTCAACTACGATAACCTGACTGGCAAGACCGTTCTGCGCATCCTGAATGAAATGTTCTGGCCGGAGGCCAAGCGTCACAGCACGACCATGAGCTTCGCTTGGCGTGTTCTTCAGTGCAATCCGAACACCCGTTTCAGCGACGAATATCTGACCCGAAGCCTCTACATGCCCTTTGATGAAATTCATGGCCGGTGAGCCGATGAAACCCGCAACAAACTGGTTCACAGGGCGGTCATACAACTCCAGCGGAGAGCCAATCTGTTCAACAATGCCGTCATGCAACACGACAATGCGGTCGGCCATTGTCATCGCCTCAATCTGGTCATGTGTGACATAAATTGTTGTTGTGCGCAGGCGCTGGTGGAGTTCCTTGATCTCAGATCGCATCTGCACGCGCAGCTTGGCGTCGAGGTTGGAAAGTGGCTCGTCAAACAGGAAAACCTGCGGATCACGCACGATAGCTCGCCCCATTGCGACACGCTGGCGCTGGCCGCCGGACAATTGACCGGGACGGCGATTGAGCAACTTGTCCAACCCGAGAATTTTCGAGGCGCGCTCGGTGCGGCGGTTGATCTCCTCTTGCGGCACATTTTTCAGGCGCAAAGAGAAACTCATATTCTCCGCCACCGTCATATGCGGATAAAGCGCATAATTCTGGAACACCATCGCAATATCGCGTGATTTTGCCGGTAGATTGCTGACATCGCGGCTTCCGATGTTGATCTTGCCCGAATTGAGCATCTCCAGCCCGGCGATCATACGCAGAAGCGTCGATTTCCCGCAGCCGGACGGGCCGACCAACACAACAAATTCGCCGTCGGCCACATCAATGCTGACATTGCGCACCACCGGCACCGCGCCGTAGGATTTGACGACATTTTGAATTCCGAGAGAAGCCATAGGTATTTCCTCAAAGATTATTTTACAGCGCCGAAGGTCAAACCTTCAATCACGCGGCGGCGCAGCAGAAGTGTAATCAGCAAGATGGGCGCAACCGTAACGGTCGCAGCGGCGGTCAATGTGCCCCATTGCGTGCCATACATATTGGTGAATTCGCTGATACCGACCGGCGCGGTCTTGATGGCTGAGCGGCTCAGCGTCAGGGCAAAGAGAAATTCGTTCCAAGACAACATGCCTGCAAGCAGGCTGGCCGAGACAATGCTGGGCGTGAGCAAGGGCAGAACAATGTGCCAGATGATCTGGCCACGCGAGGCACCATCGACCATCGCCGCTTCTTCGATCTCGAAAGGAATTTGCCTGATCGCCGAACGCAGCATCCAGATCATCATCGGTATGCCGAAAGCTGCATAGGGCACCACCAGCACCGGCCAAGTGTCAGTCAAGCCAAGCCGCGAGGCAATGACAAAAACCGGAACAACAGAAACGGCTGGCGGAAACATAATGGTGGACAAAATCCAATTCGCCGTCGCTTGCCGCCCGGTGAATTTCACCCGCGCCAGCGCATAAGCTGCCGGAACGGCCGCTGCCAGCCCCAACAGTGTCGAGGCAACTGTGACAATGATCGTATGGGCCAGCAATATACCGAACACCTGGCTCGTATAGGTGTTGCCCGACAGAACATCGTGGTAATTCTGCAATGTCGGCATGAAATCCCAAACAGGCGGCAAAGCCTGCGCCAATTCCGAAGGCTTGAACGAGGTCAGCAGCACCCAAAGGATAGGGAACATCACGACGATAAGCGCCAGCCATAAAACCGCGCGGGTGATGAGTTTTCCAAGCCAGCTCATGTCATTCTTCCATAATGTCAGTGCTGCGGCCGAGAATGGCGAGCAATTGTTTGGTAATCATCGACAAAACCAGCAGAAAGACGATACCCAAAGCCGAGGCAGCCCCGACATCAAAATTCTGCAAGGCGATCCGGTAAATATCGAGATTGATAACTTCCGTAGAGGAGCCCGGTCCACCATTGGTCAGCACGAAAATACTGCCGAAAGTCTTGAAGGCCTCAATCGTGCGTAAAACGAAAGCAATAGCGATGAAAGGCCGTAAAAACGGCAGGGTAATATGCCAGAACAGACGGATCGGTCCCGCTCCGTCGATCATTGCGGCTTCTTTTGGTTCCGCCGGGACGCCGCTGAGGCCCGCAAGCAGGATCAGCGCAACGAAGGGAGTCCATTGCCAGACATCCAAGCCAATGACCGCCACCCAAGCCGTGAATGGTTGCCCGAGCCAGTCTATCGGCTCCGAAATGATCCCCCAGACCTGCAAATAGTAATCAACCCAGCCATAGGCCGGATCCAGCAACACACGAAACACCAGCGCCGAGACCACCGGCGCAACACCAAGCGGCAAAATAAACAACGCTGCCAGCAGGTTAGTCTCCGGGAGCTTACGGTTGAGCAGCAGCGCCAGCCCGAGGCCCAGCCCCAGTTCCAACACCACTGAAATGGCGACAAACTGAAACGTCGCGACCGCGCCCGACCCATTCTCGGGGCTCGAAAATACCCGGATATAGTTCTGCAATCCGATAAAGCCGGAGCCGGGGCCAAGCAGATTCTCATGACGGAAGCTGACGTAGAGCAGGTAAATCGCCGGAGCCACCGACATGATCAGCAGGATCGCCATGGCGGGCGACAGCAAGAGCCAGCCGAACCGCGCCTGTCCATTGGACGACGTGCGGCTGGTCAGCCGCACGTCTGCTTCAACGGGAGAATGGGTAGCTGTCATTTCACATAACCGGCTTGTTTCAACAGGTCGCGCACCTGATTGCCAGCCTCCTTCAAAGCCGCCTCTGGCTGCGCGGCACCGCGCGCTGCATTGTTCACCGCGATCCAGATGGCGCGATCCACATCGCCATAATTCGAGAGGCGCGGGCGACCGACGCCGACAGCCAGTGACTTGCCGAGAATGTCATAGAAATTACCAAGCTTCGCCGTAATCGCCGTATCTTTCAGCGCCTCAGTATAAACGGACTTGCGGGTGGGATGAAGCTGCTTGGCCAGAGCCTTGGTTTGCACCGCACTGCTGGTGAACCATTTGATTGCCTGATAGGCCCATTCCTTATTTTGCGAGAAAGAATTGACCGATAGCATCCAGGTGCCAAAATGCGGTCCGATCCCGCTGCCCTGCGGCACCACAGCATAGGCCACCTCACCCTTGACGCTGGGTGAGAGCGCCAGATCATGATAATTCATGGTCATAGCCGTCAACCCGTTGCTAAACGATGTGGCAACTTCATCCCAGCTGGACGAAGTGGTGCCCGGAGGTGTCACCTTTTTGCTATTGATGAGATCGACATAATAGGTAAGTGCCTTGACGCCCTCGGGCGAGTCAAAGACGGTCTCAAAATTGTCATTGACCAAATGCCCGTCGCCACCAAAGCCGGCGAGCAGGGTCTTGAAATCATCGGTGGACCAGTCGCCCGCGCCCGCCATCAGCGTGGTGCCCCATTGCCGCTTCGCCGGATTGGTGAAGAAAGCCGCGATGGTTGAAAATTCCTCCCAAGTGGCCGGAACCGCCAGATCCCTGCCCGTCTTGGCCTTGAATGCCGCTTTGTTGGCGGCATCGTCAAACAAATCCTTGCGATAGGCGAGAGTGAGCACATTGGCCTGCATCGGCAGACCGAAAATATCAAAACCCGCCGCTTTGATTGCTGCCGGATCGATAACATCAGTCTTGTCGAAATGCTGGTGGCTTGCATCCTTCTTGTAAACGGCCGTATCGAAAAACACCTTGGCAATGAAGTCCTGAAGATCAAGATCGCCAGAGGCCATCGAATCTTGCACCATATTGGTGATCGGCTCGATCTTATTGGTGAGCGCTGGCATCCAGGGCGTATCGACGATCATGATGTCATAATACGCACTGCCGGAAGCCAGTTCGGCGAAGGTCTTCTGCTGCAAGGCATTATACGGCATCGTGTCAATCTTGATGTCAAACCCGAATGCCGCCTTGAAATCGCCTGCTGCGGCTTTGATCGCATCGGAATTAGCCTCGGCTGTCGCATAGAGCATGGTCAGGCCAGCTGGCTTGGGTGCGGCGGCAAAGGCGCGGCCCGCGCCCATGACGCTGGCACTCGCCAGGGCGGCAACGCCTGACATCAGGACAGAGCGACGTGTGAGATGTGTATTGGATTTTTCTGTCATTTTTTCCTCCCTAATTAGGCCGACCTAAAGTCCGGCCTCGTCATGAACAGATCTGGATTTATTTCAGCTGCTGCTCGATACTCTTGAGATAGTTTAGCGCCTTGCGGGCATAGAAATCCGGCTCGACACGGCGCGCGGCAAAAGCAATTTCCATGGTGAGATAGCCCTTGAAATCAATATCCTTGGCCGCCTGAAGCACGCCATACCAATCGACGACGCCATCACCCGGCGCTTTGCGGTCAATGTCGGCGCAATGGATATGATCGAGATGTGGCGCCATTTCATAAACATAATCGGAGCTTACCTCGTTGCGGTACAGCGCGTGATAGGTGTCGAACATCACCTTCACATTGTCGCAGCCGCTATCGGCGCGCAGGCTGAGCGCCTGAGCCGCTGTGTCGATCAGGTTCGAGTCAGCCGAGGTCGGCTCAATACAGATAGTAATCCCCTTGCCCGCTGCATATCTGGCGATGTCCTTCAGAGCTGTAAGGCTCCAGTCCCGCGCTTGTGCAGCATCAACGCCAAAAGAGCGCCAACCAGCGATATATAGCACGCGTTTCGAGCCCAAATCATGAGCAAGATCAACCACTTCTTTATAATGGGCGATGGTGGCCGTCCGCTCTTCCGGCAGCAAAGACGCCGGATTATTGCCCGGTCCGCCGCCCGGTGCGGGCAGCAGGCTTGAGGCGACCATGCCGACATCGGCAATCAGCTTGCGCAAATCCGCACGATGAGCCTTGCCCAGATGTGCCGGCCAGGCATGAGGCGCGGCACAGCCGATCTCAATCGCATCATAACCGGCCCGCGCAATGCGGCGGATGGTTTCTTCCAGCGAATAGGACGGCACCCAGACAGGGAAGCTGCCATAACACCATGTATTAAAAGAATATTTGAAGGACATCTGAATTTTCCTCTTAAAAAACAAAGACGGCTTTTTCGGTTTTACGCTCGTCGAACATGCGGAAGGCGGTCTCGGCGTCCTCAATCTTGAACTGATGCGTGGCCAGACGTTCCAGATTGATGTTTTGAGAGGTCAGCACCTCTACGATTTCCGGATATTCCGCGACATTAAAATACCATGAGCCAAAAAGTGTGAGTTGCTTGCGCAGCAATTGCTCACTTGGGCGAATGGTTGTTTCCGCAGCTTCGCCGACGAAGGCCATACGACCGAACGGGCGCAGGGCATCCAACGCCATATTGTGGGCGATCTTATTCCCAGAGCAATCTATGGCAGCATCGAGCCCGCGGCCATAGGTAAATTCGAGCAGCCTCAGGGCGGCGTCCGGCGCAGAAGGGTCAAGCGTCAGATCGGCGCCCAGACTTTCGGCAAAATGCCGGCGCTCCTCGATCGGGTCCAACGCAACAACTTTAGCCCCAAGCGCCTTGGCCGCCAAAATACCGGCTGAACCCATCGGGCCCAGCCCCCAGATGCCCATCACAGACATATGATTGAGCTGCAATTTCTTAGCGGCGCTGTAGAGTGTGCCAAAGGCATCCGTCGAAATGGCCGCAGCGACGTAGGACATGCTGTCCGGAATGGCGAGGCAATTACGCTCAGGGACAACAATATACTCGGCATTGCCACCATCGGCGGTGAAGCCAATGCATTTCCATTCCGGGCAGATATGATAATTGCCCGCACGGCAATGGGCGCATACGCCACAGCCGATAGCCAGATGAATAGCGATACGGTCACCAGTCTTGAACTTGCTGACGCCCGTGCCAACGCGGGCAATGCGCCCCGCAGGCTCGTGACCGGTCACACATTTTCCCGCTGCATCGCCGCCGACAACAGCGTTGCCATAATAGAGGCTCAGATCACTGCGGCAGATACACGAGGCCTTAACTTCCACAAGCACCTCGCCCGCACCGGGCTCGGGCACCGCCACCGCGCGAATTTCAACACGCTTATTGCCAGGAAGAAATACGGCCTTCATCTTGCGTCCTCCCTCTGGTGACATGGCGCAGGGTTCAGACAAACAACCGTTTGCCATGTTCGCTATTTGCCCGCGCAGGGCACCTCAGATTATTATTTCTTGCGCTCCGGCTCATCGGCCTCGGCTTGAGCGTGCGGTGTCTCGCCACACTTCATATTTTGGATATTACCAATTTGGATGAAGCATCCAAGGTGCAATTCTATCCAGATTGGATTTTTCAGACACTCGAAGCTCGGTCAAAAGGCATCAGACCAGAGCTACTTGGAGCCGCCTTTGCGCATAAGCACGTCGCTACGATTCTGGGCGTCGCGCAAGGCCACACCGATTGACTTTTCACCTTTCAGCAGGAAATGGATTTCATCACCGGCAATGCGGATGATGTCTGTAATTTGGGGGATCGGCACGCGCGGCCACATGCGAACAATACCACTCTCCGCCATCTCATGAACAACAGAGACAATCGGCGACAAGGCTCTCACTTCGGGGTCAAGACTGACACTACGCCGTGGGCTGGCCAGACTGCCATTTATCAAATAGAGCTTGGCTGCATTGGCCGATGTCATAGCCTTTAACGCCGTCATCACAGGTTTGATGCGTTCCGGCGCGAGATTTGACGGCACGGCCAATCCATAACCACCGAGTGGGACAATCGGCTTGCCTCGGGGCCCATGCGGATGCGGCAGATAACCGGTGCGCCGGTAAGCAGGAGCATTGGCGTCCGTTTCATAAAGAGGCGCGAGCATTGTATGGGAATAAGCAAGCGCGGTTTTCCCGGATTTATAGGCAAGCGCACGATCATACCACGCCATATCCAGCACGTTCGGCACCGAATAGGGCAAAATTTCGAGTAAATACTCAGCTGTCTGACGCGCTTCCAGCGAAAGAAACATCGGTCGTAAATTCTCAGGTTCAATCCGGAGCGTATCAAAACCGTCGCTGGTTCGGGCCAGATCGATGATGGGCTGACCGAAGGCCGCCATGATCATCAGGAACGTGTGGCCCAGAGGGGTGCCTCTGCGACCATTCCAGGCAATTCCGGCCATTCCGTCGATCTTATTATGCAATTTACGTGCGGCTATGACTGTTTCAGCGGCCGTGCGCGGTGGAGAGATGCCACTCTGTTCAAGAATATCCTTTCGATAAATCAGCAGTTCACCCGTCATCATGACAGGAATGCCATATTGCGAGCCCTTCCAGCGTGATGTCGACAATGTTTCCGGATAAAAATCCTTCGCATCAGCGCCAATCTCAGCCATCAGGTGATCCAGCGGCAAAAGATGCTTCTGCGAGGCCATCTCGCCAAACCAAGGATAATCACACGCGATAATATCATAGCGCGAATACGGCAACTTGCTGTTCTCAATCACCTCTTCATGTAATCGGTCAATTGATAAAGCCTTGCTGGCAATCGGCACACCCAGCATCATTTCCTGTTGGCGCTTAAACGAACGCATCGCCATAAAGGTTGGGTCGGCGTGCACAAGCACTCGCAAGCCTTGTCGCAACGGCAATTTGGTGGTGAGTACCGCGGGCGGCGACAGAATGGCCCCGATCTCCTCACGGCTGCGGGTTCTCGGTTTACGTCCGCTCTCGGCAATCGAAGGTTCCAAATTCAGCCTGGAAAACTCATTATATTGCCAGGTAAAGCGCTGCCAACGCGCGAGAAGCTCCTCTGAGGGGTGAAGCGAAAAGGACTTTCCCGTGGTGGTTTTCGGGCGCTTGACGATCATCCCGTCGGCCAGCATGAACTCAATAGCCCGCATGGCGGTGCCATAGGTCAGGCCCGATGCCGTCGCCAGCGAGGAACTCGTCACCAGACTTCCCGAAAAGTGGTTCCGCATTAGATAGACGATCATCCTAAGGTCACGCCGTGCGGCCGTAAGACCAAGCGCCAACTCGGATTCACGCTGCAAAAACTCGATCAGATCAAGAAATGGCCGGGCATCACGCTGTACTGATACGCTCTGACCAGCATCCAACGCCCCACCTTCATAGGGACCTTCGGGCGCCGGAACGGCCTTCTGATATCGCCGACGATTTTTCTGCATCACCACTGCACCAAACTTGATTTTCGAAACCCCGGTCATTCCCCAAAAGTGCCCTGCGCCCATCTTCACAAAACAGGCTCAGCACCGGCAACCGGCCATATTGGACGCACAATGAATTATCCTATTTGGATAAATTGTCATTGTCAGCCAAACCTCATCGCCAAGAGAGCCAATTTAATCCAAAGTGGATGTAAAATTGGCGGTAATGTGCCCTTGCCCCAAGTTTTATCCAGTTTTGAGTTCGTTCGAGCGGTTTAGAGTCTGTTGCTTTTAGATGGAAACGTCTCCCTCTCCCCGCTGGCGAGGAGAGGGTGGGGTGAGGGGCATTTCTATGAGTCCACGCCCCTCATCCTGTCCTTCTCCCCGTTCATCCTTCGAGAGCCTCAGGATGACGGGGAGAAGGAACGCTCATAGTGTGTTTCCACCCGAAAACAGCATGCTCTAATGAAGTGCTCCCCGAAACTAGGCCATCCGGAACTGGAATTTCCTCAGGTTCGACGAATGTGAGTCCATGCAAACAAAAAAGGCCCAGCGTAATGCCGGGCCCTTTTGCGTTCAATCGTCGGTGAAGATTAGAACTTGTAGTTGACGCCTACGCGGACAATGTCCAAATCGTGGTTGAATTTTTCATATATAAAATGAGAAGCAGTTGGATCTGGCGTCCAAGGAGCGGAAATATCTTTTTTTGACGAACCCAAAAACGCGTGAACGTAATCTGCATTCACAGACCAATTATTTGTCAAAGCGTATTCAATACCTCCACCAAGAGCAAGGCCAAACTTGGCAGCATTATCGTTTAGAATACCCTTATAATTGCCATATGTAGCAATTATACCTTCGTTATATTCAGTATAATTATCTTTAAATGATGCAACAGCCAAGCCAGCAGTGACATAAAACAACGCCCGATTATAAGCATAACCAAAGCGGCCACGAACTGTGCTTATAAAATCATACTTAGTTGAACTTCTATGTGACCACCCAACGTAATCAGGCTCAATCCCATAAAACTTATTATTCAAACTTGACGCGTCAACGTCAGCTTCGAGACCCAACACAACATTCGAACCAAATTGCCAATTATAACCAATCTGTGCACCACCCATAAAGCCTTGAGGCTTTTGCAAAGAATGCGATATTCCAGCGTTAGAGCAAGTATGTAACCCATCAATGCAAATAGCCGATTTTGATTGCCAACCATACCCACTATTCACGCCAACATAAAACCCCGTCCAAGTGAACATTGGAGGAGCCGCAACAATAGGAGCTGGCGCATCTGGCGCCTTCTTATATGGCAAATCAGCAGCTTGTGCGGTAAAAGGCGCTGCGATCACAGCAGCAAGGACAATCAACTTTTTCATTATAAAGACCTTGAGCAATTAATTAAATTATCAAATAATTTTGCTACTTAGCTCATAGGTGTAGCATTCCGTCAATGATCTCCTGTCAAAAAAATCTCAAGTGTTGCAACGCGGTAGTACCATGCCTGCGCGTGCGGCGTGCTCAATAGTTGACGCTATGGCAATGAACGAGTTGGATTACCACATAAGATCCAGCAACTGGCCCGCCTTATTCACCGCCCGCACAGGCTGATCGGGAAATTGCTCCTTCAGGGATTTCATCGCCATTTTTATCACCTGAGGATTGTTGAGAGTTATCGCGTAAACGCGCCAAGTGCCTGTCCGATTTTGTAGCTAAATTTCGACGAGATCCATTTGGTGCCTCAATCCATCAGCCAATCGACACCCGCCGTGTTTGAATCGGCATTAGTTGTGAGGTTTCAGGAGGTTGTCCATTCGGAGCAGATTTGGGAGACTGGAGTTACCACACCTCAGTTTTCCAGGATCGCTCCGAATGGACAACCTCCTGAAACCTCACAGCTAGAGCACGCTGTTTTGAGGTGGAAACGCACTGTAAGCACTCCTTCTCCTCGTCATCCTGATGAAGCCGCAGGCCGTTGAGAGGGATGAACGGGGAGAGGGAGACGTTTGCGTCTCAAGGCAACAGACTCGAGTTTGACCGAGAGAAAAGTCTTATTGTTGCCCATCGCCTAAAAAGTGTTCATGAGCCTTATATTATGACTATTTTATTCTCAAAAAAGCCACACTTTAATTTTAAGAAATTAATTATAAAAAATATAATATTCAACAGACGCGTTGTGCAAACATACGTAAAGACTAAATAATTTCAAGGATCACCTGGCGCATGGGCTTACTTTTATCAGCCCTCAGAGGTGATTGTCATGTCGGTAGGCCGATAATCATCAATTTTCATGCGGATAGAGCTGTTATGACGCAAGACGCCCATAGGCGTTAGGGCCGAATGGCGCCCAGAGATTAAACTGTGCTCTTGCATGAAAATTTCAGTGAGGAGCCTGAATATCATGCTTAAACGTTTAACCATGCTCGTTTTCATGCTGCTTTTCCCATATGTCGCGCATGCGCAAGGCGCGCATTTCGTCAGCGCAAAAGGGGAGGCGTTGTATTTGGACGGTAAGCCCTACATATTTCTTGGGGTTAACCGTTATAATCTGCTGACGATGGGTGGCCCGCCATATGTTGGCTGCGGTCGTCCATGGTCAGAAGCTGATCTAGATCTATTCTTCTCTGAAATCCATGGCATGGGCGCCAATGTAATACGCTTTTGGGCATTTCAGTCCTTCACGGTGAATGCTCAGGGCGGCAATTTTAACCGTATGGATTACATAGTGAACACTTTAGCCAGCAAGTACCACATTAAAGTGATCCCGGTGCTTGAGAATGAATGGAAAGATTGCACCAAGAGCGGCAAGAAATATGATAATTGGTATCAATCCGGATATTCATCGCCCTATGGTGACTATGCCTTGTCGTACAAGGATTATGTTAAACTTATAGTTTCGCGCTATAAAGACAGCCCAAATATTCTCATGTGGCAATTAATGAACGAGGCCGAAGACAAGAATACAGATGGAAGCTGCGCAAATGGTGACGGACTTTATCGTTTTACATCGTCCATGTCAGTTTATATTCATAAAATTGACCATAATCATATGGTAAGCCTTGGCACCATTGGTACTGGTCAATGTGGCACGGCCGGGATGTATACATTTCAAAAGCTTCATAGCATACCAAGCCTCAACATCATCGAAGCCCATGATTATGGTCATGACGTTTATAAGTTGCCAGGATATCCGGTTATTTCCCGCAACTCATCGACTATAGCCTCCGATTTACTTGTGTCTCATGTATTGAAAAAGCCCCTGTTTATAGGGGAAGCCGGCATAAAAAGCGATTGCGCAGAGGAAGGGTGCTTTGATGAAGCCCTGCGATCTCAATATTTTAATGCAAAAATTAGAGCCTTATTGGCCAATGGCGGAGTTGGATATATTATATGGAGCTATAGGGATAATAATCCGAAATCATTTGACCATTATAATTTTAATCATACTGATCCTTTGTACAGCACTTTAAAAAATCTCGCGCAAAAATATGAGCATTTATGAATACAAATTCAAATCACAGCAAAATATACGGTTTTCAGATTAAGAGGCCAGACTTCTACACAGACACACGGATCAAAACATAAGCCCAATAGCACAGAACGATGCACATGATCGGCTATAATGAGGTGAGCCAATTTCCAAACTTCACAGCCATGACCGACGATCATGGCACATGGCGAGGGGGAGCCGAGACATTTGAGACGCCCATTGTAAGGCGTTCACGGCGCACGGTTTGTGTGGATATTGTGCAGCGAAACGACTGAAATCTCATGGGCACACATGCACCAACCGCCAGCGGCCTTTTTGAAAGTGGGGCCTGTGTTTAGCACACCGCCGCGCTATCGACATGAATTTGAATCCATTGCGTCTTACCCTTCGACGCCAGAAGATCGTGAACAGAATTTTTTGTCATAACGTGCTGTCCATCATTGCTTTTTCGCTGCATTCATTTTGGCACGCAATTTTTCAAACCGCGCCTCCATACGCGCTTCGCCCTCTGGGGAACCGTCATGAAATGTGCCAAACCATTTGTCGAACGGGATCAGCCCGTCGCCATAATTCACTTCAAAGTTTTTATGGTGCAGATAATGGATATAGGCATGGGTATCCATTGCGCTGTCTGTCCCGATTTCGATTTTATCAAATCCGACATGGCCCGGAATCGCGCCAAAGCCTGCAACATGTAACTGATAAAGTGCGAGAATTGGATTTGATGGCAAGATCAAATGCCAAAGCGCAACGCCGAGATAGCCGAGCAATTCAACCGGATGCATGGAGAGGGACGAATAAGGTGACGGATTGACCGAATTGTGATGCACCGAATGCACATACTTATAAAGAAATGGCGTGTGGATGAGACGATGCAGCAAAAAGAAATGTGTTTCGTGAATAACCGGGACGAGAAGCGCCAGAACCCCCAAATACCACGGATGCGATGCAAAGCTCAGCCAGGGCACATAGGCGTTCGCATAGGCATAAAGAATTGCAACTTCAATCGCCGTCCAAATCGGAATCGCATGAAAAATTATGCGCAAAACACTATCTGCATTCTGGCTTTTGAACCAAAAAGCATCGCTTTTATGTTCAGATGGCCATTTGCCGTTGAATTTAAAGCGCGTGCCCTGCGCACGCGTGATATAGAGGCGATATTCGAAAAGGCCAAAAAAGAGAAAAACAGCGACAAGATTGAGTGTATAAAGTTTCGCGATCCACACAAAACCAAGTGTCTTCATCGTTTCAACATCCGGCAGAATATAAGCCCACCAAATATAGGCCGATAGGGCAAAGAGCGCGTTATAGGGAAAGAAATAATGCGGCAGCCATTTCAGCAGTTTCAAGGGCTGAGGTGGAAACACGAAAAGCGGCGCCATTGACGCCGGCTTATAGGGTGCCCAATCTCCGCGCTTATTCCGTTTGCCAAATGCCAGATCATCCATAAGAAGCGCTCCCCAATTTTTCGCATTTTTGTATTCAAACTTCATGCCGCGACACTGAGAAAATACGCATTATTTTTCAAGCGTCTTGATATTTTTAACGACATTTCATAGCATTTTGTAACATAATTACGCATTTTAAATGATTGAATTTGAGATAAATCCCATGGCGCTGCGGGAATGAATCGGTGTTGGTGACATTGGCTGTCCCTTGAGATATCGGCAACCAGCACCAGAAGTTCTCATTCCAATAGTCCATAAAATGATCACAGTGACAATAATCGTGGATCATTTGATGCGGAAGTCCATAATTACAAATTGGTCTCACGAGAATAAGCTTTACAAAAAAGATAAAAATTCGTATTTTTACAAACATTAAAATACAAGTTGAATTTTTTTATGGGTTTATTTTGCTCGTAGATATATTTGATTCGCCCGATGTAGTTGCCGTTATACCTACAATTGGAAAATACCCTCATCGGCTTTTGGCTTGTGTTGAAGCATTGAAAGCTTCAATTTTTAATGGTCGCTTGGCAATAGCGGTGGTATGGAATGATCCGAGGCAACCTATTCAATCTATTGAAAATGTTGATTTTTTTGAGCCCGGTTTAAATCTTGGCTTTCCTGGTGCTTTAAATTATGCCCGCGGACATATTCAAAGCGAAGCGCTCTGGGTCCTGCAGGACGATGTTCGGGTGCACTGTGACTGCCTTGAATATTTATTCACAAGAATACGGCAATCAAGCACTGTTGCCCTTGTTTCACCCATTGCTGTCAATGCCTCGGGCATGATTCCAGCCTATTCGCGTGCGGGTGTATTAACGCGTGAAGGCAATATGGCCCATTGGTATCCCTTGCAAGATACACACCCGGAAGATCTGGATTTGAACTTTCCGCTTGATTGGGTATCGACCAGCGGAGCACTGGTTCGGCTCACATCCTGGGATGCTGCCGGTGGGTATGATCCAGATTTTTATCCCCTTCAGTGGTCAGATGTAGATTTTACATACAGACTTAAAAAAGCTGGTTTTGAGATTGTCCTGGACGCTCAAGCCAGAATTAACCATGAGGTTAATGGATCAACGCCTCGTGTTCTGGGCAAGTTTTTGTCTCAAGCCAATAACGAAAAATTCCTGAATAAAAACTTCAATCAGAAACAACCGGCACGCGTAAATTGTGATGTCGCACCCGAGTTGATGCAGAACATTGCACGCGCGGCCAGTCTTGGTTTTGTTGATTTTGCAGGTTACGTTCAGAGTGAGTTTGATGATTTAAACGCCGAAGCTGAAAATTTGCGGAGTCAAAATCTGAACCTGAGCCAGAACAACGCATATTTGTGTGAAGAACTGCGCCGCCGAGATCAAAAAATTTTATATCTGAAATCAACGCTCTGGCGACAGGTAATTTATAAAATCAAACAGGCAATCAGAAAATTTAAGTCATGAATTTTTTCATTATAAATTTAAGATTAAGAGGATTACACCCACATGAATGACAAGAGCATGAATTCACCAGAATTCAGCTTACGGGGAGCACTAAAAGACGTAGCCACCGTGTCTGAAACCGGAAAAAGTTTGAAACGTTTGACAGAAGGTGTTGTCATTCGGAAACTGACGACCCATGTCGATGAGCGTGGCTCGGTCGCCGAGCTATTTGACGAACGATGGGGATATCCAGACCCGTTAACATTCAGCTATATGTGTACAATTCGTCCAGGAATAGTCAAAGGCTGGGGCCTGCATGAGAAACATGAGGACCGCTACGTATTTTTGGAAGGCGAAATGCAGCTGCTGCTCTATGATGTGCGGCCTCACAGCTCAACCTATGGCGAATTATGTATCATAAATTTAAGCGAATATGACCGTTGCCTGATAAATATACCAACGTATGTGTGGCATGCAGATTATAATTTCGGCTCAAAAGACGCAGTTATCATCAATTTTCCGACGGCTCCGTTTAACCATGCCGCTCCGGATAAATTGCGGTTGCCAATTGATACAGACCTGATCCCGCACCGGTTCCCTCAGAGTGTTCGTGGAGGCTAGAGCCTGCCGATTTTAGACGGCAGCATAGCCTGAGTTTTTGAGATCGTTTGCGCATTCGTTTGGGGCGAAGAGATCAAGCAGATCACCGGCCTTTCGCCAAGCGTCCTCGACGGTTCGAGGGGTTGCATTGCGCATCAGATGCTTGAGCTTGGCGAAGACCTGCTCGATCGGATTGAGATCAGGGCTGTAGGCGGGCAGGAAGATCAGATGAGCGCCAACGGCGCGGATGGCGGCTCTGGCCGCCTTGCCCTTGTGCGCGCCAAGATTGTCCAGGATCACGATATCTCCCTTTGCGAGCGCGGGGACGAGCAGCTTGTGGATATAGGCTGTCAAGAGATCGCCGTTGATCGGTTCATCGATCACCCATGGCGCATCGATACGATCATGACGAAGTGCGGCGATGAAGGTCAGCGTTTTCCAGTGCCCATGGCACGCGCGCCTCCAGCCGTTGCCCGCGCGGTCCCCAGCCGCACAAGGGGGCCATGTTGGTCTTGATCCACGTCTCATCAATGAAGACGAGGCGTTTGGGGTCAATCCTGTGCTGCCGCGCCTTCCAGCGCGCCCGTTTGCGGGCAATATCCGGACGAGACTGTTCCATCGGCAGCACGGTTTTTTTAGAGCTCAACCCCTCAATGTGCACAAACAGCCAGACAGTTTTCTGGTGTGTCCTGATGCCACGTGCAGCCCGTTTCGCCGTCAGCTTGCGAAGGGTGAACGGGCCTGCCGCAATGCGCGCGCGCAGCCAGTCTGCATTGGCTCCGGCCAGAACCGCCTGCTTGTGACCGCCCATCTTACCCGGCTTCAATTCGCCCGTCTCGCGTCGCAGCTTCCTCCATTTGGAAACACACGATGCGCTGATTTGCAATTCGGCAGCGATCGAACCGATCGTCTCACCACGATCCGCGCGCGCAAGAGCCCGCTCACGAAGGTCTTCAGAATAAGCGCGCGTCATGCGTGCTGGCCTCCAGCACCAGCACAAAGCTTGAATCAGAAAAGCGCTGATTTGGGAATCCCGATTCTGTCAAAAATCGGCACGCTCTAGTCATGGCTCTATCCTATTTGGAAGTGAGAGCCTCCGGCAATCCCGGTGCGGTTCACATTGCTTTATTTTTCAAGTCTTTAATCCTCTAACATACCAATCATTATGATAGTCGATGAATTCTTGAGAGATATCGTGTCCATCAACCATTAGGAGCGAAGCCTTATCGAGCTTAACCGCAAAATAGTCACATCTCACATGGCAGGTTGGACATAAAACGAGAATATTCCCTGCTATATCTGGGCCATTGTGAGGAGATCCTAATGGTCGTATATGATGTCCCTCGGAATAGGTCTTTCCCTCGCTTAGCTCTACAGTTTGGGAGCATATGTTGCAGCGATCCTTATGAAAGCGTTTTATCTGTCTAGCGAGCTTAGTGTCCCTTAATATCCGATAGGTTGTCGTTTCGACGCGATAAGATTCTTGCAAGTCAGAGGCAAGCTCGCCTGCAATGGCGGATCTCAGTCCCCATACCCCATTACCAATTCCCTTTGCGCTGTAGAAAAGATTGAACCTCTTTTTATAGCTCTCGCTATCCGATGAATTATATTCCAATTCACGCCGCACGATTGCATCGTATGTCTTTGGCAAAGACTGATTATTCTGATTTCGGATAGCCCTGACAGCGGAATATATTTGACTCAGGCTTCCTATTCCTCCTATGTTTTCCAGTGCCTGCCTAACGTCATCTCTCCAAGCCATGCATCACCAAAAGTTCGATTGCTACACGTAATGAATCATATTCTCCTTAAGTGTACCGCCTCACAGACCGCAATGACACACCAATCTGCTCAGCATAAAGCTTAATTCACAATAAAACTGATTTGGGAATCCCGATTCTGTCAAGAATCGGCACGCTCTAGAAGTGTGTTAGGTCTTTGGAACGCAAAAAGCCCGCTTTGGGGCGGGTCGTCGGCATTGATTTTATTTGGTGATTTGGTTGCGGGGGCAGGATTTGAACCTGCGGCCTTCAGGTTATGAGCCTGACGAGCTACCGGGCTGCTCCACCCCGCGATAAGAACCACAGATTTGATTTGCTC
>Ga0007834_1000130_pt1 | contig 27085 bp, 22 predicted proteins | sample CryBogCBE06Nov07_FD_71233 | JGI IMG/M metagenome (GOLD analysis project Ga0007834, IMG submission 71233) | Freshwater microbial communities from Crystal Bog, Wisconsin, USA - CBE06Nov07 | ecosystem: Environmental > Aquatic > Freshwater > Lake | place: Crystal Bog, Wisconsin, USA | collected...
CGCCGCGTCGGGCGACGAAACTGCTCAAAATTCTTGTCGGCTGCCATCGCCAGGGTCTGCTGTTTCATGCATCATTCAACGCATCAGCTCGCGTCTGGGTGGACCTTTTTCAGCGTAGCCTTAGCCAACTCGTCAAGAGCAGAGAGCTCGCGCCAACTGCAAGGCCCGGGATCAGGTCGGCGCCGTGTAAAATTAAACCATCTGCTTTGTATGGCAGTAGAAATGAACATGAAACTAAGCACCGAGAATCTGAAAATCGCCCGGAAACGGTTGCTTCAAATGCATTTTGAGAGCGGGGTTGGCCATATTGGAGGCAACCTTTCGGCCCTGGATGCCATGTTGATTGTCTTCCATGAGTATCTGGGCCACGATGACCAGTTCATCCTCTCCAAAGGGCACTCGGCTGGCGCGCTGTATGTGGCACTTTGGAGCAAAGGCCTGCTCACTGATGCCGACCTGAAGCTATTTCATAAAGATGACACCCGGCTGGCGGGGCACCCCCCCGCTTCCGGGATTGCAGCAATTCCATTTGCAACCGGGAGCCTCGGACATGGACTATCCCTGGCTGCGGGGACAGCACTGGCGCGGCGGCTCAAAGGCAAAAGCGAAGGCGGCGGGCAGGTGTATTGCATGACCTCGGACGGTGAATGGCAAGAGGGCTCGACCTGGGAAGCGCTTATTTTCGCTTGCCATCACCGCCTGAATAATTTGACTGTTTTGGTAGACCACAACACATTGCAAGGCTTTGGTTCAACGACTGAGGTGGCGTCTATGAATCCTCTTGCCGAGAAGCTCAAAGGCTTTGCAATAGACGTACAGCGACTTGACGGCCATGATCTGGATGCTATTCGCCGGGCACTGGATGCGCCAGCCACCAAGCCAAAGCTGCTGTTGCTGGATACGGTCAAGGGCCATGGAGTTAAATTCATGGAAAACCGTATGGAATGGCACTACCTCCCTCTCAAGGAAGACCAATACCTTCTGGCCATTGAACAGGTTGTTGCCCCATGAGAAAGCAATTTTGTGATGCCATGGTTGCCCGCTCGTCTAGAGGAACAATCGTCTTTCTGACCGGCGACCTGGGTTTTATGGCGCTTGAGCCGCTGCGTGATGCTCTGGGTGACCGCTTTATTAATGCTGGCGTGGCGGAGCAAAATATGGTCACCGTGTCGGCGGCAATGGCCCGGGAAGGGTTTGAGACCTGGGCCTACAGCATTGCGCCATTCTGCTACGCCAGGCCTTTTGAACAAATTCGCAATGACATCTGCTTTCATGGTCTACCAGTCAAGCTTGTCGGAAATGGTGGTGGATATGGCTACGGCGTGATGGGACCTACGCACCACGCCATTGAAGACTATGGCATCTTGCTGACCCTTCCGAAGATGTCTGCTTATGTGCCGGTCTTTGACGAAGACCTGGGCGCCGTGATCCCGCGGATAGGGGAGGATTCAGGCCCCGCCTATTTGCGATTGGGCCGCGGTGAGCCTCCCAAAGGTTACGCCGTTCCGGCCTACGCCCCCTGGCGACAGTTAACTTCCGGGAAAGGCATGGTCGTGGTTGCTGTTGGCCCGTTGGCAAGCCTGTACATTGACGTTTGTCAAAGCTTAGCGGAGGCGCAGCGGCCCAATCTCTGGGCAGTTTCGGAATTGCCCATTAGCAAACATGGCGTGCCTGACTCGCTTTTGATGCAGATTGAAAAGGGGCCAGGCCTGTGCATTGCAGAAGAGCATGTGGCCCGCGGAGGACTTGGCGCGGAAATGGCCCTTTATCTTGCCGGGCGAAGCATCTCCTTTCGCAGCTTCAAGCACCTCTGCGCTCGCGCGCACATCTACGATTCGTACGGCTCCCAAAACTTTCTGCGAGGCAAATCCGGCCTTGATGCAGGCAGTCTGCTGGCCTGTATTACATAAGCCTGAGAAGCCTTTGCACCATGTACCCAACTGAGGCCTATATCCGCGACATGCGCGGACCCATTCTCGTGCTGGGCGCTTCCGGCTTTATTGGTGCCAATTTGTATCGCACCATTGCAGCAGTGCGGCCCGATGTTTTTGCTGTAGTCCAGCGCGAAAAATCCTGGCGGCTTGAAGATGTTTCAGACGACAAGATCATTGCCGCTGATCTGACAGACTACAACGCAACCAAGAATCTGGTTGACAACATACGGCCCGAGACCGTACTCGACTGTGTTGCCTATGGCGCCTATTCCTTTGAAGAAGAGGCCGCAAGAATCTATGCGACAAATTTCCAGTCGCTGGTGTATCTGGTCAACCTTCTGTCGGAAAGAAAGATATCTGCTTTCATCCATGCCGGTAGTTCGTCTGAATATGGCACCAATTCGAGTGCCCCACAAGAACAGGATGTCTGCGAGCCCAATAGCCACTACTCCGTCTCAAAAGTTGCTGCAGCCAATTTTCTGCGTTTCGTGGGGAAACAGCGGGATTTCCCGTGCGCGCATTTGCGACTCTATTCAGTTTATGGGCCACTGGAAGACACCTCACGGCTGATACCGAACCTACTCAAATGTGCACTGGCGGGTTCGCTGCCACCCTTTGTAGATCCCAGGACTTCCAGAGATTTCATTCACGTTGATGACGCCTGCCGCGCTTTCATCATGGCAGCTGCCCGCATGAACCGCGACTTGCATGGCGAGACGTTCAATATTGGCAGCGGTCAGAAAACAACCATTGCCGACCTTGCATTGCTGGTGTGCAACGAGTTCAACCTTTCGGTGGAGCCCCAATTCGGGTCCATGGAGGGCCGCGCATGGGACCTTGCAGACTGGTATTCCAATCCTGCAAAGGCTGGCGCCATACTGGGATGGACTGCAACCACCCCCCTGGGCGCGGGCCTGCGCAGCACGAGCACCTGGATAGCGTCCTTATCTGACCAGCAGTTCATACTGTCAACCAAGAAGAACCTTCAGCGCAAGCAACATAGCGTCAGCGCCATCATCGCCTGTTACAAGGACGGCCAAGCCATTCCACACATGCACCGGCGCCTGTCAGAGACCTTCCAGAAACTGGCTGTGGACTACGAGATCATTTTTGTGAATGACTGCAGTCCGGACAACAGCATGCAAGTGATTGAAGAAATCAGCGCCAGAGACCCGCATGTGGTGGGCATAACCCATTCACGCAATTTTGGCTCACAGATGGCATTCAGAAGTGGAATGGAACTGGCCACGATGAACAGCGTGGTATTGCTTGACGGCGATTTGCAAGACCCCCCAGAACTCATCGCGGACTTCCACGCCAAATGGGTACAAGGATATGACGTTGTATACGGCAGACGCGTCAAGCGAGACATGCCATGGCACTGGGGGCTGATGTACAAGGCTTTCTATCGCGTCTTTGCAGCATTCAGCTATGTACCCATTCCACACGATGCTGGCGACTTCTCGCTAATGGACCGGCGGGTTGTCGGTTGGCTTTTGCAATGTTCCGAACGTGACTTGTTCATGCGGGGTCTGCGCGCGTATGTGGGCTTCAAACAGACGGGAGTCGACTATGTGCGACCCGAGCGTATGTTCGGGGTATCCACCAACAATTTCCTCAAGAACATCGACTGGGCCAAACGCGGGATTTTTTCTTTCAGCAATACCCCCTTGACCATGCTCACAGCTGTGGGGGTTACATCTCTGGGATTGTCTTTGCTGGCAGCGGCCATTGCGGGAATGCTCAAAATCTTCTACCCTGAAATTGCGCCGCGCGGCGCCACGACGCTGCTTATTGCAATTTTGCTTTTCGGCTCATTCAACCTGTTTGCCATTGGCCTGGTGGGTGAATATGTGGCGAAGATCATGACCGAAGTAAAGGGGCGGCCGCGGCTGATTCGGGCATCCCTGATAAGGCACGGAAAGTCGACTGATTTGTTGCCTGATGGGAAGTCGACTTCGCATTAATTGACCGACCGCGAATTTTGCGCCTTATTAGCGATGAAAAAGTTGAACGGTTTAGTTTGCGCGCGCTGTCTGTTTGTCTTGCCTTGGCATTTTTTGTTTGAAGCCTATTTTCAGATGCAGCAGACGCGGGGGCGTTTCACCTAATGACAACACTTGGAATTAAACCAAAATCGTAAAATGTCCATTTCACGCCTCTGCCCAGTTTGCGGCGCGCCCGCTGTAAACGCGAGCTTTTTTCTTGAGCAGAATATTGACACCGCACGCCTGTCAAACTTCAGCTTTGCGTCCCGCAAAGCGCCGGAGTATATGTGCCACCACATGGTCCGTTGCAATATCTGCGATTTGGTTTATGCCGATACTCCGCCACTGGAAGAAGATTTGGCGCAGGCCTATCACACTGCAGCGTATGACAGCACTGAGGAAGCCAATGATGCGGCAAAAGCCTATGCATTGGCTATACAACCTGTATTACAACGTTTCTCAGGGCGCACTGCGGCGCTTGAAATCGGTACGGGTACCGGGATATTTCTCGAACACCTTAAGGACGCTGGATTCAAGACCCTGGTGGGAGTGGAACCCTCAAGCGCTGCAATTGCTGCAGCACCCGAAGCGCGGCGCAGATGGATTCGCGAGGGCATGTTCAATGAGCGCGACTTTGAGCCTGCATCATTCGACCTGATCTGCTGCTTCATGACGATGGAGCACGTACGGGACCCGAAAGTCATCTCCGCTGCAGCATTGCGCCTTCTGAAGACAGGGGGCGCTTTCATCACAGTAACGCATGATTACAGAAGCAGTGTCAATCGCCTTTTGGGCAAGCGCTCTCCCATTATCGATATTGAACACCTGCAAATCTTTTCACACAAGTCCATTAAGGAGCTATTTGCCAGAACAGGCTTTGCCAACGTGTCTGTTGACAGCTTTGTCAACCGCTATTCACTTCGCTATTGGCTTCGACTGAGTCCCCTGCCGCCTGGGCTCAAGCGACCCCTTGAAAAGATCATTGCAGGTCCACCATTTAACAGTATGCATGTCGGGCTGAATGTTGGAAACATGATCGCCGCGGGCTTCCGGGGCATTTGACCGTGGCAGACAGCCGGCGGACGATCCTTGGCGACTTTTTTCGTAAGTTTTTTGAAGTTCGCGGTATCCGGTTTCTTTTGGTTGGAGGGTTGAACAGCTTGTTTGGCTTTGCGGTTTTCAGTCTGCTTGCGTATTTGGGTGCGCACACCTGGCAGGCATTGCTGGGTAGCAATCTTGCGGGGATTCTCTTCAATTTCTTTACTATTGGTGGAGTGGTCTTCCGGGATTTAGGCCTGAGCAGGGCGCCTCGCTTTGCGCTGGCATACCTTTGCATATATCTGGTGAATCTCGAAAGCATTCGCTGGCTGTCCAGCCAGGTTCAAATGCATCAGATTACTGCGCAGGCGCTACTAACTGCACCCATGGCTATTATCTCTTACGTCGTAATGAGCAGGTTTGTATTTTTCAGAAAGATCACCAGCACCCCATAGAATTCATACTGAGCTCTATGACTAGCCTCGATCGATCACCGTCGTCAGTTCAAGTACCTCGCAACGTTTTACAAGCGGGGGGGACGTAGGAGTGTGTAGCAGGGAGTAAATTCGATCTTTGCGCACAATCCACTGTTTTTATGAGCAAAAAGGCACTTGGCAAATTTCAAAAATGCGTCAATTAATCGATGAGCCACTTGGTGGTAACACTTTGCGCTGGGTCCAAAAACTGGGCGTAATAGCCATCTTTTTCATCACTGTGGTTGCTACCGTCTGGCGGTTTGACCAGTGGATGCCGGAAGTCATGTACGGCGATGACCTGTCCAATCTTCTTGCCTATAGAGACGGCTTTTTTGCATCAGGATTTTTTCGAGTTCTCTTTGGACAAGAGGACTACGTTGGGAAGTTCCGGCCAGTATTTGCATGGGCAATGGCTGTTTTCTTTCGTTTGTTTGAAGAGAATGTCCACCCTTATCAATGGATCAATGTGTTGATCCAAGCCGCAAGCGCGTCAATTACATTTGCGGCTGTACGGCGACTGAGCAATGGCAGCGGGCTATTTGCTTTTTGCGTTGCGCTCGCAGTTGCGTTGTCTCGTTTGGCTCTCTATAACGTGACGCAGGTTACCGGCATTCTGGAATCGCTTGCCCTCATGTTCTGCTTGCTATCTTTGTACGGCGTCGTTCGCCTTTCCGAATCGGTTTTTAGCGCGGCCAAATGGGCTTGGTTTGCTCTTATTATGGCTGCACTCAGTATGCACACACATGAACGTTACGTTGTGTTGGCTGCCTGGTTGGTTTTGGTTTTTTCTCTATCCATATTTAACGCAAACTTGTCACGCAGGTCAATTTTTGGACTACTGGCTTCAACTGTAACGCTGGCAATTTTTAATTTTTTATTTAAAAAACTGGTTGTCGGCATTCCGTTCTTTGTCGGAACGGGCGGTATCAGTATGGTGTTCGACTTTGACCGGACGATTGACTCCCTAAGGCAGGCTGTGCAGTCAATATTTGGGATGAATTCCGGACCAGACTACCTCGTAGGAAAGTCGCTGGAGGGATTGGACTCCCCTACTGCTTTTCAGCTTGCAACTGCCGTCAGAGCTTCTTGGTTGGGATTAATTGCCACCGGCATTTTGATTGCCCTCTACAGGGTTCGCCGCGATAAACAATCCATCTGGAACGCGCTTGGCTGGCCCATGGCTCTCGTGGCACTTGCAGGCCTTCTCCTACTTCCCCCCCTGATGACGATTCGAATGGAACAGCGGTGGGTATTCACTCCATACGTTGTAATGTTGATATTGGCCGGTTGGGCACTTGGTCGATTTGACGGCGTTTCGCTGCGTCTAATGCGTTACCTAGCTTGCTTGCTGCCGCTAATGGGAATCTGTCTTGACTCTCGCTTCATTCCCTATTTCAAAAACACATTTCTTGTAGCAAATGCCGACTTTGCTGCGGCAGTGAAGCGTGGAGTGATTGACCAGAACTCATCTGCAAACTGGCCTGTAGCCTTTTTAGTACGAGCAGACTTCTGCAATTGGTCGCTTCTCGACGGAGAATTTTTTAGACTCTATAGCTCGGGCAAACGCAAAATACGTTGCTTTGAGACACTAGACGCAGCCATTACGGCTCCACTGTCTTCGGACTTTCGCCTATTTAGTTACGACGCACGATCGAATACCGTGGATGAAGTTACTTCTGAATTCAGAAAAATACGTTCCAATTATTTAGAAAGTGCTATTTCGTACGATTTTTTGTCTCATTTCCAATTTGGAAAAATCAACGATTCAAAAAAAGCCGATAGTCCTACCGGACTTGGAATTTTCACAATTGCATGGCCTTCTGCTGCTGGTCCTCGCCAAGTACTGACAGCAATTTCCGGCTTTACGTACCGGTACGATGATGTACTGGTCGAGAACGGGACGACTCTGCAATTCAATGTGAGCATGCTGTTGCCAGCAAAACAGCCAGCGCGCGCTGTTGTGAAAATTTCAACAAACGGGAGCGGCGTTTGGGAAACGATTTACGCTGAGGAGTTGCCTCCCCCTCCGGGCGAGGGCAGATCAATATTCAGATCCGTCGCCATCCCCCTGATTGCGTACAGTGGGAAAAATGTTTCAATACTATTTGGTGCGGAGACACCTGGCTCGGATTCAACTGGTCACTGGATTGGTTTTGCAGAACCTAGATTGACGATGGCGTTAAAAGGCCCTCACTGATAAAACGTTCTAATTTATTAAAAAAGTCTCAAAGCCTATCTTGCAAACGCCTGGCTGCGGATTGACACCGCCTGGTAAAGTGTTGGATCGACGTCCTCCTTCACCACACAGTAAAGAGATTCTTCAGAAAAGTGATCGCGACAATACTGCTGGGAAGCCTGGGCAACGGACAGCCACTTGGCATCATCTTGGAGCAGCTCCAGAACCCGTGCCGCAAAGGGTTCCGCCTTCTCTTCAACGGCAAGGAAATCACGTGCAGATGCCAACCCCTGGGCACCTGCCTCGGAGGTCACACACGGCAGGGCAAATCGCATTGCTTCGACAACTTTTCCCTTCATGCCGCCGCCAAAACGCAAAGGTGCCACAGAAACACGATGCCGCATGTAGAGCTCTGCCAACCGTTCGTCCGACACAAATCCTGTCACGTCAACCTGCGGGCCCGCCAATGCCCGCACTTTTTCATTGGGGTTTGACCCTGCAATCGTGAGACAAACGCCAGGCATCGTTTTGTGAATGATCGGTAGCACTTGATGAACAAACCAATGGGCTGCGTCGGCATTGGGCGCGTGGGCGAAGCCGGCAATGAACATCAGATTCTTCCGCTCGGCAAGACTGGCCCAGGGACTGGCAGGGAAGCTGTCATAGGCGTAAAGAGGGAGTGTCCTGGCTTTCGCTGCAGAGCCATTTTCGGAAAGCCAACGCTCCACAAATTCGGTTTCTGTTTCTGAGGGATAGTAAATGAGGTCTGCCTTGGCCCAGAGCTGTTCTTCCCAAGTCTTGAACATCTGAATTGAGCTTTGAAGCGCTATACTTTTTTCGACCATGAGCTGATCTTGCATGCGCAAATGGTGGATATCAATTCCGTAGTAAATGACTTTTGCCCTGCTGTGTTGCCGGATGGCGTCGATGAACTCGACCGAGACATCAGGACGACTTAACAACACATAGTCCAGATATCGCCCGTTCTCCGTGACCCACTTCTCAAAACAATTGACATATTCGCCACCGTAAAAAACCTCAATGCCGTTCTGTTCAAGGTAAGGGGTGTATTCAACATCACGCCATAGATTTTGCGGCCAGAACTTGACGTTCATGCCTTCCCGCAAGTACGTTTGCATAAGGTGCCACATGCTCCGTGAACCCGCATCCCGGTCTGGTTGCGGCACGTAGTGGTCTATGACGAGGACCGTCTTTTTACGAACGGCCCGATTGGAGGCCAGAAACACGGCTTGCCCATTCGGCAGGTGATCCTTCTCCAAGATGGGTTTCCAACGCAGAAAGAACTTTTGCTGGTTCGCAACCTGATGAGCCTTTACACCAGATTTGGTGTCCGTTCCATGGGATATCCCTTCATAGTGAATAACAACGGAATTCGGCTGGAGCATTACCTTGAGGCCTGTTTGCCGGACACGGAAAGCCAAGTCAACGTCTTCATAATATGCGGGCAGATAATGCTCATCAAAGCCACTCAGTTGATCCCAAAGGGCTTTTGGAATCAGCAGAGAAGCGCCCGAACAGTAGTCCGCTTCTTTAACAAAGTTGTATACACTGCGATTCGGGTTGTCGAGCCGTCCGTAGTTCCACGCGGATCCATCATTCCAGACGATGCCCCCAGCCTCCTGCAAACGGCCATCAGGATAGACAAGCTTTGAGCCAACCATGCCACACACTTCATCGTTTTCAAACAATGAGAGCATGGCGTCAAGCCAACCCTCGGTGACCTCCGTATCGTTATTCAGGAGGTAAACATAGGACCCACGGGCAACAGACACGGCATGGTTACAAGAGCGCAGAAAGCCCAAATTCTGTGGGTTGGATATGAAACGCAGTCCGGGTATTTGCGCCAATTGATGTATCTCGGGTTCACCCGAAGCGTCTTCGACGACAATAATTTCCACCTTTACGCAGGGCATGTGGAGTGCGATCGAGCGCACACACATGAGCGTATGGCCAATGTTTCCGTATGCAGGAATCACAATTGAAACGACCGGATCGGGCACAGTCTCAAAGCGCAATTCAGCCAGAACCTTTGCAACATCCTCAGCGTCCACAGGGCCAAGCCCCAACGCAACAGGAGCAGCAAAATTCCGTTGAGCAAGCCATGCCTTGTAATGGCCTGTATCTGAAAAAATCCAGCCAAACGTTCTATAGACGAGGTTGACGAGTCTCAACTTCATTCCACGTGACAGGGGAAGCATGTGATATGCCCATTTGGCGTACTGAACCAGACTGGACTTGAAATCTCTGAACAAAGGACCCCCTTCTTCTTAATCCAATTACGGAGATATTTAACGCAATCTGGATTTCAAGCCTGACCAAAACGCATTCCAGCTTCCGCCTAGACTTTTGAGCCGCTGGCTTTCTGACTGGAGTGAAAGAGCCCAGGCGCTTCGCTCTTCAAATTCAGCCTGCAATTGCAGATGCCTGCCTTGCAAGATCTTATGGTCCCGATCCAACTTTGAGGCCCATTTCATCACTGTCTCATGGTCCTTGTAAAGGTCCACCTGATCATCAAAGAAGGCAGATGCAGGAGCCTTGTGCCCGTCCAGTGGCCTGTTCGCACAGACAGCGACAAAATACATGGGCTTGGAAAGGAGTGGCGTCTGACTCACCGCTGTTCCTGCTGTTAATGTCAACGGGGCATATATATCTGACACCGAATCCACAGGGGCAAGCAAAGACAAAGTCGCGAAGCGTTGCCCAAGATACGAAACAAAGGCAAACTGCTCTTTCAACAACGCGTCAAATTCGTCAAAGTAGAGCTCTTTGACGTGGTATTCGTTGGAGTAATTACGATCATCCGAATAAACCTGCTTGTTCGGCGAGGAGATTACCAGCACACCGTCAGGCCGTAAAACGCGCTTGAGTTCCGCAAGCATCTGGCTCTGCTCGGCAAGATGCTCAATGGTCTCAAATGAAACAACCACGTCGGCGCTTGCCTCTCCCTGCGGAATGTGTGTTGCACTTCCGCAAACAAATTTCACATTTTCAACATCACCGTACTTGGAACTGGCATGTTCAACTGCGGCTTCCGAAATGTCAACTCCTACAACCGATCGCGCCTGCGATGCCAGCATCGCCGAGCCATAGCCTTCACCACAGGCTATGTCCAGTACATCTTTTCCTTTGCATAGTGCAAGGGACCATACATACCGATGCATATGCTCATAGCGCAACTCGCCTTGCTCGGTCGGTATAAATCTTTCTCCAGTAAAGTCAAGCATTCGAGTGAGCCTCCACCGTAATTGCAATCATGGGAATGCCAATAAGGCCGTGCCTCATGCTCGTATCTGTTGCGCGCATTTCAATGGCATCGTGAATCCAGTGTTCCTGGGTGTGATCATCCTGCGTTCCTGAAGCGATCGCAATATCGAACGAATAGGCTCCAACAGGAAGCACGGGCATCCGAAAGCGAAACGTGGCCGTAAGCGTATCGTTGGCACGCCCGGTGATCGGTTTATCACTGAAAGTCATGAATGTGTTGTCACCAAACAGACGCTGCCCGAGGCGGTCTTTGAGATAGAAGCCAAAAATCAATCCAGTCAAACCCTCTTTGAGGGTGGCGGATATTTTCAGACATGCTACTTCGCCACCTTCAATAACCGAAAGCGTTGCCCCCCATTCATCCTGCAAGGCAACATGGGAAATGGTCGCCCGCCCCGCTCCAAATGCCGAAGCGCTGCGAGCCTCATCAAACTCGAATACCTGAATGCGACCCAAGGCACCAGTTCCATGCAGTTTTTTCCAGCGCTCATCTTGCACATCCAAGGGAATATCTGAAGGAAACTCTCTACTGTCTTTATGCGTAACAGCAACCGCCTCGCCTTGGCTTTCGCGATCCAGTGCATGCTGCGCAGCCAGGTAGGCTTCGACCGTTTGCTTTGCATCACCATCCATCCGCAATTTGCCACGGTGCAACCAGATTGCTCTCGAGCAAAGGGCCATGACGGCACTCACGTCATGGCTCACAAAAAGCAGTGTGCCCGTTTTCTGGAATTCGCGCAAAAAGCGCATACATTTTTGCGTAAACCGCACGTCTCCCACGGACAATGCTTCATCCACTACCAATACATCTGCATCCATGTGCGCAGCAACTGCAAAAGCGAGCCGTACATACATGCCGCTCGAATAGGTTTTTACAGGCTCATCAATGAATTCACCTATCTCGGCAAACGCCACTATAGAATCGAATCGCCTTGCCAATTCAGTTCGGCTTATTCCGTAGAGCAGGCCACTCAAATAGACATTCTCACGTCCCGTGAATTCTGCGTTGAAGCCCGCTCCCAGTTCAAGCAAGGCTGCTACCCGTCCATTGACCTGAACTTTGCCGCCAGACGGTGTCAATGTGCCGCAAACAAGCTGCAACAATGTCGACTTGCCCGACCCATTTTGCCCAATAATGGCAACAGTTTCGCCTTGCCGGACCTTAAAGCTTATCCCGTTCAATGCCCAAAATTCGCGAAAATAATTTGTGTGCGGCAGCCCTACCAGTCGTCGAAGCCTGGAGAGCACCATTTGTTTGAGCCGATCCGAAGGGTGCGCATAAACCAGGTAGCGCTTTGCAAGATTGCTGGCTTCAATCACGAATTCAGAGGACATCTGCAAAGCCCCTGCTCATCCGGACAAAGGATGCACGGCCTGCCCATGCGATTGCATAAGCAACTAGCGAATACACGGCCCAGCCAACCCAGTCAACTGGGCGCCCCCAAATTGCCGCATTACGCACCTGCTCAACTACAAAGGTAATAGGGTTTAGGTACAGGAATGGCACCAAGCCTTCGGGTACGGATTTCAAAGAATAAAAGACAGGAGCCATGAACATCAGCATGGACGACACAATACCCATGATCTGCCCCAAATCACGCAGGAATACACCAAGGGAAGCTAGGAACCAGGTCAACCCCACAACCAATACGATGTAGGGCAGAAATATCAGCGGAACAAGTAACGCGCTGAAGATGATGTGCCCTTGCCATATGAATACGGCAACGGCGAATATGACCATCGCAATCAATGCATGAAATAGCGCTGCCCCGACAGACACCCATGCAAGCACTTCAAGCGGGAAGACAACTTTTTTTACGAAATTGGCATTATTGACAATCAGGCTTGGCGCTCGTGTGAGGCATTCGCTGATAAATCCATGCACAACCACACCCGCAAACATGACAACAGCAAACTCAAGCTGATCCGTTGAATCCGATCTCCAACGTGACTTGAAGACAACGCCAAACACGAAGGTGTAAATCGTCAGCATCAAAATGGGCGTAATGAATGACCATAGAACGCCTAAAAACGATCCGCGATAGCGAATGGCAATTTCACGGCGAATCAATTGGTCAACCAGACTCCGATAACGGAAAAGTGATTGCACCATGGCAATAGGGTTGCCGGAAGAATCTAGGCTTTTCATGCTGTAGGCTCTGCCTGACATCGACTTGCCATCAAACAAGAAATCACAGGCGCCGGTAACTTTGCGCAAGCATCACTAGCTGACTTGACTGCTTTTCCCTTGGGAAATTGAAACCCACAAAATACAGAATGGCCAACCAAGATGGCTGATTCGCCTGCTGCCAGCAACATAGTGTTCTTTCTTATCGGGGTGAACCCATTGGTCAATCGAGGTTGATCGTTGGAAACTGAATGTAAATTCAGAACGTTTATCGCAATCTGGCGCGGAGAAATATGTAACGCCAAAATGTCGCAGATAGCCACATCTTCATTAGACTCGTGACGTGCCAAATCAAGGGCGCAGCCAATTTGTGGCTGCTTTTCTGTGGCTCATGCTGAACAGTTGTGCTTTTATCAAGGGACACACGCCAGCCATTGAGCATCAGTCTGGCGCATAGATCGAAGTCTTCGCAGTACATGAAGTATCGCTGGTCAAAACCGCCAATCGATCGATATGCATCACTCCGACACAACATGAACATTCCACTAACCCAACCATTGGGAATGGACTCCGGCGGCTTGTAGCCGGCAAACCAGCGCCTGACAATTTCAGTCGGCGTCACGGCTCCACGTAAATTACGGGTGGGCGCTCCAAACGAATTGACTTCCTGAGGCGCAATCAAACCATCAGGTTCGCTTGCACTTTTCAGCAGCCTTTCGAGCACATTATTGTTGATTTCCACATCTGGATTAATTACCAAAAACCAGGAAGTTTCACATTGTTGAAACGCCTGATTGTGATTGGCTCCAAATCCCTTGGGTACTGAATTTTCCAGAATTTCCACCGGGAACCTGAACTTGTCAGGCCAAGCAATCACATTTCCCGGGATATTTTTCGTGAGTATGACTTTGGCTATGCAATCTGCGCAATGACGCTCAAGATTTTGAATCAAATTCAGAGTCATTTCGCCCTGATGATGACTGACTATTGAGACGGTAACCAATCGCTCCAACTCCAAGCTACCCACGGTCATACATGTCACTCAAACGGACAATATCATCCTCACCCAGATAGCTGCCACACTGAACCTCTATCAAAATCAGCTCATCCTCACCAACATTTGTCAGGCGATGCTTTTCCTTCAACGGAATATATCGGTACTCCCCTGGCAAGGTGATGTATTCTTCGTTTCCCACCTGCACCTTTGCTTTGCCTTGCACCACGACCCAATGCTCTGCGCGCTTGTGATGGTATTGCAGACTTAGCGACTGCCCTTGCCGAACACTTATGCGTTTGACTTTGTAGCCGAGCTCCTCTTTCAATGTTGCGTAGGTACCCCAGGGGCGATTGACCGTAGCTGGCAATATCGTCGATTGCTGACCCGAAGTCCCTTGGCGGCGAATTCTGAGAGCGTCCACTACAACCTTGACCTTCTGCGCAACGCTTTTATGGGCAACCAAAAGGGCGTCCGGGGTGTCCACAATGACTAGGTCTTGAAGGCCGACCGTAGCCACCAGCTTCGCACCGTGGCTTTCCACCTGAACGTGAGTGCCTACCGTATCCACTGCCACTACATCGGCAAGGAATGTATTGCCATTGGTATCAGCGCTTTGGGCCTGGGCTACAGCAGGCCAGGAACCCACGTCGCTCCAGCCGAATTTCGCGGGGACAAGTGTAACGTTGGTTGCTCGCTCCATAACCGCATAGTCGATAGAAATATCAGGCTGCAAGCCAAATGCGTGCCCCTCAAATTTCAAGCAATCTGACGACCACTCGGCCGTGGCCTTGGCGTGCTTGGCTGCCAAAAAAACCTCAGGCGAGTAACTTTTCAAGGCCTCCAAAATGACACGTGCAGTGAAGCAGAACATTCCACTGTTCCAGTAGAAGCGGCCTGTACCCAAATAATGTTCTGCTGTTGCCAGATCCGGTTTTTCCACAAAACGCAAGGCGTTTTGGGGATTGCGCGAGGCTTTTTCCACCTCAATGTAACCAAATCCTGTTTCGGGGCTAGTCGGATTGATACCAAATGCAACCAAACGACCCTGTAGGGCGAATCGGGCCGCCTCGAGCGCGCACGCTACAAAGGCCTCAGTGTCTGGTATCAAGTGATCAGCAGGCAACACCAGCATAACTGCATCTGAGCCATGCAACTCTTCCACTGCAAGTGCGGCTAGCGCGATAGCTGGTGCCGTGTTTCGCCCCTTGGGCTCAAGCAAATAACGGGCGTGGGGCGGATCAGCCATTTCAGCGAGCGCGCTTTTGGTAAGGAACAAGTAATCCTGGTTGGTAACGACAACTACATCATCGGTACCGCATGCTTGACCGCGCTCAACCGCCTGACTTAGCAGGGTGCCACCTCCCAACCGCATGAATGGCTTGGGCAAGGCCTGCCGTGACACCGGCCAGAGGCGGGTGCCAGCTCCACCTGACAATACAACTGAGACCAGCTTCATTGGTTTGCCACTATTTTGTAAGAATTCGGTGATTTTATTCCGTATGGCTCGGGTCCACAGCCAGATCAAGTTGAGGGGCTCAGCCCGTCCTGTATTGCTGTTTGCCAGCCAAGCGTCAATCCGAGGCTGGAAACCGGGCTGTTGAACGGCCAATTCCATAGTACTCGATGCCCATAATTTCCATATCTGATGGCTCGTAAAGATTGCGCCCATCAAAAATTACTGGGTACTTGAGGGTATTCTTGATCTGAGCAAAATCAGGGCTTTTGAACGCCTTCCAATCTGTCATGATGATGAGAGCATCCGCGCCTTCTAATGCCAACCCGGGAGAATTGACAAAATCAACGGAACTCCCGCCGCCTGGTATATGCGAAAGGTCGCGTTCAATCGCATCGCGCGCTTGATTCAGAGCTGCAGGGTCGTAGGCTGCAACATTCGCTCCCGCCAGAACCAAGTCTGAAATCAAAGCGCGGCTCGGCGCAGCGCGCATGTCATCGGTGTTGGGTTTGAATGCCAGGCCCCAGAAAGCGAACCGAAAACCCTTGAGGTTATCGCCAAATCGACGCCTGATTTTTTCCGCCAAGACGTGCTTCTGGTCATCGTTGATATTTTCCACCGAAGAAAGTATCCGCAACAGTTGTCCATTCTCCTTAGCCGTGCGCGTCAGCGCCTGAACGTCTTTCGGAAGGCAAGATCCACCATAGCCAGCACCGGCATAGAGAAAGCCGAAACCGATACGGGAGTCTGAGCCAATTCCCTGGCGCACCATTTCGATGTCCACACCAATCTTGTCCGCCAAATTGGCCAGTTCGTTCATAAAGCTGATGCGTGTCGCGAGCATCGCATTTGCGGCATACTTTGTGAACTCCGCCGATCGCAAGTTCATGAAATAGGTACGCTCATGGTTGCGATTAAAAGGGGCGTATAGCTGCCGCATCATCTTCTGCGCCCGCATGCCATTGGCATCATTGGAGAGACCAATAACAATCCGGTCAGGGCGCATAAAATCTTGGACCGCGGAGCCCTCCTTGAGGAATTCCGGGTTGGAAACAACGGAAAAATTGGCACCTACGATGCCACGCTTTCCAATTTCTTCAGACAATAGCAATGCAAGCTGGTCACCAGTGCCGACCGGGACGGTTGACTTTTCCACAACAACCTTGAAGCCGGTCATGGCCTGCCCAATGGTGCGCGTAGCGGCAAGTACATCTTTCAAGTCTGCGGCGCCGCCTTCATCCGCCGGCGTCCCGACGGCAATAATCAAAATGTCTCCGTGCGCGATGGCGTAAGCTGAGTCAGAGGTGAACTCTAGTCGCCGATCATGACGGTTGCGATCGACCAACTCCGGCAATCCGGGCTCTGCAATGGGAATACTTCCTGCATTGAGCAAGCCAATTTTGCCTTCATCGGTATCGCAGCAGACGACATGATTGCCAAGGTCCGAAAGGCAAGCGCCGGTAACCAAGCCGACATATCCCGTTCCAATAACTGTGACTTTCATGCCCGCCTTCAGGTGCCTGCCAAGCGATTAGTGCGTCTTCGCAAAGATAGCTCCGCAAGTCACTTTGGCTAGAAGCATACTAACCCAGGAGGCCGAGGATATGCTCCACCTTACCTAGCGCAAGCGGCATGCGGCATGCGGAGAGCGGTCAGGAGCGAGTCCGCTTGGCGCTTCATCCTACTCTTGTTGCCAGACCTGAGACAGCCGGAGTGCAAAATACGCAAAAGCCCGTCCTTAATGCAAGCAAATCCCGACAGTCCCGCTCCGACAGCCGCCTCCCCCGCTCTACGAAGAGGGCTATTCCTGCTGGCAGGGGACTTGTTTGCATTCCCGGTCGCCTGGGTTCTGGCCGTTACAACCGCCTATTGGGCCGGTAAAGCCGATACGGGTTTGTTCATGCCTCTGGCAAGCCCGGCGGGCGTGTTGTTTTCCCTTGGCGCTGTATTGACGGTCTTCGTCTTCGCCCTCAACGGCCAATACACCCTTCGCAGCTCGTATTGGGAGGAAGTGCGGTTGATCTGGCGCAACCTGGTTACGCTGGCGCTTTTCAACTTTTCGCTGAGCTTCTTCATCCAGGTGAGTTACACCCGCACAGTTGTAGTTCTGGCCTGGGGTCTTACGCTGCTGCTGGTGCCGCTTGCGAGGCTTGTGGTGCGCGAAGCGCTGCATCGCAAAGGCTGGTGGTGCCTGCCCGCCCTGGTTGTTGGCGACGGCCAGTTTGCACTGGGCGCAGCCCAGGCCATTGCGGATGAGCGCCACCTGGGGCTCTACGTGGCGGCGCGGATCGACTCCACCGACGCAGGCAGTATCGAGGCCAAGGCACGCGCGCTCGGGTGCCGTACGTTGGTGCTGGCGCCCGAGGCTGGCGCAGACCAGTCCCTGGCGAAGATGATCAATGCCTTGCACCCCTGGCGTTTTGAGCTGTTTGTGGTGCCCCCCATCAGCGGTTTGCCCGTGCAGGGCTTGCAAGCGCAGCACTTTCTGAACAACGACACCCTGATGCTGCGCGTCCGGCAAAACCTGTTCAGCCGCCGCTCGCAATGGACCAAGCGCCTGGCAGATATCACCCTCGCCTCGCTCGCGCTGGTTGTACTCTCACCCCTGTTTGCCTGGGTGGCCCTGCGCATCTGGCAGGAAGATCGCGGACCGGTGCTGTTCACCCACCGCCGCATTGGCCGGGGCGGGCGCGAATTTGACTTCATCAAATTTCGCAGCATGCGTAGCGATGCCGACGCTGCCCTGGAGCGCTGGAAAATCGAACAACCCGCACTCTATTCCCAATACGTGGCCAACAACTTCAAGCTGGCCGATGACCCGCGCGTGCTTCGCACGGGTCGCTGGATCCGGCGCACCAGCATTGATGAGCTGCCGCAGCTCTGGAACGTGCTGCGCGGCGACATGAGCTTGGTCGGGCCCCGCCCCTTGCTGGCCCGGGAGTTGAATCGCTATCCGGCCGACACGCTGGAGCTGTATGCCCAGGTCCGGCCCGGCATTACCGGGCTGTGGCAGGTCAGCGGCCGCAGCGAAACGACCTTTGCGCAGCGCGCGGAGCTGGACGCCTGGTATGTGCGCAACTGGTCGCTCTGGCTGGACTGGATCATCTTGCTCAAAACCTTCACCGTGGTCGCGACCGGGCGCGGCGCGGTCTGAAAATCAGAAATGAATGCCCCGCATCATCTGCGCCATCGCCATCGCCTCGGCTGAAAGCTGGGGTTTGGCGCTTTTTTCGCCCTTGGCCGCCGCGCTGTCGGGGAACATGCGGAAGGTGGTGTTCATCAGGATCTGGGTCACGCGCGGCGAGATGGCGTGGAGCAATTCCACCGAGATGCCCAGGCGCGTAGCCACGCGCACAGGCTTGTCCACAACCGCCTGCACAATCAGATCGGAGGCCTCATCGGTGGACAGCAGGGGCATGCTTTCGTAAATCTTGGTGGGCGCAGTCATGGGTGTGCGCACCAGGGGCATGTTGACCGTGGTGAAAGTTACGCCCTGGTCGGCAAACTCGCTGGCTGCGCAGCGCGTCCAGGCGTCCAACGCGGCCTTGGAGGCCACATAGGCAGAAAAACGCGGCGCATTCACAAGCACACTGATGGAGCTGATATTGACCACATGGCCCTTGCGCTTAGCCACCATCCCGGGCAGTAGGCCCGTGGTGATGCGCAGCGCGCCAAAGTAGTTCAGCTGCATGGTACGCTCATAGTCGTGAAAGCGGTCGTAGGCCGACTCGATGGCGCGACGAATTGAGCGGCCAGCATTGTTGATGAGGAAGTCCACGCCTCCATGCTCGGTCTGGAGCTTTTCCACCAGAGCCTTGCAGCTCTCTTCGTTGGCGATGTCTGCGGTGTAGGTAACGACATGGGCGTCCTTGCCCGCTGCAGCTTCGATTTCCTTTTTGGCAGCGGCCAGTTTGTCGGCATCCCGAGCACAGATGATGGTGATGGCGCCAGCTTCCGCGAACTTGGCGGCCGCGGCCAGGCCGATGCCCGAGGACCCGCCGGTGACGAGCACCACTTTTCCTGCGACCGTGCCGCGCAGGGTGTGGTCGATCTTGAGCGCCGGGTCGAGGTGGCGCTCCCAGTAATCCCACAGGCGCCAGGCGTAGTCGGGCAGTTCGGGGCAGACAATGCCCGAGCCTTGCAGGGCCAGCTTTGTCTCACGGCAGTCGTAGCGCGTGGGGAAATTGATAAAGGTGAACATGTCGTCGGGCAGGCCGAGGTCCTTCATGACGGCAGCGCGCACGCGGCGCACAGGGGCCAGTGCCATCAGTCCCTTCTTGACGGACTTGGGTACGAAGCCCAGCAACGCGGCATTTATGAACAGGTTCATCTTGGGCGCATGCGCGGCCTTGCTGAAGATGTCGAGCACGTCACCCACGCGGTACCCTTGGGGGTCCACCAGGTGGAAGCACTTCTTGTTCAGCTCGATTTTCAGGTGGCTGATGTGGTCGAGCGCAGCCACCACGAAATCGACCGGCACGATATTGATGCGCCCTCCCTCGAGGCCGATGCTGGGCATCCAAGGCGGCAGAATCTGGCGCATGCGCTGGATCAGCTTGAAAAAATAGTACGGGCCATCGATCTTGTCCATCTCGCCGGTGTGCGAGTCGCCCACGACCAGGGCCGGGCGGTAGACCGTCCAGCGAAGTTTGGTCTCATTACGCACGATCTTTTCGCTTTCGTGCTTGGTCATGAAGTAGGGGTGATCGATGTTCTCAGCCTCGTCGAACATGTCTTCGCGAAAGACGCCTTCATAGAGCCCAGCAGCGGCGATCGAGGACACGTGGTGGAAATGCCCGGCGTCTATGGCCTTGGCAAAGTCCACGGTGTTACGGGTGCCTTCGATGTTGACAGCCACCTGGCTGGCTTCGTCGGCGCTCAGGTCATAGACAGCGGCAAGGTGATAGAAATGGTCGATCTGGCCCTTGAGTTTTTTCGTGTCTTCAGCCGAGACGCCCAGCTTCTTGCTCGTGAGATCCCCATACACCGGCACTGCCCTCGCAGCGCTGACGACCCAGTACTCGCGCAGTTCGGCAACCTTGCCGTCGCTCTCCTTGCGCAAAAGGAAATGGACCACCGAGCCCTTGCGTGCCAGCAACTTTTTGACCAGCCGTTTGCCAATGAACCCGGTCGCGCCGGTGACGAAATACTGCATGCCAACCTCCAGATGAATTGAAACTCCGCAATGCCTGCATTCTTGCCCATAGCACCTGCCCGGCCATTCAGCACAAACCCGCGCAGCGGCCGGACAGTGCATTTTTAGAAGCCGCCCTCTAGGCGCAAGACCGGCAGCCCGCTTACATTTGAAACCCTCCCCTCCACTCTCCCCCTGAGGTATCCCATGGTCACCAAAACAAGCAAGTCATCGTCCCAGCCCTCCGGCGCCCACCTCGGTGGGAGCGTGAAAGATTCCGCCCAGCAAATCTGGCTGGCTGGTCTGGGTGCCTTTGCCAAGGCCCAGGAAGAGGGCGGCAAGGTCTTTGAAACGCTGGTGAAGGAAGGCCTGTCCATCCAGCGCAAGACCCAGACCGTGGCCGAAGAAAAAATCACCGAAGCCACCAGCCGCATGGCGGCCATGGCCAGCGATATCGGCACCAAGGCCACCGGCCAATGGGACAAGCTGGAAAACATTTTTGAAGACCGCGTCTCGAAAGCCCTGGGAAAGCTGGGCGTGCCGTCGGCCAAAGACGTAGCGGCGCTCAATGCCCGCGTCGATGCACTGCAGGACAAGCTTGCCAAACTCGGCAAATCTGCCGCCCCGGCCAAGGCAGCCGCCAAGGCGGCGCCCGCCAAACGCAGCCGCAAGAGCGCCACACCCTGACGCTGCGCGTGGGTTACAGTGCGTGTATAGGAGACACGCAAAGGGCAAGCCATGGCAAAAAAAGCGCCGCGCCGAACTGCCGAGAGGATTCTGGAGGTCACGCTGGACCTCTTCAACCGCTTTGGCGAGCCCAATGTCTCCACCACGCTGATCTCGGCCGAACTGGGCATTAGCCCCGGCAATCTGTATTACCACTACCCGGCCAAAGACGAACTCATCAACAGCCTGTTTGACCGCTACGAGCGCTCCCTGAGCGAGTTGCTGGGCGCAAGTGACGGGGTGCGGGATGTGGAAGACGCCTGGTTTTTCATGCACACCCTGTTTGAGTTGATCTGGCAGTATCGCTTCCTGTACCGCGATCTGAACGATCTGCTATCGAAAAACCGTCGCCTGGAAACGCACTTCCAGTGGGTTCTCAAGAACAAGACTCGTGCGGTGCGCAGCCTGCTCGATGGCATGAGCCGCGCCGGCGCAGTCAGCATCGATTCTCGCGAGGTGGAGGCCACGGCGACCAGTATGGTGGTGGTGCTGACCTACTGGCTGAGTTACGAATATGTGCGCGACCCGCGCCACGCGCTGGAGCCGGAGAACTCGCAGGCCGCGCTCATGCGCGGTGCGCAGCATGTCCTGAACCTGCTGGTGCCGTATCTGGAGCAGGGCCAGCGCATGCATCTGCTCGGTCTGGTGGGCGCCTATGGCGCGCCCACAGCCTCCTGAAGTCGTTCAAACCAACATGGTGGAAAGCCCCCAATGAAGTGGACCCCTTTCCCATATACCACTGACCACTCGTTTGACACTGCGAAGTTGCGCCGCGATTGGGCGCACCTGCACGCTGGCGATTGCGAGCCCTTGCCCGATTCAACGGAAGTTCTTGGGGCCTGGCTGCTGTTCCACCGGGGCGACTTTCATCAGGCGGTGGAAGCCGGGCTGGCTGCAGGGCCCGCTGGCATCACAGTCGCCAACAAGGCAGCCTGCGTCCACGCCAACTACCTGGAACCCAGGGAAAAACTGCGCCTGGAGCGATTCATGGAAGCGGCCGAGCGCGCCCAGACCCAGACCGCTGCCGACCCCAACAATCCCAATGCTTGGTATCTGCAGGCCTACGCCCTCGGGCGTTACAGCCAGGGCATCAGTGTGGCCAAAGCATTGGCCCAGGGCATCGGAACTCGCGTCAAGTCGGCATTGGAGCGCAGCATCGCACTGCAACCCCGCCATGCCGATGCTCATATTGCCCTGGCCTCGTTCCACGCCGAGGTGATTGACAAAGTGGGCTCGCTCATCGGCGGCATGACCTATGGGGCGAGCAAGGAAACGGGGCTTGCGCTTTACCGGAAGGCGCTGGAGCTCAACCCCGGATCGGCCATTGCGATGATCGAATATGCCAATGGCCTCGTTATGCTGGAAGGGGACGAGCGCCTGGATGAAGCGACGCACCTGTACCAGCGAGCAGCAGATACCAAACCGATGGACGCCCTAGAACGGCTGGAAGTGGAGCTGGCCAAGGCAGAGCTGGCCAGCTAGCGCGTTTTCATTCGGCTTCCCACGGAAGCATCAGGGTCACCATGGAGAGCTTGGCAAACTCGGGTTCGAACTCGTCGATGATGGCCTGCGGGTCGGAGCACAGCGTGGAATCTGTAATCACACCGAACTGCACCCCGCCCCCGTAGCTCAGGATGGAAACGCCCAGGCCTACGTCGCCGGACTGCGGCACCCAGAACATGTTCTGTTCGATGGTCGCGCCGCAGAATTTGAGCTTCTCGCGCGGCCCGGGCACATTGGTCATGACGGCGGTGGTCTTCTTGCCAAACAGGTTGAGCATTGCGTCCTGCGCCGGCTTGATAAGTAAACCCGCCACAGACAGCAGGCTGAAGGCCAGCAGCGGCTGGTAACTGCCCTTCATCTGGCCCATGCGGCGACGCACTTCGTAGACCCGCTCGATCGGGTTGTCGATGCCGATAGGCAAAACCAGAGGCGCCAGGCCGAAGCGGTTGCCCAGCTTGTAGGCCTGGTCCAGCGGGCGCAGGTTCACCGGGACCATCGCGCGGATTTCCTTACCGGCGGTTTCGTCGCCATGGCTCTTGAGGTATTCGCCAATCGCCCCCGCCACGCAGCTGAGCAGCACATCGTTCATCGAACAATTGAGCGCCTTGCCTACTGCCTTGACCTCATCGAGCGGAATGGGCGGGCACCATGCCACGCGCTTGTGCGTGCCGGGCTTGCCCTTGAGCCGGGTCGGTGAATCGTCGGGCATCAGGGCCAGTGCGGCCAGATCGCTGACGAGCTTGAATCCCAGCTTGGCCATGTCGAGCGAGCCGGCCATGCCCTCCTGCGGGTTGGCCATCAGGTGCAGGGAGCGAGCGGCATTGTGGCCCGCCGCACCCAGGGCCTTGACGGTCATGTCGGTTAAAGGCTTGAGCAGGGTATCGGCGATCCAGTCTTCCGCCCCTTCGGGCTTGTGCCGGGCACGGCGTTCGGGCGGCGGCGCGCCCCCATCCACCAGGGAGGTCGTGACCGAAATCAGCGCAATGCCATCGGCAATGCAATGGTGGATGCGCACCATCAGGGCCGAGCCGCCCTGGTAGTCCTCCACCAGATGGAACTGCCACAGCGGGCGTTTGCGGTCGAGCGGCGTCATGGTGAGCTCGGCCAGGCGATCCTGCAGCGCTTCCTGCTCATGGCCCTTAGGCTTTTTGGCGAGCTTCTCGACCACCACATGTTTGTTGATGTCAAACGCCGTGTCGTCCACCCAGGTCGCGCCAGCGGCGTCTTCCACCACCCGCTGGGTGAAGCGCCGGTACTTGAGCAAACGCTCCTCGACCCTCTTGCACAGGGCGGCCTTGGTGATGCCGGGCTTGAGGACCCAGACCCCGACGATCATCATGAGATTGCTGGCTGAGTCCATGCGCAGCCAGGCGGTGTCCACCTTGGTCATGCGCTCGCCCGACAGGCCCAGTGACCCTGTCACGGCACGCGTCACGTTCTTTCGGATGGCGCGGGCGGCGCTACGGGGGGGCTTTTCAGCGGGGATGCGGGTAACCATGGAGTCTCCAACTGGCGCAACCTGGAGCGCCTGCCCGTAAGATACCCTGTCGCCAGCCCCGGCGTGTGGGGTTTTCTCCTTAGTTTTTGCGAAAGTACGCCATGCCAGACCTGAACGCAGCCTTCGAAGCCGCAGTCGCCAACTCCAAGAACCTGACCGAGCGGCCGGACAACGCAACCCTGCTCAAACTCTATGGCCTATATAAGCAGGGCACGGCAGGCGACAACACCGAGAAGAAGCCGGGTTTTGGCGACATGGTGGGCCGCGCGAAATGGGACGCGTGGAACGGCCTCAAGGGCATATCCGAAGATGATGCCAAGCAGCAATACATCGACCTGATTGAGTCACTGAGCTGAGCTGAGCGGTCCAGCCGCCGCAGGCGGCAGCCTTATTTCTTGGGCGTCTTCCTGGCTGCGGCCTTACCGGCTGGCTTGGCCGCCAGAAGCGTGTCGAGGTTCTTGACAATTTCGGCCTCGATCCTGTCCTTGAAGGCGCCTAGCAAAAATCCCAGCTTGGCATCCAGCACAAAGCTGTCGCTGTTCACCAGCAATTCGCCACTGACCCCGCTGCGGGTAAAGCGCACGGTATCTTCCACTTCCCCCTCGGCGTAGGTGCATTGCATGTCAAATTGCTCTTCGACCTGTTCGGCCCACTGAAACGCGAGCTTGCGTGCCCGGGGCAAGCCCAGGCTGTGGGGGCGCTCAATTCGGATATCGGGCATGGTGTCTCCTCAAGGAATTTGAAGGGCAGCATGGCGTTCTGCCTTGGGCAGGGCTGCCAGCCGCTTGACAGCATCATAGAACCCGGGCCACGGGTCCTTGGCTTCGCGGCCCTGGCGCTCAAACTGCGCCTCGAAGCCGGGAACCAGTTCGTCATAGGCGGCCAGTGCACCAAAGCTCGCATTGTTGGCCTGATCGACCCAGAGGTCGTAACCACCGTACCCACCCCAACCGGCTTTGAGTGCCTGGTAGTCTGCCCGAAAATGGTCAAACGCTATGCTTTTCATAGCTGCCTGCGCACTCTTTTCGCCAGTTTTCGCGTATATCTGCTCCAGATTGCGGCGCGTAGCCAAGCTCAGCGCGCGAAACTGGTTGCGCCGGCCATCGTAGACCGCATATTCCGCGCGTGCGCCTTCGCTGGCCTGGGTTGCGAGCCAGGCCTGGGCCCCGATACGCTCCACTGCCGTGGCAAAGGACTCGTTGAATGCGGTGTCGTCGCGCGCGTAGACCACCTGGTGGGCCAATTCATGAAAAATCATGCGCGCCAATTCGCCCTCGGGGTAGTTGATAAAGGTCGAGAGCAGGGGGTCGCCGCCCACCCAGTTCATGTAGCCCAGCGTGGAATATGCCGGCACCCCATAGACCGAAACCTCCAGGTCCTGCGCCTTGAGCGCATCCGCTGCATTGCGCGCATCGGCTTCGCTGTAATAGCCCTGGTATCCGGCGCAGCCCGCGACCGGATAGCACCAGGTCTTGAGCGTCAGTGAATCGGGTGGCGCTGCAACGACATTCCAGACCACCGCACTGCGCCCGATATCGGCATAGCGCGTGTAGCTGGCGTTGCTCGGCAGATGCAGCGCACTGACCGCAAAGCTGCGGATGCGGCGCGCCAGTTCCAGACGGGCTTTGAGCGGCGGCGGGGTCTGCGGGTCATTTAACCAGTCCTGTACGGGCTTGGCAGCATTCATCACTGCCAGATGCCCTTTGATGGACTGCCAGTAGTAGCCCAGGCCCTGGGAATGCGCAGGCCAACCCGCAAGCGCGGCGCACAGGCCGGCAACCAGGCCCCAGCGGGAAACAAGGCGTATCAAGCTGATTCGACCTCGACCGCGCAATCGTAGAAAACCGGCCCGCGGCCGATATCGGTCAGCCGCTGGCTGGTCAGTTCGTTGACATTGGTGCCCTGCAAGCCCAGCTTGCGCCACCACACGCCCAGGCCGTGCACCACGCCGGGCCGCGCCCGCGCAGTGATGCGCAGCTTGCAGTGGTAGCTGCCACGCGCGTTGAACACGCGCACGGTGGCCGCGTCAAGCAGGCCGCGCCGAGCGGCGTCCTCGGCGTGCATTTCCAGCAGGGGCTCGCCTTCCATGTCGCGCAGGCTTTTCACGTTGACAAAGCTGGAATTGAGAAAGTTGCGCGCCGGTGGCGAGATCATGGCCAGCGGATACACGTCGCCCGCCGTGGGGCGTTCATAGTTGGGCAGGTAATCCGGCAGGCCGTCCTGCCCCAGATCGGACAGGCGCTGGCTGAAGAGCTCGCATTGGCCCGATGGCGTGGGAAAACCGCCTTGGGCAAACGGCGCATCGGCAATCGCCAGCGGCGCGAACCCGCGCGCCAGCAGATCGTCAAAGTTCACCTGTCCCGCAAATGCGGCTCGGCACAGGTCTTCATCGCTGTCAGAAAAGCAGGAATTGGTGTAACCCATGCGGCTGGCCAGTTCACGAAAAATCTGGGTATTGGGCTTGGCTTCGCCCAGCGGGGCGATGGCGGGCCGGTTGAGCAGGACGTCGGTGTGACCATAGCTCAGGTGGACGTCCCAATGCTCGAGCTGGGTCGTGGCGGGCAGGATGATGTCGGCCCAATCGGCCGTATCGGTCTGGAAATGCTCCAGTACGACTGTGAAGAGATCCTCGCGCGCAAAGCCTGCCGCGACCTTGCCCGATTCGGGTGCGACGGCTACCGGGTTGCTGTTATAGACGATCAGCGCTTCAATCTGCGGGCCAAAACTACCAGATGCTGGTCGCAGCAAA
>Ga0007834_1000132_pt1 | contig 26488 bp, 23 predicted proteins | sample CryBogCBE06Nov07_FD_71233 | JGI IMG/M metagenome (GOLD analysis project Ga0007834, IMG submission 71233) | Freshwater microbial communities from Crystal Bog, Wisconsin, USA - CBE06Nov07 | ecosystem: Environmental > Aquatic > Freshwater > Lake | place: Crystal Bog, Wisconsin, USA | collected...
GTAGAGGTAAAACCAAATCCCAAAGCTACGGTAGAAGTCTGGAATTCGTTTGAGTCCTTGCCGTCGCAGACCCGACCTCAGCGTGGCGCAAAGCCCGCTAAGCGTTTGACTGCGCTGGCCCATGAGTTGGCCTCGGATGGAATACTGCCTGGCGCCGGCAAATTGGCTCACTCAAAAATGCATATTGCGCTTGACGAGTTCCAAGTGTTTAACAAAGAAAAAATTGATTCCAAGCGCAAATCGGTAATGAAAGTTGAAGGCAAGACTGTGATTGCCGACTTAAAGGGCGGAGAAAAGAGTTTTGATGACTTCTGGGAAGACGCAGATGTTGCAGTCGTTGACGATGCCTATTTGCGCGCAGCGCGTGTATTCAGTCCGGATATTGCTCGTTCATACGTTGAGCACTTAGCTCAAAAGGTCGCAAGCGCCGATGATGATCCGGAAGAGTACCTTGAGGCAATTACTGAAGCTCGTGTAACTGTAGCGGGTTTAGGTTTGGTAACCGAGGTGCAGTCGTACTTTGATGCTAAAGCAGATGAACAAGCCAAAGAATTGCTGTCGAAATACTCGCCACAGATAAAGACTCTTAGCGATGACCGCAAAGATTCGTATCGCCAGATCATTGAGATGAGCACCGATCCGCAAAGTTGTGACTTGGTAAAGCCCGATTCCCGCTATGAGGCCACCAAATCGGTGCAAAACGACAAGTCATCAGCATTTCCGCTTTGGAAGGACCATCTGCTTTGCGACAAGGACGGCAAGTATCCGGCTGAGATGAAAGAGTGGGAGGAGACAGTCGTTGAGACTGAGACAAAGCGATCTGGCTTTCAGTTTTGGTATCGAAATCCAGCGCAGCCTGGGCCATCATCACTTGGCATCGCCTACTTGGAGGATGGTGAATACAAAATCGTTCGCCCCGACTTCATCTTCTTTGCCTTACAAGACGGAAAAGTTGTAGCCGACATCGTTGACCCCCACGGTACTTTTCTCGCTGATGCACTACCTAAGTTGAAAGGGCTTGCGGAGTATGCCAAAGCACATTCAGGTTCCTATCGGCGGATTGAATCGGTTGCCAAGGCAAGCGGAAAATTGCGTGTGCTGGATTTGACCCGATCAGAAGTACAGCAAGCTATCAAGGTTTCCACGAGTTCAAATCTTCTATTCGAGGGAAGTTTGGCTGGTGACTATTAGTAGATCGCATGAAGAACTTATAGGTGCCAATTCAATAGCAACGTCGAAAGCCCAAGGTTTGTACGCACTGTTCTTTCCAAGGTGGCGCAACTATGACCAGTGCCACGGAGACAAAAATGACCAACGTTAATGAACTTTTCAATTTACTTCATGACCATACATCTGGTCCTTTAGACTTAGATAGCAAGTTTGGTGAAACAGTCTTGTCTGGTCTTGTTGCCGTCTGGCCTAGTCTTGATGGAAGCAACGCACAAAGCACGACCCCTGAAAAATTGGGCCGCTTAGAGAGGCTGACTTGGGAAACGCCCCTGCTCAAGTTCCGCTTAGAGCGACATGGCGGCACCGTGATGGGTTCGAGTAGAGCGGCTATCCACAGTTGGGATGTGGATTTGAGAACGGGCACGGCTTACATCATGACGACTACGCATATTCAAAAAGAGCCGCGCAGCAAAGTATTGGACGTTAATCACCTTGCACAAAAAATAACGTCCACAATTCTGGATGGTGCTAAGCATCCGGCTTTGATTTGGGGAGACACAGATTTAGTTGTCACTATAAAGCTAGAGGTCTTGATTCCTCAAACGGCCAAACAGACAACTGTGGCGCGTCGCAAGCGCTTTAGAGATGCGATTGTCCCGATGATGACCAAGTCTGGCTGGCATGTATTGCCGAAGGGCAATTTCCTGTGTTTTGGGGCCCCTGTTCGTGCTGACAAAAATGTCGACTTTGCAGCGCTTAGTGGGGGTGAAAAGTAAATCGGCTTCCGGTTGCTCAGACCATGGGCCGCGTGCTGGACTCCGCATTTGGAGAAGAACCCATTTCAGTAATCGATCATTGCCGCAACGCTATGACGATTCTGATACCGCGTTGGCTCGTTCAGGACGAAAACACCGCCGGGGAGTGCTCATCATCGACCTTGGCCCCATCGCTGATTCAGTCGGAATTTTCGAGCAACCGCTTATGGTGGGAGCAATGGTAGGAACAATAAAAAAGCGCCTTGAAAGGCGCTTGATTATTAGGTTTCTGGCGGAAAGACAGGGATTCGAACCCTGGATACAGGAGACCTGTATACCGGATTTCGAGTCCGGCGCATTCGACCACTCTGCCATCTTTCCGCGTGGGCGAAGCTATGATTCTACCAGCGAGAACATTGATGCGTCCCACAACCGATTTCCTTTCCCTCAACACCAGCCCTGACCTCGATCTGGAGCCGGAGCAGGAGCGCGAGAACCCGGAGCAATGGATGGAAGGCCAATTGATTGCCAACCTGATGGCGACTGCCATGGGCACGCAGCTGAGCCTGCTCTTCATCATTCCTGCGATGTTCACCCTGCTGTACGGGAATGTCTGGATGCCCGGCCTCTATGCATGGCTTGCAGCGGTACTGTCCATTACGGGCTTCCGGCTCTACGTCATCCAGATGCACCGGCAGACGCTGGCCAATGCACCGCCTGCCGGGCAATTGGCTTTCATGCGCCGCTACGGCGTCACATGGCCCCTCAGCGCATTGGCCTGGGCATCTTCCGTGTGGTTGCACTATGGCAAGGCGCCGGAGTTCGTTCAGTTCGTCTGCTGGGTGGTGGTGATCGTCTTCGGAGCGTTGGCATCTTCGGGATTTGCCGCCCACCGGCCGACCATGCGCGCCTACATCAATGCTTTCTGCGCAACCATGATTGCCGGAATGCTCTGGCAGATTGGCTGGACGGAGTCGTTTCATGCGCGGTCGGTCGAATACGTCACGGTTTTCCTGATGATCATGTATTGGTTCGCCTTGCTCAATATCGGCTCGCGCCAGCACAACACGATGCGCGCTGGTGTGCGTTTGCAAAAAGCCAATGCCGACCTGATCCGCTCCCTGACGGAACAGACCCGCACGGCCCTTGACGCCGTGCAAACCAAAAACCGTTTCATTGCCAGTGCCGCCCACGACCTGCGCCAGCCCGTGCACGCCCTGGGCTTGTATGCCGGATGGCTGCGCGACGAGCCTGAACTGGTGGCTGAACTCACGCCAAAAATTCTCCAGTCGACCCAAGCCGTCAACGAGCTTTTCGACGCCCTGTTTGATCTGGTGCGCCTGGATTCGGGCAAGTTCAAGCCCGATTGGCAGGAGGTGGCGCTCGATGAGCTGGTGCGCGATCTGCTCGTGCAGTATGCCGCCCAAGCGGAAGGAAAGGGTATCGCCCTGCGCCTGCGGGCCAGGCCAGTGCGGGTCTGGACAGACCCGATCATGTTGCGACGCATCCTGGGCAATCTGCTGTCCAACGCTGTCAAGCATACCAACCAGGGCGGCGTTCTTCTGGCCATCCGGCCCGGCATTCAAAGCGTTCGTGTCGAGGTCTGGGACACCGGCATTGGCATCGAGCCTGAATACCAGCAAATCATCTTCCGGGAGTTTTACCGGGTGCAAAAGCACCAGGGCACGGAGGAGGGATTCGGGCTGGGGCTGTCCATCGTCTCGCGACTGGCCATCGCATTGGGCCATCCGCTGGCCCTGCAGTCACGGGTTGGCCGGGGTACCGTGTTCCGGCTGACACTTCCCCTTGCCGCGCCCGCTTAGGCGCTGACGCTTGTCAGCCTTCCAGCAGGCCCGTCGTGCGGGCCAGATGTGAGGCTTGCGAGCGGCTTTTGACATTGAGACGCCGGAACAGGCGCCACAGGTGAACCTTCACCGTGTGCTCGCTGATATCCAGCGATGTTGCGATGTCGCGGTTGCTCATCCCGCGGTCGAGCAGGACCAGTAGCTGCTTTTGCCGCTTGGAGAGCTTTTCCGTGGGTAACAGGGCCTCGAACTCGCTGTCGCCCAGCATGAGCAGGCGCAGGGCGTTGGTAATCTCCGATGAGCCCGCTGATTTTTCAATGTAGACATCGGCACCTGCTGCCAGCGTGGCGTCTTCGTAGTCCGATGCGGGTGATGCCGACACGACAACCAGGGGCACGTGGGGGAACATTTTTTTCATTTCCACCACACCAGAGACGTCGTGGGCGTCGGGCAACTTGAGATCAAGGCAAATAAGTTCGGGCGTGCCATGCTTGATCACGGCGGGTGCCACAGCCGCAAGCCGATCAAGCTCAACCACTTCGACGTCGGAGCGCACACGCCGCACCAGCATGGCGATGGCGTCGCGCATCAGCGGGTGATCATCGATGACAAAAGCACGCATGTCAGCCTCCGGTTGATTAATGTTGTTTGTTCAATAGTTTAGACCAATGGCCTCGCGCACATCGCGCATGGTGGCCTGGGCCGCGATACGCGCACGCTCGGTGCCGGCATGGACGATCTCGCGTACGCGATCGGGCGCCCGCACATAGGGCTCAGCCCGCTCAAGCATCGGCTGCTGTTCGCGCAGGATGCCTTCAATCACCGGCTGCTTGCATTCAAGGCAACCGATACCAGCGCTGCGGCACCCGCCGGCTGCCCATTGGCGTGTCGTTTCATCGGAATAGACCTGGTGGAATTGCCAGACCGGGCAGCGGTCTGGCTCACCAGGGTCGCTGCGCCTGATGCGCGCCGGGTCGGTCGGCATCGTCCGCACCTTGTGCTCAATCGATGACTTTTCCTCACGGATGCCGATGGCATTGCCGTAGCTCTTGCTCATCTTGCGGCCATCCAGCCCGGGCAGCTTGCTTGCAGCGGTCAGGAGCACCTGGGGCTCCACGAGGACGGTGCGGCCCTTGCCGTTGAAGTGGCTAGTCAGCAACTCCCGCTCCATTTCGCCGAGTTGCTCAAATTTCGCCAGAAAGCCCGGCAACTTCTGCAATGCGACGGCGTCGCCCTGTTCCTGGTACTTTTTGCGCAGGCTGTTGAAGTAGCGCGCGTCATCCTTGTCGAGTTTGGCCATCGCCAATTGAGTAGCCGCCTCATCGCCGGGGCGACGGCCATACAGCTCATTGAAGCGCCGGGCCGCTTCGCGTGTGAGCTCCACATGGGACTCCTGGTCTTCACCCACCGGGACATAGTTCGCCCTGTAGATCAGGATGTCCGCTGCCTGCAGGAGCGGATAGCCCAGAAAGCCGTAGGTGGAAAGGTCCTTGTCCTTGAGCTGGATCTGCTGGTCCTTGTAGGTGGGGACGCGCTCAAGCCAGCCAATGGGCGTGCCCATGGCCAGCAGGGTGAACAGTTCGGCATGTTCGGGCAGCCGGCTTTGTAGGAAGATGGTGCACTGCTCGGGATCAAGCCCTGCGGCCAGCCAGTCGATCACCATCTCATAGACGTTCTGCTCGATCACTTCCCGGTTCTCGTAATGGGTCGTCAGTGCGTGCCAGTCGGCCACGAAGTAGAAGCACTCCATCTGGCTTTGCAGGCGCACCCAGTTTTTCAGGGCGCCGTGGTAGTGGCCCAGATGTAGTGCGCCAGTGGGGCGCATGCCAGAGAGAACGCGTTCTTTCACTTCCATTTTCATTTCACCAAAAACGCCAGTGGCGTGAGCAGCAGGTCTAGCAGGCCGTAGGTCAGTGCCATCACGGGTTGCATCCAGAAGCGGCTCACCACTCCTGCAATCACCAGGCCCATCACGATGAAAAAGCCCCAGGGCTCGACGCGCGAGACCATGACAGCCTGCCGGTAGGGCAGCAGGCCCACCAGAATGCGGCCACCATCGAGAGGAGGCAGCGGAAAGAGGTTGAAGGCAAACATCACCACATTAACCAGAATGCCGGCCTGGCACATGTCGATGAAAAAGGGCTCTTGCAGACCCGCACCAACCAGCATATAGCCCAGCACAGCCCAGAGCAGGGCTTGGGCAAAATTCGCACCCGGCCCGGCCAGCGCCACCCAAACCATGTCGCGCTTGGGATGGTTGAGCTTGTCAAAACGGACAGGCACCGGCTTGGCGTAGCCAAACAGGAATGCGCCGGAGGTAGCGAAGTACAGCAGCAGTGGCATCACGATGGTCCCCACAGGGTCGATGTGCTTCACCGGGTTGAGCGTGACGCGGCCGAGCATCCAGGCGGTGTTGTCGCCCAGCCGGCGGGCGGCATAGCCGTGCGCCGCCTCATGGACGGTGATGGCAAAAAGCACAGGAAGTGCGTAAACGGCGACGGTTTGAATCAGATTGGCGATATCCACCACCCGATTGTCGCTGATGGGCTGGGCCTTTCGGTTTATAAGCCTAAAGCACTCAGGCCCAGCGTGGTCAGGCCTCCGCGGCCCTGCCGCACCAGCACCACATCGCCCGCACTGAGGTCGATCACGGTGGTGGGCTCCAGCGGACAGGCTCCGGCGTCAATCACACCTGCGACCTGGTGTTCAAGCCGGGTGCGGATTTCTTCTGCATCGTTGAGCGACGCAGCATCGCCCGGCAGGATCAAGGTGGTTGCCAGCAGTGGCGCGCCGTGCAGTTCCAGCAGATCCTGCAAGGCCTTGTGCTCCGGAACACGCAAGCCGATGGTCTTGCGCTGGGGATGGCTCAGGCGCCGCGGCACTTCCTTGGTCGCCTCTAGGATAAAGGTGTAGGGCCCGGGAGTACCCAGCTTGAGCAGGCGGTATTGCGCGTTGTCGACCCGCGCATAGCTGGCCAGCTCGCGCAAATCCCGGCAGAGCAGGGTCAGGTGGTGCTTGTCGTCCACGCCGCGGATGCGCCGCAGCGCATCGGTCGCGGCCTTGTCGTCGAGATGGCAGGCCAGGGCGTAGCTGGAATCGGTTGGTACCGCCAGCACGCCCCCGCGCTCCAGCATCTGCACGGCCTGCTTGAGCAGGCGCGGCTGAGGGTTGTCGGGGTGAACCTGGAGCAACTGGGCCATGGTGGAGGCAAGTATGTCGCAAATGCCGCGCGTTTCAGCGCAGCACCGGCTGACGCCGCCAGGCCGAGGCGGCGCCGCTGATCCCTACGACCAGCATGCCCACCAGGGCCCAGTCGTCAGGCGTGTGGCTGAACACCAGCCAGCCGGCCAGCATGGCAAAGCCGATTTGCACATAGCTCAGGGGCGCAAGCGCGGCGGCGTTGTCCAGCGCAAAGGCGCGCAACAGGAAAAAGTGGCCCAGTGTGCCTGCCACTCCCAGAGCGAGCAGGGCTAGCCACTGCCAGGCCAGCAGGTTCCAGTGAAAGGTGCCGGGCCACAACAGGGGCACGCTGAAAGCGAGCAGGCCCGCCACGCCAACGAACATCTGGCCAAGCACAGGATGATCGTCCGAGATGGCCAGGCGCCGTGTCAGGGTCTGGAAGCAGGCATTGACCAGGGCCAGCGCAAGCGGGAACCCGACGGCCCAGCCGAACAGGTCGCTGCCCGGGCGGATCACGATCAGCACGCCGACAAAGCCCAGCGCGGCAAACACCCACTGTATGCGCCTGGGCGACTCCTTGAGCAGCCAGGCCGCCATGAGCATGGAGAAAATCGGTGCCACGAAGGCGATGGCCGTGAACTCGCCCAGCGGCATGTGGCGCAGCCCGACAAAACACAGGGCCGTGCTGAGATTGAGCAACAGCGCGCGCGAGAGGTGAAACTTCGGATGCAGGGTCTGGAAGAAGGCCGCGCCCAACGTGGGCCGCAGCCAGCGCCACCACCAGACGAAGGTGATCACCACCTGCACGGCATAGCGCATCCACAGGGTTTGCGTCACCGGGGAAAACTGGGCGGAAAACTTGCTCAGGGTGTCGAGCACGGCAAAGCAAACGCAACTGGCCAGCATGAAGCCGACCGCGCGCCCGTGCGCGCCCGGGTGCTGCGCCCTCACTGGATGCTGTGCGCCAGCAGATCCCACACAGGGGTGAGGCCGCCGGGCAAGTAGGGCAGGGTGCCCAGATCCACATGCGATTCGTCGGGGCTGTGGAAGTCGCTGCCGCGCGAGGCCGCCAGGCCCATCTCCTTGGCCATCTCGCCGTATTTCACGTATTCGGATGGTGTGTGGCTGCCGGTCACAACCTCCACAGCCTGGCCGCCATGGGCCTTGAATTCGGTGAACAGCGCATATTCTTCGGTGGGGCTGAACTTATAGCGCGCGGGGTGCGCAATCACCGCTACTCCGCCTGTCTGGGTGATCCAGTGAACGGCATCGCCCAAGCTGGCCCAGCGGTGCGGCACAAAACCGGGCTTGCCTTCCACCAGGTATTTGCGAAACACTTCCGACGTGTCCTTGCACACGCCTTTTTCCACCAGGAAGCGGGCAAAGTGCGTGCGCGAGATGAGTTCTGGGTTGCCCACAAACTGGAGCGCACCTTCATATGCGCCCGGGATGCCCACCTTGGCCAACTGCTCGGCCATTTCACGGGCCCGCTCGCCGCGCCCGCCGCGGGTGGTGCGCAGGCCCTGCTGCATGCGCGGGTCGAGGTCGTCAAAGCCGAGGCCGACGATATGCACCGTCTGGCCTGCAAAGCTCACCGAGATTTCGGTCCCGGTCAGGTATTTCATGCCCTGCGCGGCGGCAGCGGAAGCGGCGCGGCGCTGGCCACCAATTTCGTCGTGGTCGGTCAGTGCCCAGAGCTCGACGCCATTGGCCTTCGCGCGCGAAGCAAGTTCTTCGGGAGTGAGCGTGCCGTCAGATACAACTGAGTGGCAATGCAGGTCGGCGTTGAGGATGGAGGTCACGCCTTGATTGTCTCATTTAGTCCTGTTCCGTGTGCACCATGCGGTTCGCCGGCATGGTGGGGGATCACGCTGGCGGAACTATCCACTCGCACCTCCTCAGCGAGCAAAGAATATGGAACCTCGATCAACCAGTATTGCGCAACCCCGCCGCAATCCCGTTGATGGAAATATGGATACCCGTCTGCACGCGCTCATCCACCTGCCCGGCGCGATAACGCCGCACCAGCTCCACCTGCAGATGGTGCAGCGGATCGATATAAGGGAAGCGGTGCCGGATCGAGCGCTGTAGCGCGGAGTTGTTGGCCAGGCGTTGCTTCTGCCCAGTGATCAGCGCCAAAGCGTCCACCGTGCGCTGCCATTCGGCTTCAATCGCGGTGAACACCTTCTTGCGCAGGCGCGCATCGCCTACTAGCTCGGAATAGCGCGATGCCAGGGCCAGATCGCTCTTGGCCAGCACCATGTCCATGTTGGACAGGAGGGTGCGGAAAAACGGCCATTGGCGCTCCATTTTTTGTAGCAGCACAAGAGCTTCCGAAGCCGGCATGGAGGGATTTTTATTCAAAAATGCGTCGACCGCCGAGCCAAAGCCATACCAGCCGGGCAGGGTCAGGCGGCACTGGCCCCAGCTGAAGCCCCAGGGAATGGCGCGCAGGTCTTCGATCTTTTGGGTCGCCTTGCGCGACGCGGGGCGCGAGCCGATGTTGAGCTCGGCAATTTCGCGGATCGGGGTGGAGCCAAAGAAGTAGTCGGCAAAGCCGGGCGTCTCGTAGACCAGGGCCCGGTAGGCCGCCATGCTCGCCTGCGAAAGCGCCTCGGCGGCCAGCAGGAAGGGTTTGGTGGCCGATTTGGTCGGTTGCAGCAGGGTGGCTTCCAGCGTTGCAGCAACCAGGGTCTCCAGATTGCGCCGGCCGATTTCGGGGTTGGCATATTTGGAGCCAATCACCTCGCCCTGCTCGGTAAGGCGGATCTGGCCTCGCACGGTGCCTGGGGGCTGGGCCAGGATGGCCTGGTAGCTGGGGCCGCCGCCCCGACCGACGGTGCCGCCGCGGCCGTGGAACATGCGCAGCGTGATGTTGTGGCTATTGGCCAGCTCGTCAAACAAGTCCACCAGGGCAATCTCGGCGCGGTACAGCTCCCAGTTGCTGGTGAAGATGCCACCGTCCTTGTTGCTGTCGGAGTAGCCGAGCATGATGTCCTGTTCCGCGCCGGAGCGCCGCACCAGCGCAGCTACACCGGGCAGGGCATAGAAGCCGCGCATGATAGGCGCGGCGTTGCGCAGGTCTTCGATGGTCTCGAACAGCGGAACGACGATGAGGTCGACAGTGCCCTTGTTATCCAGGGTGCCTCGCATCAGGCCCACTTCTTTTTGCAGCAGCAGCACTTCGAGCAAGTCGCTCACGGTTTCGGTGTGGCTGATGATGTAGTGGCGAATGGCTTCGGCACCGTAGCGCGCGCGCATCTGCAGGGCTGATTCGAAAATCGCCAGCTCGGCCATGGTGTGTGCCGAGTAGGGTGCACCGACCACACGCAGCGGCCGGGCGTCGTTCAACAAGCCGAGGAGCAGGGTCCGCTTGGCCGCTTCGTCGAGCGATGGGTAAGCCGGCTCGAGGCGCGCCGTGGCCAGCAGTTCGGCGACCACTTCCTCGTGCTTGTCCGAGCTTTGGCGCAGATCGACCGTGGCCAGGTGGAAGCCAAACACCTCCACTGCGCGGATCAGGGGCCGCAGGCGCTGTGCCGAGAGGGCGGAGCCGTGGTTGGCGGCCAGCGAGGCCTCGATGGTTTGCAAGTCGGCAAGCAATTCACCGGGCTGCTGATAGGGGTTTTGCGGCGGCACGGCGTGGCGCGCCGCATCGCCACCGGTCAGCGCCTTGAGCGTGGCGGCCAGCCTGGCATACATGCCGACCAGCGCGCGGCGGTAGGGCTCGTCCTTGCGGTGTTCATTGGGGTCGGGCGAAGCTTCGGCCAGCGCGCCCATGGCCGGACTGATGTCCACCAGCCGGGCCGACAGCGACAGCTCGCCGCCTAGGTAATGCAGCTCGGTCAGCAGGTGGCGCAGCACCACTTCGCTCTGCCGGCGCAGGGCGTATTCGAGGGTTTGTGCGCTCACATTGGGGTTGCCGTCGCGGTCACCGCCAATCCACTGGCCCATGCGCAAGAAGCTGTGCACCGGATGGCTGCCCAGCGCCGTTTCGAGTTCGGCGTAAATCTTCGGGATTTCGCGCAAGAAGGTCGATTCGTAATAGCTCAGGGCGTTTTCCACTTCATCAGCCACCGTCAGCTTGGAAAAGCGCAACAGCCGCGTCTGCCACAGCTGCATGACCCGGGCCCGGATCTGGGCTTCGTTGGTAGCCAGTTCGCGCGGGGTGAGCGCATCGCGCGCCGGGGTACGGCCGTCCAGGGGCAGGGTGCTGCGCGCCTTGATGGCATCGCGCTCGGTCAGCAGGCTGGCGATGTCGCGCTCGGCGTCCAGGATGCTCTTGCGCTGCACCTCGGTCGGGTGGGCCGTCAGAACTGGGGAGACAAAACTGTGCGCCAGCGTTGCCGCGATGGCCTTGGGCGCGATGCCGGCCCAGCGCAGGCGGGACAGCGCCACCTCGATGCTGCCCTCCTGGGTATCGCCGGCGCGCTCGTGCACGGTGCGGCGGCGGATGTGGTGGCGATCTTCCGCCAGATTGGCCAGATGGCTGAAATAGGTGAAGGCGCGGATCACGCTCACCGTCTGGTCGCCACTCAGGCTCTTGAGCAGCTTCTTGAGCGCCTTGTCGGCTTCGGCGTCGGCGTCGCGGCGGAATCCCACCGATAGCTTGCGCACCTGTTCGACCAGGTCGAATGCGGCCTGGCCTTCCTGCTCGCGGATCACATCCCCGAGGATGCGCCCGAGCAGGCGGATGTCATCAATCAGGGGCTGGTCTTTGCTGGGCTTTTTCATGGTACCCCATGCTAGCATTGGAGCGGTACCATCCATTACAAACCGATTACGGCGCAATCCGCAGGAGAACCGGCAGAACACCTGCCCCGCAAGCCCACATGAAAATCGTCATTGCCACCCGCGAAAGCCGCCTGGCCCTCTGGCAGGCCCATCACGTCCAGGCCCTGCTGGTCCAACTCGGGCACGAGGTTGACATCCTGGGCATGACGACCCAGGGCGACCAGATCCTCGATCGCAGCCTCTCCAAGGTGGGCGGCAAGGGCCTGTTCGTGAAGGAGCTCGAGGTGGCACTCGAAGAAGGCCGGGCCGATATTGCCGTGCACTCCCTCAAGGATGTCCCGATGGAGTTACCCCCGGCCTTTGCGCTGGCCTGCGTCATGGAGCGCGAGGACCCGCGCGACGCACTGGTTTCCAATGACCATGCCTCCCTCGCCGAACTGCCCCAGGGTGCCGTGGTGGGCACCTCAAGCCTGCGCCGCATGGTGCTGCTGCGTGCCCTACGGCCCGACCTGAAGATCGAACCCCTGCGCGGCAATCTGGATACCCGCCTGCGCAAGCTCGACGACGGCCAGTACGCCGCCATCGTTTTGGCAGCGGCCGGCCTCAAGCGCCTGGGCCTGGCCCAGCGCATCCGCCAATGCTTTGACACCAACGAGATGCTGCCCGCTGCTGGCCAGGGCGCGCTGGGCATCGAAGTGCGTTCCGATCGGGCCGATCTGCTGGGCGCGCTCGCGCCGCTCTCGCATCAGGCCACTTGGCTGGCGGTGGCGGCCGAACGCGCAGTCAGCCGCGCCATGGGCGGTAGTTGCTCCATGCCGCTGGCCGCTTTCGCCGGGTTCAAGGGCGAGCATCTCTACTTGCAGGCTGCCTGGGGGGACCCGGATGGCCGCGCTCCGCTGGCCCGCTCACACGCCAGCGTCCCGCTGACCGATCTGGCGGAGGCGGCTCGCCTGGGCGAGCATGTGGCCGAAGGGCTGGACAGCGCCCGCAGCCGGGCCGCCCTGTTGCGCACAGACAGCGCCTGGTAAGTCCATGCGGGTGATCGTCACTCGGCCGGCCAACGAGGCGCTGGGCTGGGTTGGCCAGTTGCAGGCCCAGGGCGTGCAGGCGTTGGCCCTGCCACTCATCGCCATCGGGCCGCCGGCCGACCTGGCTGGCGTTCATGGGGCATGGCGGGCCTTGGCCGACTACGCGGCCCTGATGTTTGTCAGCGGCAACGCCGCGCGCCAGTTTTTTGCATTGAAACCGGCTGAAGCCTTTGCGGAATCAGCGTGGCTTGCTCTGAAAAATGTAGCAAACCCGACTTCCCGGCCGCGCTGCTGGGCGACCGGCCCCGGCACGGTCCAGGCCTTGCTGGCCCAGGCCATCGCACCCGGCCGTATCGACGCACCGCCCACCGGAGCCGCGCAGTTTGATTCGCAGGCGCTTTGGCAAGTGGTGGCAAGCCAGGTGGTTGCGGGCGCAAGCCGGGTCCTGATCGTGCGCGGAGTCGACGAAGCGCCAGCCGACGGGCACGAGGCAACCGGCCGCCCCTGGCTGCACGAGCAACTTGTTGCCGCGGGTGCCCGGGTCGATACGGTGCTGAGCTACCGCCGCACCCTGCCCGAGCTGAGCCCACACGAACACGCGGCCTTGCTCGCCGCTGCGGCTGATGGATCCGTCTGGCTTTTCAGCAGTAGCCAGGCCATCGAGCATCTGCAGCGCCTCGCCCCGCAGCAGGACTGGGCCGGGGCCCGCGCCATCGCCACCCATCCGCGCATTGCTCACGCGGCGCAGGCGGCGGGCTTCGGTGTTGTTTGCGAGTCACGACCACTCATGGCGGAACTGGTGCAGGCCATAAAATCCCTGCATGACTGAACCCGCTCCCGCTCCCGCCCCCGAACCTAGCCAGGCCCTGGGCGGCGCAGCACCGGCGGCGGCCAAAGGGCGCCGGTTCGATACTATTTTGATAGCATCCATCGCTGCTTTGGCGCTGGCAATCGGCCTGTTATGGCAAAAACTCGCGCATATCCAGGAAGAGCTGGCCCGCCAGAGCCAGGACACGGCTGCGCTGGCTGTCGAGGCACGCACCCTGGCCCGTGAGGCGCAGGAAACGGTGCGCGACTCCAGCGGCCGCATTGCCGTGCTGGAGACGCGGCTGAGCGAAGTGGCCCTGCAGCGCAGCCAGCTCGAGGAGCTCATGCAAAGCCTGTCGCGCTCCCGCGACGAAAACCTGGTGGTCGATATCGACTCATCCCTTCGCCTCGCCCAGCAGCAGGCCCAACTGACCGGCAGCGTCGAGCCCCTGTTGGCTGCACTCAAGACGGCCGACCAGCGCCTGACCCGTGCCGCCCAGCCGCGCCTGACGCCGCTGCAGCGCGCCATTGCGCGCGATGTGGACCGCATCAAGGCCACCACGGTTTCCGATACGCCCGGCCTGCTGGTGAAGCTCGACGAGCTGGCCCGCTCCATTGATGATCTGCCGCTGGCCAATGCGGTCGGGGACGATGTCCTGCTCGCCCCAGCACCTGCCGGCCCGTCTGCGGCAGGCGGGGGCAAGGCGGGAGATAAGGCCAGCCACTGGCCCGCATGGGTTGGTGACACCCTTGGGCGTGTGCGCGCCGAAGCGCGCAGCCTGGTGCGGGTCAGCCGCATTGACCAGCCTGAGGCCGCCCTAGTCTCACCCGAGCAGGGCTTCTTCTGGCGCGAAAACCTCAAGCTCAAGCTGCTCAATGCCCGACTGGGCCTGCTGGCGCGGCAAACCGAGGCCAGCCGGGCCGACCTGGTCAGTGCGGCCGCTGCGATGGGCAAATACTTCGACCCGGCCTCGCGCAAGACCCAGGCAGCGGCGGGCATGCTCCAGGGCATCCAGCAACAGATGAAGACAGTCGATCTTCCTCGGCTGGACAACACACTCGCCGCGCTGGCCACGGCGGCGGCGGGCCGCTAGCCAGGCTAATCGAAAACCCATGCGCGCCGCCCTCTGGTTTCTCGCCCTGTTTGGCATTGCCGTGGCGGCAGCCTTGTTCGCCGGCGAGAACCAGGCCTCGGTCACGCTGTTCTGGTGGCCACACCGCATTGACGTATCGCTCAATCTGGTCCTGCTCGGCCTGCTGGCCAGCTTTGTACTCTTGCATCTGGCGCTGCGCGCGCTGGCCGCGCTGTTTGGCCTGCCGCAGCAGGCGCGGCAGTGGCGTGCGCAGCAGCGCGAGCGCTCCCTGCATATGGCCATGCTCGACGCGCTGTCCCAGCTCATGGCGGGGCGCTACTTGCGTGCCCGCAAGGCGGCACTGGCAGCGTTGGCGCAAGAGGAGTCCCTGCACAGCGGTTATGCGCAGCTCCCTTATGCCGCACAGGCGAGGGCGCTGGCCCACTTGCTGGTGGCCGAGAGTGCCCACGCCTTGCAGGACAAGGCCGCCCGCGACCAGCACATCGCGCTGGCACTCACTGCGCCACCCGAGGGCCGTGGCAGCACACCACGCGAAACCCTGGAGGCCACCCAGTTGCGCGCAGCGCGCTGGGCTCTGGATGACCGGGACCCGTCGGGCGCACTCGAGCGCCTGGCTCAGTTGCCCCAGGGCGCTGCCAGGCGCACCTTGGCCCTGCGCGTGCGCCTCAAGGCCGCACGCCAGGCCCGGGAAACCGGGCTGGCCCTGGAGACGGCCAGGTTGCTGGCCAAGCACCGGGCGTTTTCCGCCGATGCGGCGCAAAGCATTATGCGCAGCCTCGGCCAGGAACTGCTGGGTTCGGCGCGGGATGCGGCCCAGCTCGAACGCGCCTGGGTCGACCTGGACGCCAATGAGCGCGCCATACCTGAGCTGGCTATCCTGGCGGCCCAGCGCCTGGTCCAACTCGGCGGCGGCGATGCCAGCCGCAGCCTCGCGCGCCATTGGCTGTTGCCGGTGTGGGAGCGATATGCCAGCTTGAGCGACAGCCAGCGCGTGCGCCTGGTGATCGCGCTCGCCAAAACCCTGCACAGTGGCACGGAAGACCCCCGTGGCGCGTTCGACGAGAGCGACACCGCCTGGCTGGCGCGCATCGAAGCCGCCCAGCAGCGTTCACCGCGCGATGCCCTGCTGCAGTACCTGTGCGGCATGGGCTGCATCGAACGCCGGCTCTGGGGCAAGGCCCAGCAGTTGCTCGGCCAGGCCGCCATGGGCCTGCAGGATGCCGGTCTGCACCGCAGCGCCTGGCGCGCCCTGGCTTCCCTCGCCGAACGGCGCGGAGACGAGGTGGCCGCGCAGCTGGCCTACCGCAAGGCGGCGCAAGTCTAGGCCTGTTCGCAAGCGAACAGTCTGCGCGCAGCCCGCGTGCAAGACTGGGCCATGGCAAGCATTGACAAAACCGATTTGATCGTCGGGCTTTGCAGGCCTAGACTGCCAGTTGAATCGCTGGCCTGTTCCGAACAACCCGAGGAGTCCAACATGTCAACCGATGCAAAGTGTCCGTTTTCGGGCAGTGGCCTGCACAGCACCGCAGGAGCCCGCAGCAATGCCGACTGGTGGCCCGAGCAACTGAATCTGGGCGTCCTGCACCAGCATTCCGAACTCTCCAACCCGATGGGCCGCGAATTCAACTACCGGGAGGCCTTCAACAGCCTCGATTTCGCGGCTGTCGAGGCGGATCTGCGCGCCCTGATGACCGACTCGCAGGACTGGTGGCCTGCCGACTTCGGGCACTACGGGCCCCTGTTCATCCGCATGGCCTGGCACAGCGCGGGCACGTACCGGATCGGCGATGGCCGCGGGGGTGCGGGCTCGGGCATGCAGCGCTTTGCGCCGCTCAACAGCTGGCCCGACAACGTCAATCTGGACAAGGCACGGCGCCTGCTCTGGCCCATCAAGCAGAAGTACGGCCAGAAAATTTCCTGGGCTGACCTGATGATCCTCACCGGCAACGTGGCGCTGGAGTCCATGGGCTTCAATACCTTCGGCTTCGCCGGTGGGCGCGAGGACGCCTGGGAACCGGACCAGCAGACCAACTGGGGCCCCGAGGCGCAATGGCTGGGTGACGCACGCTACAGCGGCAAGCGCGACCTGCAAAACCCCCTGGCTGCGGTTCAGATGGGCTTGATCTACGTGAACCCCGAAGGCCCCAATGGCCATCCGGACCCTTTGGCCGCCGCGCGCGATATCCGCGAGACCTTCGCCCGCATGGCCATGGACGACGAGGAGACGGTCGCCCTGATCGCTGGCGGGCACACCTTCGGCAAGACCCACGGCGCAGGCGATGCGGCCCTGGTGGGGCCTGTGCCGGAAGCCGCCGGTATCGAAGCCCAGGGCCTGGGCTGGGCCAGCCGCTATGGCAGTGGCAAGGGAGCGGATGCCATCAGCAGCGGCCTGGAAATCACCTGGACCCGCACGCCCACCCACTGGAGCAACGACTACTTCTCGAACCTGTTCGGCTATGAGTGGGAATTGACCAAAAGCCCGGCAGGTGCCCACCAGTGGCAGCCCCAGGGCGGCGCCGGTGCCGGCACCGTGCCCGATGCTTTCAACCCGGCCAAACACCATGCGCCAGCCATGCTGACCACCGACCTGGCCCTGCGCGCGGACCCGGCCTACGAAAAAATTGCGCGGCGTTTCCACCAGAACCCCGACCAGTTCGCCGATGCCTTTGCCCGCGCATGGTTCAAGCTGACCCACCGCGACATGGGCCCGCGCGCGCGCTATCTCGGCCCCGAGGTTCCGGCCGAGGTGTTGATCTGGCAGGACCCTTTGCCTGCCGCGAACCACCCGCTGATCGGCGAGACCGATGTTGCCGCCCTCAAGGCCAAAGTGCTTGCGTCGGGCCTATCCATCGCACAACTGGTGTCTGTCGCCTGGGCTTTGGCTGCGACCTTCCGCGGCAGCGACAAGCGCGGCGGTGCCAACGGTGCCCGCATCCGCCTGGCGCCGCAGAAGGATTGGCAGGTCAACCAGCCCGCTGAGTTGGCCCTGGTCCTGGCGCCGCTGGAGCGTATCCAGACCGAGTTCAACCGGTCGGCGTCTGGCGGGAAGAAAGTCTCATTGGCTGACCTCATCGTGCTGGGCGGTTCTGCCGCCATAGAATCTGCCGCCCGAAAGGCCGGCCATGCGATCACCGTGCCTTTCGCGCCGGGGCGGGTGGACGCCTCGCAGGCGCAGACGGATGTGGCCTCGTTCGCGGTTCTCGAGCCCCTGGCCGATGGCTTCCGCAATTACGTGCGCACTGGCCACGAAGGCGATGCCGCCGCGCTGCTGGTGGATCGGGCCAACCTGCTGACCCTGACCGCGCCGGAAATGACGGTGCTGCTGGGTGGCTTGCGTGTGCTCAACGCCAATGCGGGGCATGTGTCGCACGGGGTGTTCACCAAGCGGCCTGAAACGCTGAGCAGCGACTTCTTCGTCAACCTCCTCGACATGAGCACACAATGGCAGAAATCTGCCTCGTCAACGGGCGTGCTGGAGGGGCGTGACCGCTCAACCGGTGCGCTGCGGTGGACCGGTACCATGGTGGATCTCGTGTTTGGGTCCAACTCCCAGCTGAGGGCCCTCGCCGAGGTGTATGCGAGCAGCGATGCCGGAAGCAAGTTTGTGCAGGACTTCGTGGCTGCCTGGGTCAAAGTCATGAACCTGGACCGGTTCGACCTCGCCTGAAGCTCTGGCGCTCAGGCTTCGATCTTCAGCCCCTTGGGCAGCGGGAACTTGACCGTCTCCTGAATGCCGTCCAGGGTGCGGATCGAGACGGCGCCCAGGGCCTTGATGCGGTCGATGACCTGCTTGACCAGGATTTCAGGTGCCGAGGCGCCGGCCGTCAGGCCGACCCGCGACTTGCCCCGGAACCAGTCGGCCTGCAGTTCTTCGGCGCTGTCGACCATGTAGCTTTCGGTGCCCAGCTTGTTGGCCAGCTCGCGCAGGCGGTTGCTGTTGGAACTGGTGGGGCTGCCGACCACGATCACGATATCCACCTGGGGGCTCATCAGCTTGATGGCGTCCTGGCGGTTTTGCGTGGCGTAGCAGATGTCCTGCTGCTTGGGCTCGCGCACCTGCGGGAAGCGCGCCTTGACAGCTGCGGCAATCTCCGCCGCGTCATCGACGCTCAGGGTGGTCTGGGTGACCACGGCCAGCAGGGCGGTTTGCAGCGGTGCAATGTCTGCCACGTCTTCCACTTCTTCGACGAGGTGGATACCGCTCTCGAGCTGGCCCATGGTGCCTTCCACCTCGGGGTGGCCCTTGTGGCTAATCATGATGAACTCGTAGCCCTCCTTGTGCAGCTTGGCCACCTCCACATGCACCTTGGTGACGAGCGGGCAGGTGGCGTCAAAGACATTGAAGCCGCGCGCCTGGGCCTCGGCCTGCACGGCCTTGCTCACGCCATGGGCGCTGAATACCAGGGTGGCACCAGGGGGCACGTCGGACAGCTCTTCGATGAAGATCGCACCCTTGGCCTTGAGGTCATTGACCACATAGGTGTTGTGCACGATCTCGTGGCGCACGTAGATCGGTCGGCCGAATTTGGCCAGGGCGCGCTCGACGATCTCGATCGCGCGGTCCACTCCCGCACAAAAGCCGCGCGGTTCGGCCAGGATGATGTCCATGCTGTTCATAGCACCCCGATCAGATGGACTTCAAACTGCACGGCCTGCCCGGCCAGCGGGTGGTTGAAGTCAAACAATACCGCGCCGTCCTCGCGCAGCTGGCGCACCGCACCGGCATAGCTGCCCGCGCCGTCAGGCGTGGGAAATTGCACCACGTCGCCCACGTGGTATTGCTCGAGCGGGTCGCCCATCTGCTGGAGCAGCTTGCGCGCCACCCACTGCTGCATGTCGGCATTGCGCTCGCCAAAGGCCTCGCCGGCCGGCACCTCGAAACTCTGGCGTGCGCCTTCCTCCAGGCCGAGCAGGCGCGATTCCAGCGCAGGCGAGAGCACGCCGGTGCCCAGACTCAGGGTGGCAGGCTTGTCCTGGAAGGTGTTGATGATGTCCACACCATCGGCACCGCTGAGGCGGTAATGCAGGGTCAAAAAAGAGGCGGGTTCAACGCGGGGCATGGGCAATCTTCATGAAACTGCCCCTATTATCCCGAACATGCCCCTCAAGGATTTGCCCTCGGACGCCCGCCCGCGCGAAAAGCTGCTGGCGCGCGGCCCGCAGGCCCTGGGCGACTCCGAGTTGCTGGCCTTGCTGCTGCGCACCGGCATGGCTGGCAAAAGTGTGCTGCATTTGGCCCAGGAACTGCTGGACCACTTTGGCGGCATCGCTGGGTTGCTTAACGCCAGCCTGGAAGACCTCAAGAGCACTAAAGGCATGGGCGACCCGGCCAAGCGCCCCGAACTGGTTGCCGTGCTGGACCTCGCGCGACGTGCCCTGGCCCTGGTGGATGTGCGCTTGCTCGACCACGTGATCGTGGCACCGGGCCGCAGTCTGTCCATGGTCGCACGTGGCTTGCTATGAAAAACATAGCTAACGACGCGCGATTTACGGCAGCTCCAGCCGGTTTTGGCAAGGCAAAAGACCTCAAGGACCTGAAAGGCCTGGCCGAGCAACTGGCCCATCAGCAGACCCAGGCGGCGCAGCGTGCCCGCGCGGCCGAGCTGGCACGCCAACAGCGTGAAGCCGAAAAACACCTTTTTGCGCGAGCAGCCGGGGCCGTGCAACCCCTGCCGGATGCGCGTAGGGCGCTATTGAAAGCGGATCAGCCGGCACCCCTGCCGGTGCAGCAGCGGCGCGACGATGCAGCAGTGTTGCGCGAATCCATCAGCGACGGCTTCGACGCCAGTACCCTGCTCGAGACTGACGAGGCCCTGAGCTACCGGCGCAGCGGCATCGGCCCCGATGTGGCGCGCAAGCTTCGCCGCGGTGCCTGGAGCATCCAGCGCGAGATTGACCTGCATGGCCTGCGCATCGAGGAGGCGCGCGAGGCGCTGGGCCAGTTCATCCGCGAGGCGCACAAGAGCGGTATGCGCTGCGTGCGCGTGGTGCACGGCAAGGGTTTGGGCTCACCGGGCAAGACGCCCGTGCTCAAGGGCAAGGTGCACAGCTGGCTGATCCAGAAGAACGAAGTGCTGGCCTTCGTGCAGGCCCGCGCCTCGGAGGGCGGTGCCGGGGCGCTGGTCGTCCTGCTTGCAACCGGCTAGACGTTTACGTTGCGCATCCAGTCGGCCGTCTGGAAGAAGCTGGCCGCCAGGCGGTCGCGCATGTCGGTCGGCACCCCGGTGTCTGCCATGGCCTGGCCCATGCAGGCGATCCACTGGTCGCGCTCGCGGATGCCGATCACAAAGGGCAAGTGGCGGGCGCGCAGCATGGGGTGGCCAAAACGGTCGGTGTAGAGCTGCGGGCCGCCCAGCCAGCCCGTCAAAAACCAGTAAAGCCGCTGGCGCGCGTTGGCTAGGTCGCTGCCATGGGTGGCGCGCAGGGCGGCGTAGCCGGGTTCGAGATCCATCAGGTCGTAAAAGCGTTCGACCAGGGATTTGACCGCGGCGTCTCCGCCGATCCATTCATAGGGCGTCTCAAACGCCGGTTTCTCTTCGATCTGCATGGGTCAATTACAGCAGATACCGTTGGGCTGGCTGTATATACCGCTCGTCGCACCATATTAGCGCCTTTACAAGCCGTACACAATTGCCGGCTCGTTGCTGGGGATCATGCACCCCTATGCAATGGCAACGTGGCTTCACGCTTATTGAACTGCTGGTCGGCATGGCCCTGGTGGCCGTGGTGATGGCCATTGGCGTGCCCTCGTACAAGAATTTTTCCACCAGCAGCCGGGTGTCTGGCGAAGTTAACTCCCTGCTGGGTGACTTGCAGTATGCGCGGGCGGAGGCCATCCGCCAAGGGTTGCAGGTTACTGTATGTGCCGGCACGATCACCAGCGGTTGCAGCGGCACTGCCACTTGGAGTGCTGGGTGGATCGTGTATTCGAACGTCAGCCTGGGCACCACGCCTGCCGGCAATGACACTGTGCTGAGAAGTCAGGCTGCGTTCACTGGTAGCGACACCGTGTCAGCCGACAACAGCGTGGCGAGAGTGAACTTCAATCGCGAAGGGTTCATTACAGGTCTGCCTGCCAACCCGGTCACCATCACATTCCGGCCAGCCAATGTCTCGAGCAACCAATGGACGCGATGTCTGTCCATCGGCAAGATCGGCAGGTTGACCGTCCTGCAAAACAGCACGACCCCGAGTTGCGTATGAGGCTCCCACCGATTGCCCGGAAAATGACTGGCTTCAGCCTGATCGAGGTGCTGGTCGCGCTGATGGTGATCTCGGTCGGCCTGCTGGGCATTGCCAAGATGCAGGCCCTCTCGCAGAGCAATACCCAGACCTCGGGTTCGCGGGCCATTGCCTCCATTCTGGCCGCCAGTCTGGCCTCGGCCATGCATGCCAACAAGCTGTACTGGGCTGCCGGCACGTTTACGGGATCTATTACCGTGGTGGGCACTGCAGTGACCGGCGACTCCGGCATTAGTTCGCAGTCGACCGACTGCGCGGCCTCCGGCTCCATCTGCACGCCGGTTGCTACCGCTGCCTATGAACTGGGACTGAGCGGAACCAACAATGCCAATGGTTGGGGGCCCAGCCTGGCCAATCTGTTGCCGTCGGGAACGGGTGCCGTTGTCTGCACAACCTCCCTGGCCTCACCCATTTCATGCGATATCACCGTGAACTGGTTTGAAAAGTCCGTTGCGCTCAACCCCAATGCGTCGACCGCTAGCTCGACGACGCAGAGCTTTACCTTGCTGGTGCAGCCATGACGCGCAAAAAGCTTGAACGACGAGCTCCTGGACGAATCCGGCAAATGGGTATCAGCCTGCTCGAAATCATGATCGGACTGACGATTGCCATGTTCATGATGGCGGGCCTGTTCACCCTTTTCTCCGGCACGCGCACGAGCAATCTGACCCAGACCAATATGGCGCAGTTGCAGGACAACGAGCGTATGGCAGCGAGCATTTTGGCCTCGGTTGTACAGCAAGCCGGCTATTACGCTCTGCCGCAGAATTACACATTGGCCCAGGCGCTACCTGTCACCACCACCACGTGGACGGTTGCGGGCCAGGGCATTTACGGTACGAGTTCAGGTAATCACACCGACACCTTGAGCGTACGCTTCCTTGCTGACCGATCGGGTGGGACGGACAACCTGCTCAATTGCGATGGTTCGTCCAATGGCACGGCAAATACCACCACGTTCGTCAACACCTTTACGCTTGTGCCTTCCACCTCGGTCAATGGCACCACGACCTATGATCTGAGTTGCTCTGTCAACGGCGCGACGCCCGTCGCCCTGGTAGGGGGCATCAGCACCATGGACATCCTCTATGGGGTGGATACCCAGAACGCGGGCACGGTGCGGCGTTATTACACGGGTACCGGCATGAACCCGGTGCGCTGGGGGCAAGTGCGCTCGGTGCAGATCACGCTGGGCTTCGTCAATCCGCTGTACATCGCGGGGCAGGATAGCGCTTCCAAACAAATCATCCCCTTCACCCAGGTCATCAGCCTGATGAGCAAGTCATGAGGCACAAAGGTATTGCATCGGTAGCATCGGGCTCGGCGAAGGGTCGCCAGCGCGGCATCGTGCTGGTTTCGGCCATGATCATTCTGGTTGTGCTGACTCTGCTGGCTATCAGCAGCTTCCGCAGCTTCGGCCTGCAGGAGCGCATCGCCGGGAATACGCGTGACAAGCAGATGGCCTTCCAGGTGGCGCAAGAAACCCTGCAATACGGCGAGTGGTGGCTTACAAAAAATGGTGCCACTCCGGACTCAACCTGCCCCGCTGGTCTGAATACCACCACCATTTCCATTTGCAGTACCACCGTGACCTATGCCACTTTCTCGTCGGTGCCCTGGGGCGGCACGGGTACCAGTGCTATCGGCTTCAGTGTCACCCCGGCCCCGCCCAATGGATTTTCTACATCCGGCGGCACCAATACCTATGCGATCACACCGCGCTTGTACATCTTTGACTTGGGTGGCAGCCCCATCGCACCCGGCGTGAATCTTTACCAGGTGACTGCGATGGCCGAGGGGGGCAAGGCCAATTCGGTGGCGGTGGTTCAAAGTATCTACAGCCTGCAAAACGCGGTCAAAAACCTAGGAGGCCTTTAGTGAAAACACATAGTGCCCATTTTTTCAACAAACTGGTCCTGCTGTTTGCAGTCCTGTTTGTCTGGTCCTGGGCTTCGGCGCAGAACGTCCAGATCCAGGACAACTTCACCGGAGCAACAGCCCAGCAGAACTGGAGGGTGATCAACGGGGCCTGCCTGACGGCCGGTTCAAGCACGACCATATCTTCCACCAACACTATCCCCTCATGCCTGACCAGTGCGGGCGTCAAGGACTCCTACTATTCCGGTGTAACCCTCAATGGCGGCACCAGCGGGTCCTTACCGGATGCCGTCGGGTCTGGTGCCCTGCGTTTTACCAACAACACCAACAGCGAAAACGGCGCGATCATTTCGAACCTGACGACAGGTGGGCATGCGGGCTTTCCGCTGTCCCAGGGCGTGGCCGTGACCTTTGGCGCGGTAACCTATGGAGGAAACGGTGCGGACGGCATCAGCTTTTTTCTGGTGGATGCGAGTATTCCCGCCAACTTGACCTATACAACGTCTGGGAACACGACAACATCAGTCGCCAATCTCGGTTCCTGGGGCGGTAGCCTCGCCTACAGTTGCTCCAACGCCAACGGGCCCTACACGGGGCTCGAGGGGGCTTACATCGGCCTGGGCATTGACGAATACGGCAACTTCAACAACCAGAGCGACAACACTTCCAGCGGATCCGGCTTCCAGTCTGGGCGCATTGGCCTGCGGGGCAATGGCAATACCAGCTGGCACTGGCTGAACGCGAATTTCCCGACGCTCTACCCGTCAAGCTTTTCCAGCAGCCAACAGCAATCTGCTGTCCAAAATACCTGTAGTACGGGAAAGCTCTACAACAATTCAACGGGTAATACCGGAACCGTCAGCGTGGTGACCTACACCGCTAGCACCAATGCGTCAGGTGTCACATCCTATGTGACCACGACGGTGGTCACCTCGTCCTTGACTATCAGCAACCTGTGGGTCGCTGGCGCGCCCAGCTCGGTCACGAACGGGAATTACACGACCATTCCGGGTTCAACCGTGACCTTGCCCAGCAGCACACCGCTCAACTCCAGTGCCTCGACCCGGCCCGCTGCGAACCCGCTGACCTATCAGCTCAAGATTACGCAAAACGGGCTGCTCAGCCTGGCCTACAGCTACAACGGCGGCACCTACCAGCCCGTTCTGACCAACCAGCCGATCAACAGCACCACGGCGGGGACCAACAGCTTCAACAACGGGCCGATTCCCGCCTATGTGCAGTTTGGCTTTGCGGGTTCGACGGGGGGCTTGAATGATATCCACGAAGTGACCTGCTTCCAGGCCGGGCCGGCGGAGTTGTCATCGAGCTCGGCGGGTATCAACACCCAGCAGTCGGGGCAGGTAAAGACCGGTACGCAGGTGTATTTGGCCTATTACCACACAAGCAACTGGTGGGGGCAATTGACTTCGCAAAACCTGGTCTACGACCCGGTGGCGCAGGTGGTCTCAATTGCTTCCACGGCCAATTGGGATGCGTCCTGTGTACTCTCGGGGGGCACCTGCAACGCAACGGGTGGAAACACGGTGACCCAGCAGGGCTCGGGCAGCCGCAACGTCCTGACCTGGAATGGCACCCAGGGCCTTGCCTTCCAGTGGAACAGCCTGACCGCCGGGCAACAGGGTTATTTGACATCTGGCGACGCTACGGCCAACAGCAACCGGCTGCTTTACTTGCGCGGTGACCGCAGCAATGAAATCACCACCACGGTGGCCGGCATCACCTCCGGAACCTACCGGGCCCGCAACAGCGTACTGGGCGACATCATCGATTCGAGCCCGGTCTGGGTCGGTCCGCCGGCTTCGCCCTACCCGGACGTGTGGGCAGACAACCTCTATGGCACGGCGACCATTGCCGAGAATGCCGGCACTGCCACCCATTCCAATTTTGTGTCGACCAATAACACCCGGCTCAACGTGGTTTACGCCGGTGCCAACGATGGCATGTTGCACGGCTTCCGCTCGGGGGCCTATGACAGCTCGGGCAACTTTGTCAACAACGGAACCTATCCAAACGATGGCCAGGAAGTGATTGCCTATGTGCCCGGCACTGCCTTGCAGGAGCTTCATACCTCCACAATTGCGCTGGACTATGCCAACCCGAGCTATTCGCACGCCTTCAGCGTGGACGCCACACCCTGGCAGGGTGATATTTTTTACAAAGGGGCCTGGAAGACTTGGCTGGTGGGCGGCATGGGCCCGGGGGGCAATGCGATTTATGCCCTGGATGTCACCGATCCGACTCAATTTTCTGAAACCAATGCCTCGTCCCTGGTTATTGGCGAATGGTCGAATGCGACAATTAGCTGCACGAACTTCAGCAACTGCGGGCAGAGCATGGGCCAGAGTTTTGGCACGCCGCAGATCCGGCGCCTTCACAACGGCAAATGGGGCATTGTTTTTGGCAATGGCCTTAACAGCTCCAGCGGCAAGGCTGGCGTGTTCATCATTACCTTCGACCCGTCATCCGGGTCCCAGACCACCTATTACCTGGACAGCGGCTCGACCACATCGGGCAACGGCATCGCCTATGCAACGCCTGTCAGTATTGATGGCGACCACATCGTTGACTACATCTATGCTGGGGACGTCAAGGGCAATATCTGGCGCTTTGACGTGACGAGCAACACACCAAGTTCATGGGGTGTATCGAAATACGGAAACACCTCCGGGACGCCGCTTTTCACCACCACCAGCGGGCAGCCCATTACCACCCAGGTCCAGGTCGCCGCCGTTCCGGCCCTGACGGGCAACCCGCGTGTGCTGGTGGACTTTGGTACG
>Ga0007834_1000134_pt1 | contig 26284 bp, 27 predicted proteins | sample CryBogCBE06Nov07_FD_71233 | JGI IMG/M metagenome (GOLD analysis project Ga0007834, IMG submission 71233) | Freshwater microbial communities from Crystal Bog, Wisconsin, USA - CBE06Nov07 | ecosystem: Environmental > Aquatic > Freshwater > Lake | place: Crystal Bog, Wisconsin, USA | collected...
AAGAACACGAAAAACAAGGCGGTCGCAATCGCCCCGCCTGTCCGGAAGGTCAGGTAGCGGAACAGGTTGAACGGGCCAAAAATATTGTGAAATTCATAAAGCCATGTCAGCATGTGTGTTCCTAAGACAGGTTTTCAAATGAAAACGTCGATTTAAATGCAGCAATAATGGCGCCCATCTTGCTCCCGTTCGAGCCTTTGATCATCATCACATCGCCACTCGTCAACATATATTTCAGCAGTTCGGCCAAATCCGCGCTGGTTTCGCCATAGCCGCCTTGCAGCGCTTCGGGCAAGGCCTTGTAAAGATTGCGCATCAGTGGGCCGGCGCAAAAAACCTTGTCGATTTTGGCCTCCAGCACCGCCTCCAGCAGGCCCGCATGAAGGGCAGGGCCGGCTTCGCCCAGTTCCAGCATATCACCCAGCACAGCGATTTTCCGCCCGCGCGGCCCGGTCTGAGCCTGCCCAAGCAAGGCCAGCGCCGCCCGCATCGAGGCTGGGTTGGCATTATAGCTTTCATCAATGACCGTGATTTTGCCCTGCGGCAGCATCAGGTTAAGGCGGCTGCCCCGGCCTGTTTCGGGACGTATGGCCTGCATCACCGGTAAAATATGCTCCAGACTGATGCCGCAGCACTCTGCCGCCAAAATAACGGCCAGCGAATTGAGAGCCTGATGTTCGCCCGGAGCACCGAGACCATAACTGACGCTCCGGCCCCGGATGGTGGCATGAACCGTGCTGGATGTGGGCCGCAATTCGATGGAGTCCAGCCGCGCATTGGCGAAGTCTGCCTTGCCAAAGGTCAGGATTTCGCCCGCCCCGGCAGCTTTGGCCGCGTCGATCAGCATGGGGGTCTGGGTGATGTCGGCATGAATGATGGCAATGCCGCCGGGCACAAGCCCGCTGAAAATCTCGGCCTTGGCGGCGGCTATGGCATCCACGGAGTCAAATTGAGCCAGATGAACCGGCGCAACCGTGGTGATTATGGCGATATGCGGCTGTACCATAGACACCAGTTGTGTGATTTCACCCGCATGATTCATGCCGATTTCAAACACACCAAAATCGGCTGAAAGTGGCAGGCGGGCCAGTGTCAGGGGCACACCCCAGTGGTTGTTGTAAGAGGCGAGCGAGGCATGGGTCTGGCCAAAATGCCCCAGAACGGTGCGCAGCGCTTCCTTGGTGCTGGTTTTGCCCACAGAGCCAGTGACGCCAATGATCTGCCCCTGCGCGCGGGCCCGCGCGGCGCGGCCCAGCGCCTCCAGGGCTTCAAGCACATCGCGCACAATATATAAGGGGCCGGTTTGCGCCAGCCTTTCGGCATGGGGCTGCGCGATGACGGCTGCCGCCGCACCTTTCTCAAAGGCGGCACGCACATAATGATGCCCGTCGCTGGTGTCGCCGGTAATGGCAAAAAACAGATCTCCGGGTTGCAATGTGCGCGTATCAATGGATATGCCGGTCACATCCACCGGCATATGGCCGCGCACACGCGCCTGAAGAATCGGGACAAGGCTGAGGCCGGACCAGAGCGAATTCATTGTTGAGCCTCCTTGTTCAGGGATATGTGATGCAAAGCCTGCTGCACAGCTTCGTGATCCGAAAAGGGAACGACTGTTTTGCCGATAATCTGGCCTGTTTCATGGCCTTTTCCGGCAATCAGCAGACTGTCTCCGGGTTCAAGCAGAGCGATGGCCTGTGCTATGGCCCTGCCCCTGTCGGCTATATCGAGCGCATGGGGTGCGGCAGCCCTTATCTGCGAGCGGATGGTGGCTGCATCCTCGCTGCGCGGATTATCATCTGTAACAATGACGATATCGGCGAGGCGCTGGGCAATATCGCCCATAATCGGCCTTTTGCCGGCATCCCTGTCGCCGCCACAGCCGAACACGACGATGATCCGGCCCTTGGTCAGCGGGCGCAAGGTGTGCAGCACTTTTTCCAGCGCATCGGGCTTATGGGCATAATCGATGAAAACCGGCGCGTCTTTCACGCTGGCAACGCGCTCCAGCCGTCCCGGTGCGCCATTGATCTGCTCCAGCGCCGAGACAACAGTGCTGATGTCGCAGCCGGTAGCCAGACACAGGCCCGCCGCGACCAAAGCATTCGAGACCTGAAAATCACCCAGCAGCGGCAGGCACAGGCTGAAGCTGGTGCCCTTATATTCAATTTCAAGCGCGGTGCCCTGTCCGTGAATATGGCTGGAGATCAGCCTGAGGCCGGTGCCATGAATGCCGGTGGTGAAAATATCGAGCTGATTGTGCCGGCAAACTTCCAGAACCTGAGCCGCGACCGTGCTGTCAGCGTCGATGATGGCGCTTTGGCCCTTGTGCAGCAGCGTGTTGAACAGGCGCATTTTTGCCGCAAGATAATCCTCAAAACCGGCGTGATAATCGAGATGGTCGCGCGAGAGATTGGTGAAAGCGCCCGCGCTGAGCCTCACCCCGTCCAGCCGTTTCTGGTCAAGGCCATGCGAGGAGGCCTCCAGAGCCAGATGGGTTACGCCTTTTCCGGCAAGCTGGTGCAGGCTTTGATGCAGCATGATCGGATCGGGTGTGGTCAGCGAACCATAGACAGCGCCATCAGGCGCGACAATGCCGATGGTGCCGAGCGAGGCGGCCTGAAATCCGGCGTGCAGCCAGATTTGCCGCACAAAAGCGGCCACCGAGGTTTTGCCGCTGGTGCCGGTAATGGCCACAATCGTCGCGGGTTGTTCGGGGTAAAAGCGTGCCGCCGCCTGTGACAGCGCGGCGCGCATATCCTCAACCTGCACAAAGCCCAGAGCGGGATATGCCGCCTGCAAGGCCTGCATATTTTGTGTCGAAACAATGGCGCAGGCCCCCGCCGCAATGGCCTGCGGCGCGAAGGTCAGGCCGTCGGCATGGGTGCCGGGCACCGCAAAAAACACATCACCGGGCTGAACGGCGCGGCTGTCACTGGCAAGGCCGGTGACCGCACACTCCGGCCCATGGCGCAGAGAGTCGGGAAAAAGAGTGCTGAGAGTCATGCTCATTGTGGTGTTGTCCCCGGCGCCTGAGGTTTGATGCCGATGCCCAGATGGGCCAGCAGCGGGAAGGGCTGGGTGGGCAGTTCAAGGCGCGGGGCCAGCCCCAGCATCGGGGCCAGCCGCCGGATGACATTGCCTGTTACCACCCCCGAATTATAGGCGGCTGTTTTGTATCCGCCATCTTCGGGCAGGGCCTGCGGCTCGTCATAAACCACCATGAACAGATATTTCGGCTTGTCCGCCGGCACAATGGCCATGAATGTCGTGAACAGCCGGTCATGCACATAATGGCCGTTGAAGTTTTTTTCAGCGGTGCCGGTTTTGCCGCCGACAAAATAGCCCGGAATATCAGCCTTTTTGGCCGATCCGATTTCGGCATTCACCCGCATCAGATAGCGTAAAGACTCGGATGTTTCCGGCCGGATGATGACCGGCGCGTCCCGTTTGGCCTCGGCCTCGCTGCGTTTGAGAAATGTCGGGGTGATCAATGTGCCGCCATTGACCAGCGCCGCCACCGCCATTTCCGCTTGCAAGGGCGCGACAGCAAGGCCATGGCCGAAGGCTATGGTGACCGTGCTCAGCTCGCCCCAGTTTCTGGGCACGATGGGTTCGGCGCTTTCCGGTAGTTCGGTTCTCATGCGGTCGAGCTGTCCGGCTTTGCGCAGAAAGGCCTTGTGACCTTCCACACCCACCATCAGCGCGAAGCGGGCCGTGCCGATGTTGGAGGAGTGATAAAACACTTCCGGCATGGTCAGCACACGGTTTTGCGCGTGATAATCATGAATGGTGTGGCGTCCGTAACGCATTTGCGCGCGGGTATCGACACGGCTGTTGATATTGGCCTTGCCCGAGTCAATGGCCATGGCGAGGGTCAGGGCTTTGAATGTGGAGCCCATTTCATAAACACCGACAATAGCATGGTTGATGCGGTTCGGGTCAAGGGCGTCAACAGGATTGTTCGGGTCATAATCGGGCAGGGAGGTCAGGGCGATGACCTCACCGGTATTGACATCCATAATCGCGCCCGCGCAGGATTTAGCCCTATATTTGACCATGCCTGTTTCCAGCTCGTCCCGCAGCACATGGGTGGCTTTGATGTCGATGGACAGTTGCACGGGTTGCAGATCTTCCGCCGTCAGGCGGAAGCCAGCCCCGTGCAGGTCGGCAAGGCCCTGTCCGTCAATATATTTTTCGATACCGGCAATGCCATTATTGTCAATATTGGTGAATCCCAGCACATGCGCGGCCAGCGGCCCATTGGGATAGATGCGCTTATGCTCGGGCATGAATCCTATGCCGGGCAGACCCAGACGGAACACCTCCTGCCGCTCCTTGTCCGACACCGCACGTTTGATCCAGACAAAACCCTTTTTCGAGTCAATGCGCTCGCGCAGCTCCTTGGCATTCACATCCGGCAGCACAGCCGTGAGCAGTTCCACAGCTTCGTCCTTGTCGATGATGCGCTTGGGCTCGGCGAAGATGGACATCACCTTTGTGTCGGTGGCGAGAATGTCGCCGTTTCGGTCGATAATGTCAGGGCGCGCACTGGAAATGGCATCCGCTGCGGCGCTTTTGACGGCTTGCGGGGCTTCCCCTTTCATGCCCAGATAGATCAGCTTGCCGGTGATCGCGCCAAAAAGGATAAAAAACCCTAAGGCCAACAAGCGGATGCGCGACGGGCCGGAGCTGAGCTGTGTGCTGAATATAGCGTGCAGTTGCAAGCGCCGACGTGTCTTTGCCGCCACAGAAGCGGGCGGGGTATCCACAGGTTCCTGAGTCTTGGGCGCGGGGTTCATAGGCGCGGGCTCACGGATTGGCAGGTGTTCTGGCACCCGCCGCATTGGCCGTCGTGGTGCTGCCGGCATGTGTGCTGCCGGGCGTTGCGGGGGTTGGGGCGGCAATCATCGCGTCAATCGTTGTGCCGATCACGTCGATTTTCGGCACAATGTCGGGCAGGTCGCGCGCCCGCACGATCTGGTTCAGATTGAGCTGTTGCAGGTCAAGATAGTGGTCTGCGAGATATTGGATACGCTGCGGCTGTGACAGTTTGGCCCATTCCGCGCGAAGCTGGCTGATGGCGTCGCGTTCCTTGGCAATGGCATTGCGGGTGATGACCACCTGTTCGGCATACCACATGGTTTCATATTTGATGGAATAGACATAGCCCGCGCTGCCCACCATCGCAGCAATGGCAATAAAATGCAGAAGACGCCACATTATCTCCTCCCTGTCTGGGGCAGTTGCGCCAGTTGCATCAGTTTGGGGTCGCTCATGCGGGGTGCGGCGTGGGTGCGGGTGCCAAAGCGCAATTTGGCCGAGCGCGCGCGCGGATTGCCGGACACTTCAGCCTCAGTCGGGGCCACCGGCTGCTTGGCCTTCAGCATGAAGGTGGGGGGCACGGCCACAGGTTCTCCGGGCAGATGGCGGGATTGCGCGGCACCGCGACCGGATCTTTGGGCAAAAAACTGCTTCACAATGCGGTCTTCCAGCGAATGAAAGGTCACAACACTCAAAACGCCGCCCGGCTTGAGCCGACGTTCTGCGGCTTCCAATGCGCGCACCAGCTCGCCCAGCTCATCATTGACGGCAATGCGCAGCGCCTGAAAGGTGCGGGTGGCGGGGTGCATCTCATGGGGTTTATTCGGCATGACACGGCTGATCATGCTGGCCAGTTGCAGGGTGGTGGTGAAGGGTGTCACCTGCCGGTCATGCACAATGGCGCGGGCAATGCGCCGCGAGGCCCGTTCCTCACCAAAATGGAAAAAGATGTCGGCCAGTTCCTCGTCCGAAGCGGTGTTGACAATATCGGCGGCGCTGCGCCCGCTCTGGTCCATGCGCATGTCCAGCGGGCCGTCAAAGCGCAAAGAAAATCCGCGCTGCTCCTCGTCAATCTGCATTGAGGAGACACCAATATCCAGCACTATGCCGTCCAGCGGCTCATGCACGGCCTGTTCCATCGCGCCAAAATGGCTGTGGATCAGGGTCAGTCTGCCGTCAAATTCGGCCACCATGGCCTGCCCGTTGCGGATGGCGTCGGGGTCGCGGTCAAGCGCAATCACCCGCACACCCTTATGGCTGAGCATGGCGCGTGTATAGCCGCCTGCGCCGAATGTGCCGTCGAGATAAACCCCGCCCTCACGCAGCTCTAATGCGGCAAGAGCCTCGTCTCGCAAAACAGGAATGTGCCGCGGATCAGTCATGGTTGTTTCTGTCATCAAAAAATGTGGCAAACTCGGGGCCGGTGCAACGCGCATCGCGCCCGACGATTCAGGCATGATGCAAAATCATTTAGCACCGGTTAATATTAACGAAGCGTTGAGAGAGATTGATAATCTGCTATCAAAGAGCGTTAATAAAACATGAAAGGTTCCCCAATGGCAGGTCAGGGTCGTCTGCGGCTTCTTCTTGATACGGCAGACAGCGCCGAATGGGCAAAATGGCTGCCCACCGGCCTGTTTCATGGCGTCACCACCAATCCTGTTTTATTGAAAGGGGCCGGTGTGTCCTGCACCCATGCGGCGCTGCGCGACCATGTTCAACTGGCTTTTTCTTATGGCGCGCACGAAGTGCAGGTGCAGAGCTGGGGGCGGACAGAGGCCGCTTATATTCACAATGGCCGCATCATTGCCGGATATGGGCCGAATATGGTTGTGAAAATTCCAACGTCAGAGGCCGGCATTCGCGCGGCAAAGGTGCTTCTGGGCGAACATATCCGTGTGACCATGACCGCCGTTTACACACCGGCACAGGCGCTTTTGGCCAGCGCGCTCAAGGCTGATTATACCGCGCCCTATTTTGGCCGGATGAAGGATCTGGGCCGCGATGGCTTTGGCGAGATTGTCGCCATGCAAACGACAGTGCGGCAGCTTGGCAGCGACACGCGCATTCTGGTGGCGAGCCTGCGCGCCGCCAGTGATGTGGCCTCGCTTGCGGCGGCGGGGCTGGACACCTTCACCTTCAGCCCGAACGTGGCGGCGGATTTCTTCTCTGATGCGGCGGCTGCGGCGGCAATCGAGGTGTTTGAAGGGGCTGCGGGGTGAGCGGGGATTGATGTTGATTCCGGTGATTTACAAAGAGGAGTGACTATGGCGCGTGTAAATACCTATCTCAATTTTAACCGGACAACTGAACAGGCGTTTATGTTTTATCGGTCTGTTTTTGGCGGCGAATTTATGTCGCCTGTCCAGCGTTTTGGTGATTTGCCGGCCATGCCCGGCCAGCCGCCCTTACCGGAGGCCGATAAAAATCTGATCATGCATATCGCACTTCCCATTTTGGGTTGTCATGTGCTGATGGGAACGGATGCGCCTGAATCTATGGGATTTAAGCTGATTATGGGCAATAATAATTTTATCAGCCTTGAGCCGGACGCGCGTGACGAGACAGAAAGATTGTTCAACGCGCTTGCCGAGGGCGGCAAGATTTCCATGCCGCTGCAAGATATGTTCTGGGGGGCTTATTATGGCAGCCTTACCGACAAATTCGGCGTGCAATGGATGCTGAACTGTCAGGCCAAGGCCTGATGTTCCCAGCAAGGGGCAGGCGGCAGGGCCGCCTGCTCTTGGTGTTAATGTTCACATCTCGCTGCGCCAGGGCGGGTTGGCGCCCGCGCGCGAGACGGTGATGCTGGCCGCTTTGGTGGCAAAGGCCAGTGCCGCGTCCATCTGTTCGAGGGTAATGGCCGCGAGTCTGTCTTTTTTGAGCAAGCCCGCTTCGGAGAGGGCCACCAGCATACCGCCCTGAAAGGTGTCGCCCGCGCCGATGGTGTCCACCAGTTTGACCTTGACCGCAGGGGCCTGCGTTTTGCCAGCCTTGCTATAGGCCAGCACACCGTCACCGCCACGGGTGATGAGCACGAGGCTCGCGCCGGTGTTCAGCCAGTTGGCGGCGGCGCTGTCATAATCATGGTGTTCATAGAGATAGGAAAAATCCTCATCCGACATGCGGACAATATCTGCCATCGCCGCCAGGCGGTTCATGCGGGCGCGATAGGTGGCAATGTCTTTGGTTAAGGTTGGCCGCACATTCGGGTCGAAGGAGATGATCACCTGCGCGCGGGCATCAGCCACCAGCGCTTCATAGGCGCTGGCCGAGGGGTCATTGATCAGCGTGGTGGAACCGATATGCAGCGCCTCAATGGTTGCAAAAGGAATCGAGCCGTTCTGATAGGTCCATGTGCGCGAGGCCGTGCCTTCATCATAAAAGGCATAATGCGCGTCATTGCCGATCATTTTCACGAAGGCGCAGGTGGTTTCCAGATCAGGCCGGGTGGTGAACTCCAGCGAGACTTGCGAGGCGGTGAGGTGTTCGGCAATGGCCTCGCCGAACAGGTCGGTGGAAATGCCGCCGACAAATCCGGTGCGCGCGCCCAGCCGCGCCATGGCGGTGGCCACATTGAGGCAGGAGCCGCCAACAGCCGGCACATAGGCGTCACGGCCATCGGCTGTTTTGGCCGGTACAAAGTCGATAAGAGCGTCGCCGCAGGATAAAAGCATTTATTCCACCCGATTGATTTATTGTTTTATGCCTTATTTGACGGTGTTTTTGAAGGGGGAGAAACTCCTTTCTTGGCGTTTTATTCCGTGCTGATTATAGTGGCCGCCTAAAGAGAGAGACTCATGCAGCAATATCTTGACCTGATGCGCCATATTCTGGAGCATGGCACCCGAAAAACCGACCGCACCGGCACGGGCACTGTGTCCATTTTTGGTGCGCAGATGCGGTTTGATCTCGCGCAGGGGTTTCCGCTGGTCACCACCAAGAAGCTGCATCTCAAATCCATTATTCACGAATTGCTGTGGTTTTTGAAAGGTGACACCAATATCGCCTATCTGAAGGACAATGGCGTCGGCATCTGGGATGAATGGGCCGATGAGCATGGTGCGCTTGGCCCTGTCTATGGCCAGCAATGGCGCTCATGGGCGGGGGCTGATGGCCAGACCTTCGACCAGATCACGCAGGTGGTTGAGGACATCCGGCGCAATCCCGATTCGCGCCGCCTTATCGTTTCGGCCTGGAATGTCGCTGACCTGCCGAAAATGAAACTGGCGCCCTGCCATTGTCTGTTTCAGTTTTATGTGGCGGAGGGCAGGCTCTCCTGCCAGCTGTATCAGCGCTCGGCAGATATTTTTCTCGGTGTGCCGTTCAATATTGCCTCTTATGCGCTGCTCACCCATATGGTGGCACAGGTCTGCGGCCTGAAGGCGGGTGATTTTGTGCATAGTTTTGGCGATGCCCATCTCTATCTCAACCATGTCGAACAGGCGAAGCTGCAGCTCAGCCGCAGCCCGCAGGCTTTGCCAAAACTCAAATTAAATCCTGCCGTCACATCTTTGTTTGAGTTCAAATATGAGGACATTGAAATCACGGATTATCACCCCGCACCTGCGATAAAAGCGCCGGTGGCCGTATGACGGACAGGCCTGCGCGGCTGCCGCTCTGGCAGGTTGTGGCTGTCGCCCGCAATGGCGTGATTGGCGGCGACAACCGCCTGCTCTGGCATATCCGCACGGATTTGCAGCGGTTCAAGGCCCTCACCATGGGCAAGCCGATGCTCATGGGCCGCAAAACCTTTGCCTCGATTGGCAAGGCCCTGCCGGGGCGCGAAACCATTGTGGTGACGCGTGACCGAGGTTTTCGCGCGGCGGGTGTGCATGTAGCGCATGATATGGACACGGCTCTCGCGCTTGCCGATGAACTGGGCGATCAAATGAAGGCTGAGGCCATTGCGATTGTCGGCGGCGGCGAAATCTATGCGCAAACACTGGCGCAGGCTGCACGGCTTTATGTGACCGAGGTTGATCTTGCCCCCGAGGGCGACACGTTTTTTCCCCATCCTGACTCCGGCCAGTGGCGCGAGGTGAGCCGCGAGGCTTTTGCCGCCTCTGCCCGGGACGATGCCGGTTTTGCCTTTGTTGAATATCGCCGCTTTGGCCCTGATGTGACCGGCCTGCGCAAGCTGTAAACCATCTCCCGATTGGCGTTGAGGAGCCGCATTGCAAGCGGCGCAGGGCTAACCTATATAACTGATGTCCAACAGATGAGGTTTTTATGCCCTGGAGCAATCAGAACGGCGGAAATAACGGCGGCGGCCCCTGGAAGCCCCCCACACCCAGTCCCTGGGGGCAGGGGCCCAAAGGGCCTGTCCCTGGTGACGATCTGTTTCGCCGCCTGAAAGACGGGTTTGATGGCCTGACGGGCGGCGGCGGGATGAACGGGCGCAGCCTTGTTCTGTTTGTGGTGCTGGGCCTCGTCATCTGGCTGTTGACCGGCTTTTATACGGTGCAGACCAACGAAGTGGGCCTGAATATGATTTTTGGCCGCTATACCGGCAAAACACAGGCGGGCCTGAATTATAACCTGCCTTATCCTATCGGCTCTGTGGTCAAGCCTGCGGTCACAGACCGCAAGAGCATCGACATTGGCGTGATGCCGGAAGAAAGCCTGATGCTCACGGGTGATGAAAACATCGCCGATATTAAATTCCGTATTATCTGGCAGATTGATCCGGCAAAGCCGGAAGATTTCATCTTCAATCTGCGCAACCAGTCGGAAACAGTGAAGGCTGTGGCCGAAAGTGCCATGCGCGAGCTGGTGGGCCGCACCGATTTCCAGAAAATCATCACAGCCGAGCGTAAAAATATCGAACCCGCCGCGCTGGAGCTGATGCAGCATGTGCTGAATTCCTACCACGCCGGTGTGCTGGTGTTGCAGGTGCAATTATTGCCGGTGGACCCGCCCCCGCAGGTGATTGCCGCCTTCAAGGATGTCACCGCCTCTCAGCAGGATCAGCAGCGCCTCTCCAATGAAGCGGAGGCCTATGCCAATAAGGTGGTGCCTGAGGCGCGAGGCCGTGCGGCCCGCATCATTCAGGAGGCTGAGGCCTATCGTGAACAGACCGTAGCCGAAGCCAAAGGGCAGGTGGCGCGCTTCAATCAGGTCTATGAGCAATATGTCAAAGCGCCGGATGTGACGCGCGAGCGCCTGTATCTGGAGACGATGGAACGTGTGCTGGGGGGCACAGACAAGATCATTCTTGACAAGGAGGTCGGCGGCGCTGTGCCCTATCTGCCCCTCAATGACCTCAAGGCCAATGGAGCCAGCAAATGAACCGCTCTCACATCCTTGTTCCATTGATTGTTCTGATCATTCTGGCTGTTGTGGGTCTGAGTTCGGTTTTTACCGTGCAGCAAACCCAGCAGGCGCTGGTCTTGCGCTTCGGTGAGCCGGTTGCGGGTCGCGGCATTGTCACTGAGCCCGGGCTGCATTTTAAAATTCCGTTCATTGAAGGGGTTGTCCATCTCGACAAGCGCATTCTTGATCTGGAAAGCCCGCAGCAGGAGGTTCTGGCCTCGGACAATCAGCGTCTCGTTGTCGATGCTTTTCTGCGCTATCAGATTGTCGATCCGCTGAAATTTTTTCAGGCCGTGGGCACGGGTGCCATTGCCGACAATCAGCTGAGCTCCATTCTGAATTCGTCGGTGCGGCGTATTCTGGGTGAAGTGCCGATGTCCAGCGTCATTAAATTGCAGCGTGCCGCGCTGATGGTGAAAATCCGTGATCTTGTGAATATGGAATCGGAGCGTCTTGGTGTGGCGGCCATTGATGTGCGCATTCGCCGCGCGGATCTGCCGAAAGAAATTTCGGAAAAGGTGTTCAGCCGTATGCAGTCCGAGCGTCAGCGCGAGGCGGCAGAAAACCGGGCCAAAGGCAATGAGGAGGCGCAGATCATCACTTCCAAAGCGGACAGGGATGTTACTGTGCTGATTGCAACGGCGCAGCAGCAGGCCGACACCACGCGCGGCGAGGGTGATGCGGCGCGGGCTGGCATTTTTGCGGCGGCCTATAGCAAAGACCCCGAGTTTTTTGCCTTTTACCGTTCGATGCAGGCCTATGAGGCTGGTCTGAAAGCCGGTGCAACCCGCATGGTCATTGCGCCAACATCAGATTTCTTCCGGTATTTTGGCAATGCCAGAGCGCAGGCCCCTAAAAACTGATCTTCTGTGAACACAGGCCAAGCCGGTAAATAAAACGGCTTTGCCCTAATTCTGCTGTGATTTTTCGACATCTGTAAGACATTGTTTTTGGAGCGACGGATCAATGACATATTCCAATTTTAAAACCATGTGTCGCGGGGCGCATAAATTGGCGCTCTCCATGGTGCTGGCCGGTGGATTGGGCCTGTTGGCCGCGCCGGTTGCAGGCTTTTCACCCGCCTATGCCTATGGCCCTGAGTCCTTTGCTGATCTGGCCGACAGCGTTACCGATGCTGTGGTCAATATTTCCGCATCCCAGACCATTGCCGAGAAAAAGCAGGGCAGCGGCCCGGTCAGTCCTGAGGATATGTTTGACGAAATGTTCAAACAGTTCAACGGCCAGCATGACAAGAATGTTGCCCCGCAGCAGCATAAAGCCACGTCACTGGGCTCCGGCTTCATCATTGATGCTTCGGGCATTGTCATCACCAACAATCATGTGATTGCCGATGCCAATGATATTACCGTTATTCTGACCGATGGCACCAAGCTCAAGGCCGAGCTTGTGGGCACAGACCCCAAGGTGGATGTGGCTGTGCTGCGCGTGAAGCCGGAAAAGCCGCTGAAAGCCGTGAAATTTGGTGACAGCGAAAAAATGCGCGTCGGTGACTGGGTGGTTGCGGTGGGCAATCCGTTCGGTCTTGGGGGCTCCGTGACGGCCGGTATTATTTCGGCCCGCAACCGCAATATTGAAAGCGGGCCTTATGACAATTATTTTCAGACCGATGCCGCCATCAACAAGGGCAATTCCGGCGGGCCTTTGTTCAATATGGCGGGTGAGGTGATTGGCATCAACACCGCCATTCTCTCGCCCAGCGGCGGTTCTGTCGGCATTGGCTTTGCCACGCCCTCGGCGACCGTCATGCCGGTGATCGAGCAGCTCAAGCAATTCCGCGAGACGCGCCGCGGCTGGCTCGGGGTGAAAATTCAGCCGGTGGATGACACCATTGCCGAGAGCCTCGGGCTGGGCACAGCGCGCGGCGCTCTGATTGCCGGTGTGGATGAGCATGGCCCCTCCAAGCCTGCGGGTCTGGAAGCGGGCGATGTGATCATCAAATTTGATGGCAAGGACATCAAGGAATCGCGTGACCTGCCCAAAATGGTGGCCTCAACACCTGTCGGCAAGCAGGTTGAGGTGGTGATTGTGCGCAAGGGCAAGGACATCACCAAAACCGTGACACTGGCGCGCTTGGAGGATGGTGAGAAGCTGGCCGGCAATGATCAGGAAACAGGCAAGTCGCAGGCTGTGACCAAATCTGTGCTCGGCATGGATCTTTCCGCCCTGACCGATGATCTGCGCCAGAAATTAGGTTTGAAGGATGAGGCCAAGGGCGTTGTGGTGACCAATGTGGCCCCCGGTTCCGCCGCTGCCGAAAAGCGTATCCAGCCCGGTTACATCATTGCGGAAGTGGCGCAGGACGCCGTGAAAACCCCCTCCGATGTGGCCAAAAAAATCGAAGAGCTGAAAAAGGCCGGCAAGAAAAACGCGCTTCTCCTGCTGACCGACCCGCAGGGCAGCTCGCAATTTGTGACACTGGCGATTCAGTGAGCATTTTAACCTGAGGCCGTCCCGCAGATGCGGGGCGGCTTTTTTAGTCTACAAACTCCGCAAATCTGTATCCCTGCGCATAAAGCAGGGCGGTGAGGTCGCTGTGGTCAATGCGGGCATGGGCCGCCTGCGCCACTTTCGGCTTGGCATAAAAGGCCACGCCCAGCCCGGCCTCGCCCAGCATGGCCAGATCATTGGCCCCATCTCCCACCGCCATGGTTTCATGCGGTTCAAGCGCGAATTTTGTCCGCAATTCAATCAGGGTGGCGAGTTTTGCCTGCTGACCCAAAATGGGCTCGGCAACCGTGCCGGCAAACAGGCCGTTTTCAATCTCCAGCAGGTTGGAGCGATGTTCATCAAAGCCGATCATCGGGCCGATGGTGCCGGTAAACAGTGTGAATCCGCCCGACACCAGCGCCGTATAGGCTCCATGCGCCCGCATGGTGCGCACCAGCGCCGATCCGCCGGGAGTTAAAGTGATGCGCTCGTCAATCACCCGGCGCACCACACCGGCGCTCAGCCCCTTGAGCAGGGCGACACGCTCGCGCAGCGCCGGTTCAAAGGCAATCTCGCCGCGCATGGCCCGCTCGGTAATGGCCGCGACATGCGCCTTGACGCCGACAAGATCCGCCAGCTCGTCGATACATTCCTGCCCGATCATGGTGGAGTCCATATCGGCCAGAAACAGTTTTTTGCGGCGCTGGGCTACAGGCTGGATGATGATATCGAGCGGTGCATCGGCCAGCGCGACGCGCAGACGCTCTGTGGCTTCGCCGTAGCGCGGGGTGAACAGCAGGTCGGCGGCCACTCCTTCGTGCAGAATATCGGTGCGGCTGGGGCTGTGCAGCGCCTCTGCCGCTGTTTGCAGCAGGGCAGGGGTGAGGCCGGGCTTGGCCGGGTTTGATATGAGCGTCGCAACAATGTTATGGTCTGACATCTTCTGAACTCTGGATTCGCCGTTGAAACATTCCCCTCAAGCCCTTCTCATCGCAGGCCCTACAGCCAGCGGCAAGACGGCTTTGGCGATTTCACTGGCCAAGGCACATGGTGGCATGGTCATAAACGCCGATTCCATGCAGGTCTATCAGGATTTGTTCATTCTGTCCGCCCGCCCTTCGCCGGAGGAGCAAAGCGGCGTGCCGCATCTGCTGTTCGGCCATGTCGATGGCGCGGTGAATTATTCGGTCGGAAAATGGCTGGAGGACGCCCAAGCCGCACTGGAGAGTGTGCGCATGGCGGGAAAATTGCCGATTTTTGTCGGCGGCACCGGCATGTATTTCAAGGCGCTGACGCAGGGCCTTTCCGATATTCCGGATGTGCCGGACGAGATACGCCAAAGGATTCGCATGGAGGCCGAAGGGCAGCCGCCCGCGACGCTGCACCAGAAGCTGGCGGTGCTCGATCCGGTTATGGCGGCCAGATTGCGCCCCTCCGATCCGCAACGTATTTTGCGGGCGCTGGAGGTGTTTGCCGCGACAGGCCGCTCGCTGGCCTATTGGCAGGGTCAGCGCCGCGCGCCGCTCTTGCCGGATGGTTATAGGGCATGGTTCATTGCGCCCGAACGGCCCGAGTTGATGCGCCGGATTGATGCGCGCTTCGAGGGCATGATGGAGGCGGGCGCCCTGCAGGAAGTTGAAACGCTGGCCGCGCGCGGGCTGGACCCCGCCCTGCCGGTGATGCGCGCACATGGCGTGCCGGGGTTGATTGACCATCTGCAGGGCAAAATCACCCGTGCGGCGGCGGTTTTGCGCGGGCAGATGGATACGCGCCATTATGCCAAACGGCAGTTTACCTTCGCGCGGCATCAACTGTCTGAGTTTCAATGGCTGCCTACGGCTGCCGTGCACGATCTGGAGGGATGAATGAACCATAATCGTTATGACTATTCGCCCATTATTGGCCGCCCGCATTATGCCTGGCCGCAGGGCAGGGGGCTTGCGGTCTATATTGCCATCAATCTCGAATGGTTTGCCTTTGGAGAAGGGTTAGGCGCCGAGCTTGCCCCCGGCGGCCCGCAGCCGGATATTCTCAACTATGCCTGGCGTGATTATGGCAACAGGGTGGGCGCATGGCGGATGATCGACCTGCTCAATCAGTTTGCCATGCCCGCGTCCATTCTGCTCAATTCGGAGATTTATGCGCAATGCCCCGGTCTGGCCGAGGCGTTTCGCGCGCGCGGCGACGAGATGGTCGGCCATGGCCGCACCAATTCGGAGCGGCAGGGCATTTTGAGCGTGGCCGATGAAGCCGAACTCATTGCCGAGGCCACAAAAATTTTAACACAGCATGAGGGCAAGGCCCCTAGGGGCTGGCTGGGCCCGTGGATTTCCGAAAGCCACGCCACGCCCGACCTTCTGAAACAGGCCGGTTATGACTATCTGCTGGACTGGTGCATGGACGACCAGCCGGTGTGGCTGCGCACCGCGCATGGCCCGCTGCTCTCTGTGCCCTATCCGCAGGAAATCAACGATATTCCGATGATTGTCGCCCGAAAAATCGAAGGCCCCGCCTTTGCGCAAATGATTATTGATCATTTTGACGAGATGCTGGAGCAAAGCGCCGCTCAACCGCTCGTCATGGGCATTGCGCTGCATCCCTATATTGTCGGCCAGCCGCACCGCTTGCGCCATTTGCGCCGCGCTTTGGCGCATATTGCCACGCGGCGCAGCGACATCTGGCTGACCACAGCGGGCGAGATTGCCGCGCATGTGAAGGGGTTGGCGGGGTGAGGCCAGCTCCCATCCTTCGAGACGCCTTTTGGAACAAGGCGTCTCGAAGGATGGACAGCCGCAGAGCCTAGTGCGCGTGCAGAAAAAACATCTGATAAAAGGTGATGAGAATTTCCGCGATAATCAGAATGACGATGGTGGCTTCCAGCCGCGTGGCGCGGTCGGCGTCAATAATATCGGTGAGGGCGCGGGCGGTTTCCACAATCACGTCGAGCTTGCGTTTGAGGGTGCCCGCGCGTTCTTTCAATTCATATTCATCTTCCAGACGGGCATAAAGCCGCTCAAGATCGGGGCGATCCCACAGCACATCCGGCTTTTCCTCCACCGCAACGCGGCCGGAAACGCGGTGCTGCGCCAGCAGCGCCTGACCGATCAGCCGCAGCATCGAGCGGCGCTTCCACGGCGGGCGGCCAGAGAGGGCCAGCTGCGCCGCAAAAGGCTCGATGACATCAAACACCGCATTGACCTCGCGCTCGTCGCGCGTGAGCGAAACGCTTTTGGCCAGCGCATCGGCAATCACCAGAAAGCGCTCTTCCGAAAAATCCTTGATCTGGATCGGGCCGCCGGGCGGAATTTTATCATCAAACTCCGGCAGAATGGCTATCGGCACGGTTTCGTCATCAATGCGCTCGCGGTTGCCGATGACGCGCAGTTTGATCTTGCCCAGAAAGTCTTCTTCTTCCAGCGGACTTAAGCCCACCAGAACCGCAACACCAAAGCGATAAATGGCCACAAAACCGGAGGAGCCGACATGAAAAGCCAGCGGATTGGCCGAAATCATATCCGGACGCTCCAAATCCTCGGCATCTATGCGCTCGCCCAGCAGCAGGGCGCGGGCGGTCATGCGGCGGCTGACTGGCGCTGTAGCCTGCGCTGAGAGGGAGGGAACGGCGGCGATGTTTTGCGGATCTGTTGAGTTCATATCCATTTATAGGACTGTAGAGCGCAAGTCGAGGCGGATTACTGTCATGAAACTGTCAAAATTCTGAAAAATATCCATTTGCATCCGCATTTTTCAATGATTTTGAAACTGAAACAGAATGTGCCGCCTAAAAAATATTGAGGAAACGCCTTCGCTGTGATAGATATTTAAAAGATATATTTATTCAGAGATCAGCCATGAATATTGCAAAAATTTTCTGGTCAGGAAAATCACAGGCCTTGCGTTTGCCTAAGGAATTTCGCTTCTCAACCAAAGAGGTGCGCATTCGCCGCAGCGGCTCATCTGTTATTTTGGAACCTGTTGTCGAGAATTGGGATTGGCTGGTGCAGGTGGTTGGCCCTGTAGATGAAGATTTTATTCGGGCGGCAGATGAACCTCTTGAAGCGCAAAACCGTCCAGCGCTTGATTATTTCAAATGAAATTTCTGTTTGATACCAATGCCGTCATCGCTTTGTTACAAGGCAAAGCGAATTTCATTGCGCATCTCAGACTGTACCAACCCAGCGATTTTGGCGTTCCGTCGATTGTTGCGCATGAATTGTTTTATGGGGCCTATCGCAGCCAGCGCAGGGATGAGAATCTTGCCCGGCTTGCGGCTTTGCCCTTTGAAATTGTGGAGTTCACGCCTGAAGATGCGCGCGCAGCCGGGGCTTTGCGGGCACAACTGGCGCAGGCTGGCACATTGATCGGCCCTTATGATGTGCTGATTGCTGGCCAGGCCCTTGCGCGGTCTTTGATACTGATCACCCATAATATGCGTGAATTTACGCGGGTTGACGGGTTGAGGCTGGAGGATTGGGAAGGTGATTAAAGCATTTGTCCCGAAGGGCCATTTCATATGTTGCCTCGTTGCAATGACGATGAGGAGACAGTTTAGGCTTTCTCTCCCCTCATTCTGAGCGTGTTGAAGGATGGGGGGAGGGCATGTGCAAGATGTAAGCATCAAAACCAAAAGACTCACATTTTCTGCCGCATATCCCCCCTTGACCCGCCCGTTCTCCTGCGCTAACGTCAAAGCATATAATTTGGTGAGCCATGAAAAAGATCATTCTCGTAGAAAGCGCGTCAGTGGGTGGGCAGGATTAATCCTGATCCAGCAGCTGGCGCATACCAAGGTCCCGAACGGGGCCTTTTTTATTGCCCAAAACACACATCAACGATCAGACAAAACTTTTAAGGAACAGTCCAATGTCAAAGCAGATGACCGGAGCGGAAATGGTGGTTGCCGCTCTGAAGGATCAGGGCGTCGATACGATTTTCGGCTATCCCGGCGGCGCGGTTTTGCCGATTTATGACGCGATTTTCCAGCAGAATTACGTCAAGCATGTGCTGGTGCGTCATGAGCAGGGTGCCGGCCATTCGGCAGAGGGCTATGCCCGTTCCTCCGGCAAGGTGGGTGTTCTGCTCGTCACCTCCGGCCCCGGTGCCACCAATGCTGTCACCGCGCTCACCGATGCTTTGATGGATTCGATCCCGCTGGTGTGCATCACCGGACAGGTGCCAACCCACCTCATCGGCTCGGATGCTTTTCAGGAATGTGACACCACCGGCATCACCCGCTCCTGCACCAAGCATAATTATCTGGTGCGCTCGATTGCCGACCTGCCGCGCATATTGCATGAGGCCTTTTATGTGGCGCGCTCCGGCCGCCCCGGCCCGGTGCTGATTGATATTCCCAAGGATGTGCAATTTGCCACCGGCACCTATACGGGGCCGAAAAATGTGCATCACAAAACCTATCAACCGCAGGTCAAGGGCGATCTCAATGCCATTAAACATGCCATTGACCTGATGGCCAAGGCGAAAAAGCCGGTGTTTTACACCGGCGGCGGCATTATCAATTCCGGCCCCAATGCCTCGGTGCTGCTGCGCGAACTGGTGCGCATGACCGGCTTTCCCATCACCTCGACATTGATGGGGCTGGGCTCTTATCCGGCCTCGGATAAGCAATGGCTGGGGATGCTGGGGATGCACGGCACCTATGAGGCGAATAATGTCATGCATGACTGTGACCTGATGATCTGCATCGGTGCGCGGTTTGACGACCGCATCACCGGCCGTCTGGACGCATTCTCCCCCAATTCCAAGAAAATCCACATTGATATTGACCCTTCCAGCATCAATAAGAATGTCAAGGTCGATCTGGCGATTATCGGCGATTGCGCCCATGTGCTGGAGGATATGGTGCGCTTGTGGCGCAATGATACGGCGGCCAAGCCCAATCTTGAGTCATGGTGGAAGCAGATTGATGTTTGGCGGGCGCGCAAATCGCTGGGCTTCAGGCAGTCCGGCAAGGTCATCAAGCCGCAATATGCCATTCAGCGCCTTTATGAACTGACCAAGGTCCGCGACACCTATATCACCACCGAGGTCGGCCAGCATCAGATGTGGGCGGCGCAGCATTATCATTTTGAGGAGCCCAATCGCTGGATGACCTCCGGCGGCCTTGGCACCATGGGCTATGGCCTGCCTGCCGCCATTGGCGTGCAGATGGCGCACCCCAAAGCGCTGGTGATTGATATTGCCGGTGAAGCCTCGATCCTGATGAATATGCAGGAAATGTCCACCGCGCTGCAATATCGTCTGCCGGTCAAAATTTTCATTCTGAACAATGAATATATGGGCATGGTGCGTCAGTGGCAGGAATTGCTGCATGGCGCGCGCTATTCGGAAAGCTATTCCGAAGCGCTGCCCGACTTTGTGAAGCTGGCCGAGGCCTATGGCGGCCATGGTATCCGCTGCTCAGACCCGGACAAGCTGGATGCGGCGATTCTGGAGATGATTGATACGCCCAAACCGGTGATTTTCGACTGTCTGGTCGAAAAATCGGAAAATTGCTTCCCGATGATTCCGTCCGGCAAGGCCCATAACGAGATGCTGCTGGGCGATGTTTCGGAAGATATCGGCACCGCCATTGATGCCAAGGGCAAGATGCTGGTGTGATGCAGTGCCCTCATCCCAACCTTCTCCCAAAGGGAGAAGGCGTGGTTCAAGCCATTCCCTCTCCCTCTGGGAGAGGGTGAGGGTGAGGGTAAATAGAATTTCTTTCAAGGATATAAACAATGAACGCACCTGTTTCACCTCCTTCGCCCTATTCTTCCGCCTCGTTCAAGTCCAATGTCGAGAGCCATACGCTCTCGGTTCTTGTGGATAATGAGCCCGGCGTTCTGGCCCGTGTGGTTGGGCTGTTTTCTGGTCGTGGCTATAATATTGAAAGCCTCACGGTTGCCGAAGTGGCCCATGCCGAGCATCTCTCGCGCATCACCATTGTCACTCTGGGTGCGCCCGAAACCATCGAGCAGATCCGCCATCAGCTTGAGCGCCTTGTGCCGGTGCATAAGGTCAATGATCTGACCGTGATGGGCAAATTCATCGAGCGTGAACTGGCGATGATCAAGGTCTGCGGCAAGGGCGAGAACCGCGCTGAGGCTTTGCGACTGGCCGAAGCCTTCCGTGCCCGCGTGATTGACGCCACCACCACCAGCTTTGTCTTTGAGCTGACCGGCAAGCCGTCGAAAATTGATGATTTTGTCGAGCTGATGCGCCCCATCGGCCTTGTGGAAGTGGCCCGTACCGGTGTCGGCGCCATTTCACGCGGCCCGGACCAGATGTAATCTGAATTGCACCGTACAGCAATAGGATATACAATGTATATCCTATCTGGAGATGGATCATGCGTGTTGTTCTGGCAAAATGGGGAAACAGCGCCGCTCTGCGCCTGCCTAAGGCAGTGGTTGAGGCGCTGCATCTTAAATTAGGGTCAGAATTGCAGCTTGAATTTGACCAGCAGTCTATTCGGTTTCGCCCTGTCCTCTCACGCAAACGCTTGACGCTGGAGGAGATGGCGCAAGCCGCGCAGCGCCTAGGTGCGCAGAATGAGCCGGAGTCTGTTGTCTGGGGCCCGGATATGGGCGCGGAAATTCTGCATGATGACGGGGCTGTATAATGTCCGTTGTGCCAGAGGCGGGGGACATTGTTCTGCTCAATCTTGACCCCACAATCGGCACAGAGCAGGCCGGTGTTCGCCCCTGTCTGGTTTTGTCGCCGCGGCTGATGCAGTCCTTTTCAAAACGCGTGATTGTCTGCCCGATCACCAGCAATGTGTCACCCTGGCCGACCAAGGTTTTTTTGCCGGAGGGTTTGAGGGTGACGGGCGCTGTGCTGATCGATCAGATTCGCGCTGTGGATCGTGAGGCGCGTATCTTGCGAATTATGGATAAGGTGCCGGAGGCAACGCTGGCTGAGGCGCGCGATATTCTGGCGACATTATGCGGTATAAATCTGGCTGAGGATAAAATTTAAACTATGAACCCGTCCCTAATTCCCGCGCTGATTTTATTTGCGTTTGTCACGTCGATCACGCCGGGGCCGAACAATCTGATGCTGCTGGCCAGCGGTGTGAATTTCGGCTTTCGCCGCACCATTCCGCATATGCTGGGCATTGGTATCGGCTTTACGGTGATGGTGGCGGCGATCGGCTTCGGGCTGGCGCAGATTTTTCTCATATGGCCGCTGGCCTATACGGTGCTGAAATTCAGTGGGGCGCTCTATATGCTCTGGCTGGCGTGGAAAATTTCGCAATCCGGCCCGGTGGAGGGCGGCAAAATTGTGGGCCGGCCGATGACCTTTTTGCAGGCCGCCGGCTTTCAATGGCTCAATCCCAAGGCGTGGATTATGGCGGTTTCGGCCATTTCCACCTATACGACGGGTGGCACAACGGCGAGTGTGCTGCTGGTGGCTTCGGCATTTGGCGCGGTGAATTTGCCCTGTGTCTCCAGCTGGGCTTTGTTCGGTTCGGCGATGCGTCACATTCTGGGCGATGCGCGCAAGGTGCGGCTGTTCAATTATGCGATGGCGCTGCTGCTGGTGCTTTCGCTTTATCCGTTGATACTGGAGTTATAAAAGAGCGGGGAAGGGATAAATTTCCTCAATCCCTGCCTCAACATGCACTTGCCCCGCGCGCGCAACCCCACTAGAAGAGCGCGGGAGAATTCTATTCAAATGGCTGTCAATGGCCAAGACTCAAGGAAGAAGCACATGCGCGTTTATTATGATTCTGATGCGGACTTAGGCCTGATCAAGGGCAAAAAAGTGGCTGTTGTTGGCTATGGCTCGCAGGGTCATGCCCATGTGCTCAACATGCGTGATTCGGGCGTGAAAGACCTTGTGGTCGCATTGCGCAAGGGTTCGGGCTCTGCCGCCAAGGCACAGGGTGAAGGTCTGAAGGTCATGGAGGTTGCGGAAGCGGCCAAATGGGCGGATGTGATCATGATGCTCACCCCGGACGAATTGCAGGCCGACATTTACAATGCCGAACTTGCCCCCAACATGAAGCCCGGCGCAGCGCTGCTGTTCGCCCACGGCCTGAATGTGCATTTCAACCTGATCGAGCCGCGCAAGGACATTGACGTGCTGATGGTTGCCCCCAAGGGCCCCGGCCATACCGTGCGTTCGGAATATAAGCGTGGCGGCGGCGTGCCCTGCCTCATTGCCATTGCGCAGGATGCTTCGGGCAATGCGCATGACCTTGGCCTGTCCTATGCCTCCGCCATCGGCGGTGGCCGCGCCGGCATCATCGAAACCACCTTCAAGGAAGAATGCGAAACCGACCTGTTCGGCGAGCAGGTTGTGCTCTGCGGCGGTTTGGTGGAACTCATCCGCGCGGGCTTTGAAACATTGGTTGAAGCCGGTTATGCACCGGAAATGGCCTATTTCGAATGCCTGCATGAAGTGAAGCTGATCGTGGATCTGATCTATGAAGGCGGCATCGCCAACATGAACTATTCGATCTCCAACACCGCTGAATATGGCGAATATGTCACCGGCCCGCGCATCGTCACACCTGAAACAAAGGCTGAGATGAAGCGCGTTCTCGACGACATTCAGACCGGCAAATTCACCCGTGACTGGATGTTGGAAAACAAGGTCAACCAGACCTCGTTCAAGGCGGTGCGTGCCCGCAACAATGCGCATCAGATCGAGGAAGTTGGCGAGAAGCTGCGCGCCATGATGCCTTGGATTGGCAAGAACAAGATGGTGGATAAGTCCAAGAATTAAGGGTTTAAATAGGGGCGGGGCTCCCTCTCCGCCTCATCCTGAGGAGGCCGCAGGCCGTCTCGAAGGATGGGGCCCCGTTTCCCTTAAAAGGCAACAGACTCTCGCAATAGGAAAACCTATTGTTCTTCACGCCGGTGCAGGCTAACCTGCACCGGCTTTTTTATGGGAGATCTCATGCGCCGCGCCTATCACCTGCTCGATGTGTTTACCGACAGACCGCTCACCGGCAATCAGCTGGCCGTGGTGCTGGATGCGGGCGGGCTGGACACAGCAAAAATGCAGGCGATTGCGCGTGAATTCAATCTGCCTGAAACCGTATTTGTGCTGCCCGCCAAAAATCCGGTGAATGCGGCGGCGGTGCGTATTTTCACGGTTGCGCGGGAGCTGCCCTTTGCAGGCCACCCCACTGTGGGCACGGCTGTGCTGCTGGGGCAGTTGCGTGCGCCCGAACTCTTGGCGCGCGAGGATGTCCGCCTTGTGCTGGAGGAGGCCGTGGGCGATGTCGCCTGCATTGTGCGCCATCTCCCGGGCCGCGCCCCGCGCGCCAGCTTCACTTTGCCGCGCCTGCCTGAATATGTCGAGCCTCTGGGTGAGGTGAGTGCTGTTGCCGCCGCGCTGGGGTTGCAGGCGCAGGACATTGGCTTTGGCGCGCATGTGCCGGCCCGTTTTTCTGCCGGTGTGCCTTTCGCCTTTGTGCCGGTGAAAGACCGCGATTGTCTGGCGCGCATTGATCTTGATACGGCCCCTTGGGCGGCGGCTTTTGGCGGCAAGGCGCCGGTCTATGTCTATTGTGCTGACCCGCAAGGCAAAGGCCACCATTACCGCGCCCGCATGTTTGCCCCTGATATGGGCATTGCCGAAGACCCCGCCACCGGTGCCGCTGCCGCCGCTTTTGCCGGTGTTGTGATGGCCTATGACCGCCCTTCCGATGGCGACCATACGTTTATAATCGAGCAAGGCTATGAAATGGGCAGGCCCAGCCTGATCACATTGGGGCTTGAGGTGTCGGGCGGGGCGCTGACCTCGGCTTCAATCGGTGGCTCGGCTGTGTGGGTGGGGCAGGGCTTTATCGAGGTTTAACGTCAGTTTCATCCAGCTTTCACTTGTCATGCCGCAGATATTTGGTCTATAAGAACCTATAAGCATCAAGGGCAGTTCTGTGATCGTTTCAGCAGCAACATTCATGAACAATGCGGGCGTTATCGCTCCGGTTCGTGCTGCCCGCATCGCCCTTCTCAACCTGCTTCTTAGTCGCCCCTGAGAGTCGGCTGGGCCATGCCTGGACACTCAGGGGTTTGACGCTTCCACTTCCCATATTTTCATAACATCAGGAGAGCCCCCATGGCTCAGGTTCAGAATACGCCCGTTTCAGACGATAAAAACCGTATTATCATTTTTGACACCACCTTGCGTGATGGCGAGCAATCCCCCGGTGCTTCCATGACCTTTGAGGAAAAGCTCGAAGTGGCCGATATGCTGGACGCTTTGGGTGTGGATGTCATCGAAGCAGGCTTCCCCATAGCCTCCATCGGCGACTTTGAGGCGGTGAGCGAAATTGCCCGCCGTATAAAACATGCCACTGTGGCAGGGCTGGCGCGCGCCGGGGCCAAGGACATTGACCGCGCCGCCGAGGCGGTGAAACATGCCCGTAAGCCGCGCATTCACACCTTCATTTCCACTTCGCCGCTGCATATGAAATATAAATTGCAGATGGAGCCCAGCGCGGTGCTGGATATGGTTGTGGCCTCTGTCACCCGCGCCCGCAATCATGTGGCCGATGTCGAATGGTCGGCGGAAGATGGCACCCGCACGGAAATGGACTTTTTGTGCCGCTGTGTGGAGGCCGCCATTAAGGCGGGCGCCACCACCATCAACCTGCCGGACACGGTGGGCTACACCATTCCGGAGGAATATGGTGCGATGTTCCGCAGCGTGCGCGAGCGCGTGCCCAATTCGGACAAGGCGATTTTCTCCGTCCATTGCCATAATGACTTAGGCTTGGCCGTGGCCAATACTTTGGCCGGTTTGGAGGGCGGCGCGCGGCAGGTGGAATGCACCATCAATGGCATTGGCGAGCGCGCAGGCAATGCCGCGCTGGAGGAGGTGGTCATGGCCATCCGCACCCGCCACGACAAGCTCAATTTCCACAATCGCATTGACAACACCATGCTCACCCGCGCCTCTAAGCTGGTGTCGGCGGTCACGTCCTTTCCGGTGCAATATAATAAGGCGATTGTCGGGCGGAATGCCTTTGCCCATGAGAGCGGCATTCATCAGGACGGCATGCTGAAAAATGCCCAGACCTATGAAATCATGACCCCCGAATCGGTGGGCGTGTCCAAAACCTCGCTGGTGATGGGTAAGCATTCGGGCCGCCATGCCTTCAGGGATAAGCTGAAAGAGCTGGGCTATGATCTGGGCGCAAATGCGCTGGAAGTGGCCTTCACCCGCTTCAAGGACCTCGCAGACCGTAAAAAACACATTTATGATGAGGATCTCGAAGCGCTGGTCGATGATGAGATTGTCACTGCGCATGACCGTATCAAGGTGCTGGCCTTGATGGTGGTGGCGGGCACTATGGGGCCGCAATCGGCCAGTCTGACATTGGATATTGACGGCCAGCATGTGACCCAGCAGAGCAATGGCAATGGCCCGATTGACGCCATTTTCAATGCCATTCATGCCTTGGTGCCGCATGAGGCCTCGCTGGAGCTGTATCAGGTTCATGCGGTGACGGCAGGCACCGATGCGCAGGCGGAGGTCTCGGTGCGTCTTGCCCATGCCGGCCATACGGTGACGGGCAAAGGGGCCGATCCGGATACGATGGTGGCCAGCGCCCGCGCCTATATTTCGGCGCTGAACAAATTGCAGGCCCGCGCGCAAAAGGGCGCACCGGCACCCATTACCGAGCGGCTGAAGCCATAAGGGCTGTTGGTTCATAATTCAAAAAGCCCTGTCTGACCGA
>Ga0007834_1000136_pt1 | contig 26102 bp, 21 predicted proteins | sample CryBogCBE06Nov07_FD_71233 | JGI IMG/M metagenome (GOLD analysis project Ga0007834, IMG submission 71233) | Freshwater microbial communities from Crystal Bog, Wisconsin, USA - CBE06Nov07 | ecosystem: Environmental > Aquatic > Freshwater > Lake | place: Crystal Bog, Wisconsin, USA | collected...
TTTGCCCCCGATGATCCCATTGAGTGGGTCCGGGACACCGCCTTGACGCCACTGGGCTTCTCCGGTGCGTACCGCGACCGGGTCTGCGCGGGGATCGAAGGTTCGGCACAGGAGATGGTGGCACTCGCCAACGAACTGTTGGTGCCGCGTCTGATGAGTGCCGCGTCGCAGCGACGGATGCTCGAACCCTTCCTCCCAGAACTCAGTGGCATTACGCCCCCATTTGGACGACAGACGCCGAACTGGTGGGGTATGGGACCGGAACTCAAGGGTGGTAAAGAGCACTGGATGGGCCACTGGCCCTCGGCGTCTTTCGGACACTTCGGACGGAGCGGGGCGATGCTGCTGTGCGACCCGACGACAAACCTTTTCATCGTGGCCACCAGCACGGAGCCGTTCGGACCCTGGGCCCTCGATCTCTGGCCTACCTGGATCGACCGCGTGCGCACTATGGTGCTCGCATGAGCAAGATCGTCATCGGACTCGACCTTGACGGTTCCTTGGAATCGCTCACGAACTCGATGCGCGAACTCAGTGAAGCACTGGCGCAACGACCAACCTGCGAACTCGTGACGTTTCGAACGAGGTCATCGGCACCTAGCGACGTGCGACTCCGGGGTCGACGATTCTGGGGACCACTCTGGCGCCGTTCGCTGGGCCCAACGATCGACAAGCAACTGGCAGGTGTCGACGTCGTGCACGTTGCTGGTGTGGTGACGCCTCCAACGACGGACATCCCACTGATTATCTCCGTGGACGACTTGCGCCCCTTGCGTGATGACGCTCGCACGCAGCAGCGACTCCACCAGTTGGAGCGGGCCGTTCGGCGAGGGGCCAAAATCGTGGCGTCGAGTCGCACGGCAGCGCACGAAGTCCAGGACGTTCTCGGCCTCCAGCGCGAGCAGTTTGCGGTGGTACGACCCCCCGTGGGTTCCTTGCCGCGCACGACTGATGGCAAACGCCTTGTGGTCAACGTGACCGGTCAGGTCGATCGGTTCTTGATGTTCGCCAGCCAGTTCGCGGCGTTCGCGTCCGAACATCACGCCGACCTCGTGGTCGTGGGTTCGTCTGCGCTGGCCACGCGGCTTCGAGAGGCGCGGGTGCCGGCAACGTTCCTGCACCGGTCACACGCCGCCGACGCCATTGCGCACGCACGTGTCGTCATCAATATGACCGATGGCGCGCGGTTCCCCGCTTTCGCCATTGCGGCCCTTGGCGCGGGTGTGCCCACCATGACCAGAGACACCGCGATCAACCGCGAGTTGCTCAGCGGCGCTGCGCAACTAATCACCGACGACAGCGAAATCATGCCCATGCTCACTGCTCTTTGGGAGGATGAAGCCCGTCGGGCTATTGCGACGACGGCTGGTCTGCACCGAGCGTTCGACTTTGCTCCCGCGCAGGTCGCCTCCATCTACGACACCCTGTACCACGATGTACTCCGGAGCCGGGCGTGAGTCAGCGCATTCTCATCAGCGTCGATCAGCTGTCGCGGCCCCAGCCCGGCGGCATTGCGAGTTACGTGCACGGACTCTTGCGAGGTCTCGACGAGGCGATGGTCGACGACGTCCGGGTCATCGGTGCACGCGCTGCCATTGCCCGCAGTGGTCACGAGGGCGTCGCGGTGTCGTCGCTCGCGCAACGGTGCTGGGGGCAGTTCGCCCTGGGCGTGCCGCGCGACGCGGACATTGTCCACGCCACCTCGATGATGGGGCCCTTCGGCCGGGCTCGTCAGGTGCAGTCGGCGACATTACATGACGTCCTCTGGCGTGACGAACCTTCGGCCACGACCGCCCGCGGCATACGGTTCCACGAAGCTCGGCTGCAGTATCTCTTGGCGCACGAGAACATTCGCTTAATCACCGTGTCACCGTTGCTCCCCGAACGACTCATCGAGATGGGTGTAAATCCAGCGCGCATCTACCGCTCCCGTATGGGCGTCGACAATGCGGGTGTCACGCCGGCCACGACCACCGACGTCACCGCACTCCTCGCGGCCAACGGCGTCATCGGACCATTCACGCTGCACGTGGGCACCCGTGAACCACGCAAGAACACGGCCCGCTTGGTCGAAGCGCACCAGCGGGCGTTGCGAGCACACGCGGACCTAGGACCATTGGTCTTCGTAGGGCCTGATGGCTGGGGCGCCGCTCCCACCGGAGATGCTGTGGTACTGGGTCTGCAGTCACGTGAACTCGTGTTGGGTCTCCTGCGCGACGCCACGCTCGTGGCGTACGTACCACGAGCCGAGGGCTTCGGGTTGCCCCCGGTGGAGGCATTACAAGCGGGTACGCGCGTGGTGGCTTCGACGACGTGCCCGAGCGTGGCGGGAAACCACGAGGTCGTTACGGTGGACCCTCTCGACATTGACAGCATTGCGGATGGACTCACCCAAGCGCTCTCGCTGTCGACCGACGAAGCGGCACGAGCGGCCCGACGGGCGAGTGTTGCCGACCTCACCTGGCGTAACTGCGCCAACGATCACCTGCGGGCATGGTCATGAAAATCGCTCTGGATGTCTCCGCCCTTCCACCTCGACTCGCGGGTGCTGGCCGTTACGTGGCGGAACTCGCCCAGCGGTTGCCATCGCTGGCCGAGGTCACGATCGTTGCACGTCGCAATGATGCCGAGCGGTGGCGCACGCTGTCCAGTGCACCCGTCGTGCCGATGGTCGCAAATCATCGGGCCGTGCGGTTGGTCGACGAGGCGTTCCGTGTTGGTCGTAGCAGTGTTGCTCGACGTAGTGACGTGTGGCACGCACCGCACTACACGATGCCGCGCACGGGCCACCGACCCACCGTCGTCACCATTCACGACCTCACGTTCTTCACGAACCCCGAGTGGCACGAACCGGCCAAGGTGGCCTTTTTTCAGCGGGCTATTCGGTATGCGGCAGCGCACGCTGACGCCCTGGTGTGCGTGAGTGCCTTCACCGCGGGCGAACTCACCGAACACGTGCAGGTCAATGCCCCAGTATTCGTTGCGCCGCACGGGGTTGATCACCATCGTTTTTCACCGTCCGGCGACGACGCATGGACGCTGGCGACAGCGGACCTCACACCCACGGCCCCCTTCGTACTATTCGTCGGCACGCTGGAGCCTCGCAAGGGCATTGACGTGTTGCTCGAGGCATTCGCGACGGTCGCGTCCAACGATTCGGCGGTGGAACTGTGGCTCGTGGGGCAGCCCGGGTGGGGTCTGGATGCCATTGAGACCGCACTACGGGACCACCCCTTCGCCGCACGTATCAAGCGCTTGGGGTACGTGGCCGACGACGTGCTGCCCGCCCTCTACCGCACGGCATCGGTTGTTGCGTACCCGTCGCGAGGGGAGGGCTTTGGTCTGCCGGTCCTCGAAGCACTAGCCTGCGGTGCGCTCGTCGTGACCTCCGCCGACACGGTGATGGCCGAAGTGGCGGCAGACACCGCCGTGCTCACACCGGTAGGCGACGCGCCCGCGCTCGCGACCGCGATCACGGATCTTCTTGGCACCACCGAGGACGTACGGGCGCGACGTGAACGGGCCAGCGAGCACGCGGCCACGTTTACCTGGGAGCGTTCGGTGCACGTGCATATGCAGGCCTACGCGGCCGCACTAGCGCGCCACCGGTCCTAGGACGTAGCTGGCACTGAAATGCCGAAAATCCCACTATTACCAAGGTGTAGGGGCATTCTGGCTCCGGCGGAGCCGTTACCGGAACTAGCCTTAGGGAACTGATGGAAACCCGTGCTCCGGCTGTAGTAGCCGTTGTCGTTACCACTGGCTCGGCCCCCGGCCTCGAGGCGACGTTGGCCTCGTTGACGACCCAGAGTTATGAGGAATTAAGCCTGCTCGTCATTGCGAATGGGCCGACCGACCACGTCGTTGAGCGCGTCGCCGCCATCGCCCCGAACGCCTTCGTAAAGTCCCTCGACGAGAATGTCGGATTTGCCGCGGCCTGTAACGAGGCGTCGGTGATGGTCGAAGGTTCGGCATTCTTCCTTTTCTGTCACGACGATGTACGCCTCGACTCAGGCGCCGTGCAGGCACTGGTGGAATCTGCGTTTCGCACCAACGCCGGCATTGTTTCGCCCAAATATGTTTCGTACGACGACTCGCTGGTGCTCACCCACGTGGGTCAAACCTGCGACCGCTTTGGCGTGGTGCGTGAACGCGTCGAGCCGGGTGAAATTGACCACGGTCAACAGGACCTCGAACGTGACGTCTTCGTGGCACCTGGCGGAGTCACGCTGGTGCGCGCGGACCTCTTCGCCACGCTGCGCGGCTTCGACCCCATCATTTCGGCACTCGGCGAAGACCTCGATCTCTGTTGGCGTGCCCAGGCCGCGGGTGCTCGCATCGTGGTGGCCCCCGCCGCCCGCGTGGCGCACCGTGAAACAATTGCCTCCGGCGAGCGGCCCGTTGGCGCATTGGGCGCGCGTCGCGCGTCACGTCAGACGCTGCAGCGGCGACACCAGTTACTCGTCGTGGCCACTGGGTGGCGTCGCGGTCGCACGATATCAACGCTCCTTCTCCTCGCGGTAATGGACACCATGGAGTTGGTACTGTCAGTCGCTGGCCGAGACCTTGATCGAGCCAGCGCCATCGTCGGCTCGTGGCGTTGGCTGCTCGGCAAGCGCAAGACGATTCGGGAGCGTCGTTCAGCTCTCACCGCAATCCGCGTACTTTCCGACGACGAATTGCGTCGCCTGCAGACCGGTGGTGCCAGTCGACTCCAGCGTTTCTTCTTTGTGTTGCTGCGCGAGGGCCTCGATACCGCTCGGGGCTTGCTCCCGTCGTCCCCAGCGCTGTCCACTACGGCTGCCGATGAAGATGCGGCCGGGGTTGGCTTTGCCGCCGCGTTCGCCGACGACGAAGAGTTCGACGAAGGACTCCCCGCGTTCGAATCCGAGACCAGTCGATCACTGCGCGTGTTGGCGAGCTTCCGTTCGCAGGCCGCCGTCATTGCGCTCCTCATAGTGCTCTGGGCCATTGGCTCGCGCAACCTCATCGCGACGCACCTGCCGATGATTGGGCGCCTCGCACCACTCGACTCGTGGTGGTCTATGTGGCGTCACTTCTGTGCGTCGTGGACCCCGACCGGTGTCGGCACGGGCACACCGGGCATGCCCGGATACGGCCTCTTGGCCTTTGCGGGCACCTTTGTTTTTGGACGAATGGGTGTGCTACCTCGCCTCGCCCTCGTGGCCGCCGTTCCGTTTGGGGCCGTTGGTACGTCGCGGTTGCTACGGGGCCGAGTCTCCAACCGCGCTCGGGTCGTCGGCGTTTTTGCCGCCATGGCGGCCTCGATCGGATTCAACATGATCGAGCAGGGTCGCATTGACGTCCTGGTGGTGGTGGCGGGGTTACCTTTCGTTCTTCGCCGTTTGAGTGACCTGTTGGCGCTGCCGGGCTTCCGCAGTGAACCGTACCCTGAGCCCGTGGCCTTTGGTCACCGAGGGTGGCGCGTCACCGAGGCTGGGCAACGCATGAGTCTCTACATGATTATGGCCGTGATGACCGCGTTTGCCCCGGCCACGTTGGTGGTCGTTGGTCTGGTGATTCTCGGTGTGTTGTGCACGCGGGCGCTGTCGGGGACGACGAGCGACGTCAGCGTGTCGCCGCTGCGCCTGTTCGGTGCCATTGTCAGCAACGTCGCCATCTTCTTGTTGCCGATGACCGCGGACACGTTGTTAGCCGGACGGCGCGCCTTTGAAATCTTCGGTCTGGCCCGCGGACCATGGAACATTCCCTCGTGGTCGAGCCTCCTGCAAGGCGTCGACGGCATCGTGGGTGGCGGATGGTACGCCTGGCTCTGGCCGGTGGTGGCGCTCGTCGCGGTGGCCCTGGCTCGTCGCGAGCGCGCATTCTGGGCCCAGTGGGCCGCCGTGACCGCCGTGTTGACGTTGGCGGTGGCCACGTTAAGCGACCACCATCTCCTCGGATCCTTTGTTCCCGATCTCGACGTCCTGTTGGCACTCTACGGACTGCTGCTGGCGATTCTGGCCGCTCTCGCGGTGAGCGCTATCGAACATGATCTGCGTGACTACACCTTCGGCTGGCGACAGGTCAGCGCAATCGTCTGCGTGGGGGCGCTGGCACTGTCGGTCATTCCCTTCGTCATGACCATGGGATCGGGTCGATTCGATCTACCGTCATCGAGTGTCGCGGAGTCGCTCAGCGCACTGAATCCAACCACGAATGGCTCCTACCGCGTGCTGTGGCTCGGTGACCCCAGCGTCTTGCCGGGACCGGGCTGGAACGTGGAACCTGGCCTCGCCGCCATGACGTCAACCAACGGATTACCGAGCGGGAATGAACTCTTCGCCGCTCCCGACTCGGGAGCCTTCGACACCGTCCTCAACGCGGTGCGGACCGCGGTCAACGGCGGAACGGTGACCGTAGCGAACCAACTAGCCGCCGCCGGCATCTCGTCGGTCGTGGTCATGAATACGCAGGCCCCTCAGGTGCCCGGCGAGCAAAACTCGATTGTTCGCAACGTCGCCGCGAATGTCTTGCCCGCGCTCAGCGCCCAGACCGGGCTGTCCTTAACGCTGGCGACCACCAGCTTCGACGTGTACTCCGTCGCACCGTTCCACGGCATGTTTAGTGAGCAGCGTGGCACCGCAGTGCCGACGTCTATTTTCTCCACTTCGCACAACAGCGGTCCGGTCCAACCCGGTGACACCGTTACTGCCGCGCTCGCGCCCGCAAGCGCGTTCGCCCTCATTGTGCGCGACAACCCCACGCCGCGGACCATCGTGAACGGCTGGGAGCCCAGTTACTGGATACCGTCCACGCACACGACAGCGACCGCTGCCATCTCGTTGCGGCAGTTCCCGCTTAACGGCATCCTCGCCCTCTTCACTCTGGGACTGTGGCTCATTATGTGGCTGGGCTTTGGCACGATCAGTCAGGCGGAGTGGCTCTTCACCGCCCGTCGTCGATCGGCGGTGAGCGAATGAGGTCCCGCGTCACCTACGGCATCCTCGCCCTCGGCCTGGGTGGCGTCATTGCTCTGAACACGCTCGCCCCGGCGCACAACGTGGTGCCGAACGCGCCGGTGGGAACCATAACGTCAAGTGCGATCTACTGCACCGGTCTGAGCGGCGCCAGCGGCGCCACGTACGGTCGTATCGAGTTTGTGAACGCCAGTTCCGCGGTGCGCACGGCCCGCGTCGTGACCTACGCCACGCACGCGCGCAAGACCAGTGTGACGACGTGGCTTACCCTGCCGGCTCACAGCGCAACGCCGTTCACGCCGACCAAGCACCTGTCGGGCACCTTCTACGCGGTGGCAGCATACGTCAATGGTGGCGGGGTAGCGGGCGAGGAGTTGCTCGCGAGCAACCACTCCCAGGTCTCGTGTGTCTCAGGCGCAACGGCGACGTGGTTTGGGGCTGGCCTCTCGACCCGTGTGGGTTCAATCTCGACATTGACCCTCTTTAATCCGACCGCCACTATCGCGGTGGCGAACGTTACCGCGATGACGCCCAATGGCCTCGAGGCGCCGCAACCACTGCGCGGTATTACGGTCGACGCATTTGGATTCGTCAATCTGAATCTGGCTGACTACGTGGTGAACACTGGTCGGTTCGGTGTGAACGTCACGGCACTTCGTGGTGCGCTGGTCGTCAGCGATGAACAGAACAACGCTGGCGTACCATCGATTCTGAGTGGTGGTCCAGCAACACAGACGTCCACCTTTGCGCTGGTCCCGACGAGCGAAGGCGATCGCGCGCAACTGACGTTCGCTAGCCCCAGCGCCGCCAGCATCACTGTCACCGTGAGTGTCAGGTTCCCAAACACAACCGTGCCTGCGCAGCAGCTAACGGTGGCGCCCTACAGCGTCGCCAGTTTCAGCGTGACCCCAAACACCGCAATTCCCGCCGATGGTGGCGCGACGGTCCACGTGACCGCGAGTGCACCGGTCGGAATGAGCGAACTCTGGGGTCGTCGTGGTGGACTGCACGTCGCGAGCGCCGAGTCGCCAGCGGCCCGGTGGCTGTTGGCGGACGCCAGTGGTGCAGGATTGGGCAATGCCGCCGTCACCAATACCGGATCGAACGCAGAATCGGTAGTGGTGGGTGTTGGAACGTCCGGGACCACGCCACAAATTTCGACGCTGACCGTGCCGGCGAACCAGTCCGTGTCGCTGCGCTCGCTCCTGGGTGCACATGCCACGCTGCGCAATGAAATCGTCAGCGTTGACGGATCTGCCGCCAATTTGTTGGTCAGCGCCTCAGCGCAGTCATCCCCAACCGGGATAATCCCGGTGGCGGGACTACACCGCGGGTAGGGTAGGCGGCTCCCAAGCTTCGGGGGCTGGCGTTGCGGCCTCGGCCACGCTCGCATCAACTGCGGCGGCGGGCTTCGACAGGTTCAGCGACGACACCGTTTTGGTACCAGCTGGGTGCACGGGTGCGCCGTTGGCCTCGTCAATCAAGCGAGCTGCTTCGTCACCGTCAATGGTCTCGTGTTCGAGCAAGGCGCGAGTAAGTGCTTCGAGGCCACCGCGGTACTGTGTCAGCACCTCGATCGCCCGAGCTTCCTGCTCGCGCAGAATGCGCTCTACTTCACGGTCCACAACCTGTGCGGTGTTCTCCGAGTAGTCGCGGGACTGCATGAGGCCCTCACCCAAGAAGACCTGGTTGTTACCGTCCCAGGCCATTGGTCCAATCTCCTTGGACATACCCCACTCACGGACCATGCGCATGGCGAGTCCGGTGTTGCGCTGGAGGTCGTCGGAGGCACCGGTGGAGAGGTCCCCGTAGACGAGGAGCTCGGCCACGCGACCACCCATGCGCATGCACAGAGAGTCCTCAATGGCACCACGCGACATAATGTGACGGTCTTCTTCGGGCAACGTCATCGTCACACCCAGCGCCATGCCGCGGGGAATGATGGTGATTTTGTGCAACGGGTCGGTCTTGGGTAGTACGTAGGCCAAGAGCGCGTGGCCACTCTCGTGGTAGGCGATGCGCTCACGCTCGTCGGGTAGCAGCATCATCGCGTCACGCTGCTGACCCATCAACACGCGGTCACGTGCCGACTCAAAGTCCTCGAGGGAGATTTGGGTGGCGTTGCGACGGACGGCGTGCAAGGCCGACTCATTGACCAGGTTGGCCAGATCCGCACCACTAAAGCCGGGCGTACCACGCGCCACGATGTTGAGATCGGTGTCGGGGGCGAGCGGCTTGCCCTTGGCGTGCACCTGCAAAATAGGCAAGCGCTCTTCGAGATCGGGGAGCGGCACCGTGATTTCGCGGTCAAAGCGACCCGGACGAAGGAGGGCCGGGTCGAGGACGTCGGGGCGGTTCGTCGCGGCGATGAGCACCACGCCCTCTGAGGGGTCGAAACCGTCCATTTCGCTCAGCATCTGGTTCAGTGTCTGCTCGCGCTCGTCGTGGCCACCGCCAACGCCGGCGCCACGCTTACGACCGATGGAATCAATTTCGTCGATGAAGATGATTGCCGGTGCGTTCTTACGAGCGTTGTTGAAGAGGTCACGGACGCGGCTGGCACCAACGCCAACGAACATTTCCATGAAGTCCGATCCTGAGACGGAGAAGAAGGGTACACCCGCCTCACCGGCGACGGCGCGAGCAAACATGGTCTTGCCGGTGCCGGGAGGGCCAACCAGCAAAATGCCCTTGGGGATGCGAGCCCCAATCTGGGTGTAGCGACCAGGGAACTTCAAGAAGTCGACGACTTCGTTAATTTCTTGCTTGACACCGTCGTAGCCGGCGATGTCGGCGAAGGTGGTCTTGGGTCGATCTTCGTTGAACTGCTTGGCCTTGGACTTACCAACTGACATCATGCCGTTCATCTGGCCACGAGCCTGTCGGTTCATGAACCACAGCAAGCCAATAAAGAGACCGATCCAGATCAGGTAGGGCAGGAGCGTGGTCAAGATGCCCGACGGGTTCACGAAGGTGACGGCGACGCCACTTTGGCGCAGTGAATCAACTTCCGTGGAGAGGACGGGGAGCGGTCCGTTGGTCGAGTAATTCGTACCGTTACTCAGCTGGCCAGTGATGACACCGGTGGTGTTGTTTATGCCGGCAGAGATGACGGAGTTGCTCGCGGCGTCGTGCACCAGTGTGGAGTAGGAAATGCTCTCGACGTGCTTGCGGTTCAGCAGGTTGGGAACAACCAGCACACCCACGATGAAGGCAACGAGGAGGACCAGCAGGAGGCGGCGGCGCGACTGAGGCGATTGGCCGTTCGGGCCTTTCGAGAAGAACTTTTTGAAGCCAGACTTATCGGAACTTGGAGTAATCACCATTCCAGACTAGATGGAGACAGTGACGACAGAGCCTCGAGGGAGGGCGACCGCCCCCGTATTGTTAGCCTGCAGTGAGATGATTGACGAAATTTTTATCCCGCGAACCCGTATTTGGGGGATTCTGTGCGTGTGCGCACTGGGATTTCTCATTGGTCAACTCATCGCACAGCTCGGCGACGGTGCTGGTGTTGCACTCACGCATTATGTCGGTGGCGTGCAGGGTCTTTCGCACGCGTCCCGACAGCCCTGGTGGGCCTCAACGATTGGACTCCTCGGGATTTGGATCGGCCTCATGGGTGCAACGTTCTGGACGATGCGGTCGGCGATGCTCAGCGCCCTCCCACCTTCGTCGTGGAAGCCTCGGTTCATTGACCTGGGCTACCTCGCGATGGGGATTGTTGCCCAACTACTGGTTGATGCCGCCTACGCACCGTTTCATATCTCGGGCTTAAACGGACCCGTCCAGCGCATGTTTGGCGCCACTCACGGGCTGACGTTTGCCCTACTGGCCGTGCTGACCGCATTCGGAGCACCGGTCGTGGAGAAACGATTCTTCCGTGCGACCTTGTTTCGGGGGCTTCGCGAGGGCCTTGTCCAGCAGTCCCCGCGTGCTGGGACGGCAAGTGCTGTTGTGGGTTCGGCGCTGCTCTTTGGACTCGCACACGGCGAGCTTGTCCAGCTCCCTGGTCTGTTTGCCTTGGGATGCGTACTCGCCGTGGTCTTTCAGCGCACGCAGCGACTCACGGCCTCGGTGAGCGTGCACGTTGGGTTTAATCTGCTGGCCGTCGGCACCCTGATCTTTCAGCGGGCGCACGTATGAGTGAGCGTCGATTCCTCCGCATCGTCGACATTGTCGGCCTGACGCTCATCTCATTGGTGGTGTTGTGCTCCCTGCACCCGAGTCTCGTGTTCTCGCGGTCACTCATCACCGGTGGTGACACGGGTGCGCACGTGCAGACGGCATACTTCTTGAAGCAGGCGGGCTTTTGGCATCTGACTCCGTGGTTCCCTGGGTGGTTTGACGGGGTGCCGCTCTACACCTACTACTTCGTCGTTCCCGATCTCATCAGTGTGCTGCTGAGCTACGTGATTCCATTCACCGTGGCCTTCAAGGTGATGACAATCCTGGGGTCACTGGTGATGCCCGCGGCGGCCTACGTGATGGGGCGACTCATGCGGGCACCTCGACCGATCCCATTGGCGCTGGCGGTGGCGACGTTGCCCTTCCTGTTTGACGCCTCCTTCACGATTGATGGCGGCAACTTGTTCTCGACGATGGCGGGGGAATACGCCTTCTCGTATTCGTTGGCGCTGGCGATGGTGAGCGTCGGTTTGTTCGCGCGCGGCATGCGTACGGGGCGTGGTTACTGGCTCGCCGGCCTCACGCTGTCGCTAACCTTGCTGTGTCACCTCTTGCCGTGGATGTTCGCGCTGGGCATGATTGGCATTACCGGTGTCGCCGAGATTCTCGCGCGCTGGGGATTTGGCGACCAGCGGGATCGCCCCACGAGTGGCGACCTGGCGCGGCCCGTTCGTTTCGCGTGTGGCGCCGGTCTGATCTCCCTCGGTTTGGTGGCGTGGTGGCTCTGGCCCTTCGCTTCGCTGCAGTCACTGACCAACTCGATGGGCTACGTCAATATTCCGACGTCCACCATCTATGGCGTCTTCCAAGAGCTGGGGTGGTGGAATGCCACGGGTGGGGCCGGCGGCGACCGCTGGGTCATTGTGCTCGCGCTCTGCGGGTGCATCGTCGCGTGGGTGGCGCGCCAACAGGTCGGCATGATCCTGTCAGCGACCACGATTGCAAGCTTTCTGGCCTACCTGCTTGATCCCCAGAGCGCCATCTGGAACGAACGTTTGGTGCCGTTCTGGTACCTCAGTATTCACCTCGTGGCTGGTTGGCTCATCGGCTATCTGGCGTGGCGCATCGTCGAGTGGTCAATGCGCCGGCGCGAACACGCGATGGTGAACGACGACGGCGAGTTGTCTGTGGGGGATCGTGCGTGGCTCGGGGCCGAACGTCGGTCCCTGACCGTGACGGCCACGCTGGCGGTCTTTGTCCTCGGTATTGGATCGGTGGCGCCAGGGCTCATTCCCGCGTGGGCCAACGCCCTGCACCTGCAGACGTCGGGAAATCAAGTGTCGACCTGGTCGGCCTTTAACTACAGCGGGTATCAGGGGCAAGGGGCCTGGCCCGAGTACCACGACCTCATGACCACAATGGCGACGGTGGGGAAGCGTGACGGTTGCGGCACCGCCATGTGGGAGTACTCCCCGGATGAGAGCCGCTTCGGCACCACCATGGCGTTGATGTTGTTGCCCTACTGGACGAATAATTGCGTGGGGTCAATGGAAGGACTCCTGTTTGAGTCCTCGGCGACGACGCCCTATCACTTTCTTGATCAAGCCGAACTAAGTGCGCAGCCGAGTGACCCTCAGCTCAATCTGAACTACGGGTCGCTCGACGTGGCTGCCGGTGTGCGCCACCTCCAAATGTTGGGCGTGAAGTACTACATCGCCTTCTCCGCCGCGGCCGTGGCGGAAGCAAATCGTGATTCGTCGTTGCGTCCCGTGGCGACCACGAAGTACTGGGCTTCCTCGGGTGTGCGCTGGCACGTATACGAAGTGTTGAACGCGCCGGTCGTGCAGCCGCTGCGCTACGCCCCGGTGGTGAGTAGCAACATTTCGAGCAGGGTGGCGTGGCTTCGCGCCAATCAGTACTGGTGGCTCACCCCCAGCAGTTGGCCATACCTCCTGGCAATGAGCGGTCCGTCTTCCTGGGTGCACATGGTGGCCAACAACCCAGTGAGCGAACGCCCAGAGCCCGTCACCGCGGTACACCACGTCGTGCAGGGTCTCTCCACCCTCTCCTTCGACGTGAGCCGCACGGGAACACCCATCCTGGTCAAGACGTCGTATTTTCCGGGCTGGCGCGTGTCGGGTGCCCTTGGCCCCTACCGCGTGAGCCCAAATTTGATGGCTGTGGTGCCCACAGATCACCACGTCGTTATGGCGTACGGACCCACGCCTCAGCAACAGCACGGGTACGCCGTCACGGGGCTGACCGCCCTTACGGGCCTCGGCGTCCTCGTGGTGAGTATTCGAAAGCGCCGAGCTACCCGTCGGTAGACTTGGCATCCATGGATACCTCGTTGATTTTCAAGGCGTACGACGTACGTGGCACGTACCCTGACCAAATTAATGAGGAGCTGGCGCGAGCCATTGGGGCCGCCTTTGCCACGTTCGTCGCAGCACCCCGGATCGTCATTGGGCGCGACATGCGGCCCTCAGGAGAATCCCTGGTGGCGGCCTTCGCCGAAGGTGCGCGCAGTGTTGGCACCGAGGTGCTCAACATTGGTCTCGCATCCACCGACTTTCTGTACTTCGCCGCGGGTCACCTTGACGCCCCAGGGGCTATGTTCACGGCGTCGCACAACCCCGCCGCCTACAACGGCATCAAGATGTGTCTCGCGGGCGCCAAGCCGATCGGCGCGGAGTCGGGCCTCGTCGAGATTGAAGCGCTGACGCACCAGTTCCTGGCGACGCCCGCGCACGGAGAACTTGCCCCCACCCGTGACATCGACGTGCTGCGTGACTGGGTCGCGCACGTTCGTTCGTTTATCGATGTTGACGCACTGCGTCCCTTGAAGATCATCGCCGACACCGCCAACGGCATGGGTGGCTACGTTGCGCCGAAGATTTTCGAAGGCCTGCCCTTCGACGTAGAGATCATGTACCCCGAACTCGACGGCACGTTCCCGAATCACCCAGCCGACCCACTGAATCCTGAGAACATTGTGGACCTGCAACGCCGCGTTCGTGAAGCGGGGGCTGACATTGGTCTCGCCTTCGACGGCGACGCCGACCGCGTCTTCCTGATTGACGAGCAGTCCGCACCCATCAGCGGCTCAACAACCACCGCCATGGTGGCCGCGTCGATGTTGCAGAAGAATCCTGGCGCGACCATCCTCTACAACGTCATCTGTTCCAAGTCGGTCCCCGCGATCATCGAAGAAAACGGGGGAGTGGGACGTCGCACTCGCGTTGGTCACAGTTACATCAAGGCCGAAATGGCCGAAACGAACGCGATTTTCGGTGGGGAACACTCGGGTCACTACTACTACCGTGACAACTACCGGGCCGACTCGGGCATCATCACCGCCCTGGTCGTGCTCGAGCTCCTGAGCCGTCACGACGGACCGCTGTCCACCTTGGTAGCCCCGTTCCAGCGCTTCGCCGACTCCGGAGAGATCAACACCAAGGTGACGAGCCCCGCCGCGAGTGTGGCGGCCATTGCGGACAAGATGCGTGCCACCGGTGCGGACGTCGACATGCTCGATGGTCTGACCGCCGACTTTGGTGACTGGTGGTTCAATTTGCGCCCCTCTAACACCGAGCCGCTCTTGCGTTTGAACGTGGAGGCCGCCACCGGTGAGGCGGTAGCGGAGCATGTCGCCTACGTTCGTGGACTTATCGCCGAGGTCGAGGCATGAGCCTCGACGGTTGGCTCCTCGACAAGCTCTGCGATCCCCTCGATAAGGGCACACTCTGGTACGTGACCGAGGAGAACGTGCTCCTCAACCCGCGGACTGGTCAGGTCTACGAGGTACGCGGTGACATTGCGGTCATGCTGGCCGACGAGGCCACTGTTGTGGCTGACGACGAGCGCGCGCGTTTACTGGCGCTACCTGGTCGTTACACCGGTTCGCAGAGCGCTTAGCTAAGCGGCAGCGGCCCGGCGTGGCCGAAGCCCTGACGGATGCCCTGACCCGCGCGAGCGCGCAGCTGCTCGGGCTCGAAGAGCATCCAGTAAGCGTTGCGGGCGTGGTCTCGTGAGCGATTCTCAAAGACACTGGCGAGAACCTTGGGGTCGTCAGCCTCGTCTTCGTGCACGAAGACTTCGAGGATTGGTGTTGAGGTCAAGAGTTGGGCCATCATGATGCCCTGCGCCGCTTCGTGGGCGCACTGCTTGTCGATGGGGGCGGAGCCCGGCATGCCGAGGGCGACCACGATCGAGCAGCCGTCCTTTTCAATCAAGTTCTTGGCCGCCACGGCAAGGTCCTTGAAACCGGGTACGGTCTGGGCGATGACGGTAAAGGTGGTGTTAAAGCCCTCGCAGGTGGCGAGCTCGTCGCAGGCCGCCTTGCCCATGTTGTAGCGAGCGAACATGGTGTCGACGACACCAATGCGTACGAGGTCGTTCTTGCCAGTCTTCTTCTTGTGAGCCATGTACGCAGTCTACGAGGCGAGGTCGTTGGTCTATTCGGCGACGAATCGTGTGCCGTAGAGGCGTAAACGCTCGGGGAAATAGGGATCACGGAACGAACCGAAGATGTCCCATCGAGCCACGAAACGATTACGGTCAGCCAACGGATCGAGGCGACCTCGACTCGAACTCGCGTCGTGACGAAACGTAACGTCGGGCACCATGGCGACATCGTGACCTTCGTTCTGGAGTCGGAGGCACACGTCAATGTCGTTCATGACGACGGCCAAGGTCTCGTCCATGCCGCCCACGGCGTCCCAAGCACTGCGGCGCACCATGGTGACGGCACCGGTCACCGCTGCAACGTTGCGGCGGCATTCGACGTAGGCATCGTCCATCCACCAATTCTCCAGGTAACGAAGGTGCTGTGGGTAGGGCGCAATGACCACGCCGTCGTGCTCGTGGCGACCGTACTGGTCAATCTGCCGGCATCCTACGAGGCCCACGGAGGGCAGTGCAGCGACGTCGAGCAGTCGCTCGATCCAGTCTGGCGTGACGACCACAGTGTCGTTGTTAAGGGTGATGAAGAATTCTCCCGTCGTGCTAGCCACGCCGCGATTCATGATGGCGGCGTAATTAAAGGGCCCGGGGCACGCAACGACGCGGTGGCCACAGGAGGCGAAATAGGCCAGCGTGGCTGGTTCTACCGAGTCGTTGTCGAGAATCGTGATGGCGTAGTTGCCGTAGGTCGAGTGTGCCACCACGCTGTCAATGCAGCGTCGGAGTAAATCCAATCGGTCTCTGGTGGGTATGACGATGTCAATACGAGGTTGGGGGGCTCGCACCGTCGCCCACGTGACGCGACTGCCGACGCCAAGGGGTTCGACGAAGGCGGGTACGCCTCGACGCGCGAGGGCGTTGGTGACGACGTCAACCGTGGCGGATGGCAGGCGAGGGTCGGTGGCTTCCGATACGGAGCGGCCATTGGGTGCAATCACGGGCACGTGGACGAATCGAGCTGCTGCCTCTTGGAGTCGGAGATACAAATCGTGTTCAGCGGCCACGCCCGCCGCTGCGTCGAATCCGCCCACCGAGCGCACGGCGTCGAGTCGAAGGAGGGCGGGTCGCCCAACGACGTTGGCACTCAGCAGCGACACCGCACCTACGACAGCACACTTCAGGACCGGCCATTGATTAGGCCGCTCGTCGGCGAAGACGACGTCGGCGCCCGTGCGATGATCCCACAGCGCCGGCAGGGCTGCTCGTGGCGACGTCGCCCCAGGATCAACGAGCGACACCCAGGTTGCGGACGATGCCAGCACTTGGTCGAGCGCCCGGAAGGTGGCGTTGAGATCTGCAGTGTCAAACGCGACGATTTGTATTTCGTCGCGCATCTGTTCGGTGTCGTCACCACCTGAGGTCTCGAGTGCGGCAGTTTGGGTCAGGTAGTGCTGTCGCTCAGCGACAATCTTGACGTCGTTGGGAAGTTCAGTGGATGCAGCGGGGCGACGACCAAGCACCCAACGTCGAAGCGGGCTTGACTCGCCGATGAAGGGGCTCACCAGTTGCACGATGCGACTCGATCCAGTCGCCCGTCGTCGAGCGTGAAAGGTCTCCCACCGCTCGGAGAGTTCGTGTGGCGAGAGTGATGACTCGTCGTGACGTGGGTAGAGATGCATCGTCCTTCTATTCTGCCCGTTGTCACCCGAAATTCTCGCCGCGCAGGTGAAGATTACCCCGACGCGCTTTGACGGAAGGCTAGGGTATGGGAGTCCATAAAACATCCATTGAAGGTGATATACAAACAAGAAAGAGGTAGTCGTGTCTGACGCCGTTACACAGCACAGCTCGTCAGAGCACAAGCTCCGATCGGGAGTATTGGGTCTCTTCGATTCAATCGTGATGGGAGTCGCGGGTTCCGCCCCGGCGTACTCCATCGCTGCGACTACTGCCTACTTGTTTGGCGCCGTGGCCTACGGTGGCCCTGCAGCGCTGCTCTACTGCGGCTTCTTTATGTTCGGCATTGTGTTTGCCTTCAAGTACCTCTCGCAGGATGAAACCTCAGCCGGTGCGTCGTACTCGTGGGTTCGTCGTGGTTTGCACCCCATTATTGGATACCTGTCCGGTTGGTCACTCGTGGTGTCATCCCTTATTTTCTCGGTGATTGCCACGCTGCCTGCTGGTTCCAACCTGCTGGGTCTGTTTTCTTCGAACCTCGCGAATAACCGTACGTGGGTGACGCTCTTTGGCGTGTTGTTCTTCCTCGCCATGGTGATCACCGTGGCCGCCGGCGTTACCGTTACGGTGAAGGTCCAGATCATCATGTCGTGCGTCGAAGTCGCGCTGCTGGTCCTCTTCGCGGTACTGGCCATTGCGCACTCCCACCACGCCGCCAACTTCTCGTGGCACTGGTTCGCCCCTTCGATTTTCAAGGGCTCCGGTGGCTTTAAGGGATTCGTCGCCGGTGCACTGCTGGCTGCCTTTTACTTCTGGGGTTGGGACGTGACTGCCAACTTGAACGAGGAAACGAAGACCGCCAAGAAGACGTCAGGCTTGGGCGGTGTCATCGGCACGTTCATTGTGTTCGCACTGTACGAACTGTTCACCATCGCTTCCAACCTGGTTTTGACGCCCGCGCAGCTCAACGACTCGAACAACGCCGGTGACATCTTGTCGGTGCTGGGTCAGGCAGTGTGGAAGGGTACCGGCGGCAAGCTCATCGTGGTGGCTGTCGTCCTGTCAACGATTGCGACCCTCGAAACGCAGTTGATTCAGTTGACGCGTACGCTCTACGCAATGGGCCGTGACCACACGGCGCCGCGGTCGTTCGGACGGGTGCACAAGGAGCGTCGTTCACCGGTTGCAGCGACCCTCTTCGTGACAATCGTGGTACTCGGCATTTTCGTTGGCAGTCAGTACGTCGGCTCCATCGCCAACATTCTGACTGACGGGTACAACGCGATTGGTCTCCAGATCTGCTTCTACTACTGCGCCGCAGGTTTGGCCGTGGTCGTGCTCTACCGACGCCACCTGTTCACTTCAGTGAAGAACTTCTTGTTCATGGGTCTGTGGCCGTTGCTCGGTGCCATCTTCATGGCCTTCGTCTTCTGCAAGGTCATCCCTGGTTTGAACGACACGACCAAGTGGGTTGGACTTGGATCGATGGCCTTCGGTGTCGTGCCGCTGTGCTACTTCTGGTTCGTGGCGAAGTCGAAGTACTTCGACCTTCCCTCGAAGGAAGACCGTCACGCCGTCTTGGAAGAGTTCGAACAGAACTTCTAGCCACGGACCACTGGGTGGTCGCAGAACATTTCGTCATAGCAATGTGACGAGTGTGAAACATGTTGGACACAAATACCTCGTACGGTGGTTACGTGGGAGTTGTGTTTGACAGTGACGCATCAGGTGCGTGGGACGAAATGTTCTCGGCGCCCGGTGTGCCGCGACCGCTCTACCGACGGCTGCTCGCCGATATCGAAACGCAAGAGGTCAACGAGCTCCACCAGCGCGCAGAGCAGCTCGCTCGGACCTTCATTGATCGAGGGGTCACTTTCGCCCACTCGGGCGAGGAGCGACCCTTCCCGCTCGACATCATGCCGCGAATCATCGGGGCCCTCGAGTGGCACCAGCTGTCGCTCGGTATTGCCCAACGGGTGCGGGCACTCGAGGCGTTTTTGGCTGATATCTATGGGGAAGGACGCTGTTTCAGCGAGGGCATCATTCCCCAGCGTGTCGTGAAGTCGAGTCCGTACTTCACGCGTCAAGGCTTCGGTGTGACGCCACCCAACGGTGTTCGCATCACCGTGGCCGGTATTGACGTCATCCGTGATGAGGCGGGATCCTTTCGCGTGCTGGAAGACAACATTCGTATTCCGTCGGGCGTGAGTTACGTCATCGAGAACCGACGCGCGATGACCCAAACGTTCTCACCACTGTTTTCCAATCATCGCGTTTTGCCCGTGGACTCGTATCCCGCCAAACTGCTCGCCGCCCTGGTGGCGTCGGCGCCCGCGGGCGTTGAAAATCCCGTTGTTGTCGTCTTAACGCCGGGTGTGCACAACGCGGCCTACTTCGAGCACGTACTACTGGCTCGCATGATGGGTGTCGAACTCGTTGAAGGACGTGACCTGGTTTGTCGAAGCAATCACGTCTACATGCGCACAACCGCCGGTGAACGGGCCGTCCACGTCATCTACCGCCGAGTGGATGACGACTGGTTAGATCCGCTGCAGTTCCGACCTTCGTCGGTGATCGGCGTGGCCGGACTGGTGAATGCCGCTCGCGCGGGCAACGTCACCATCTCGAACGCTATTGGCAATGGTGTCGCTGACGACAAGCTTGTGTATACCTACGTGCCGGACTTTGTTCGCTTCTACTTGGGCGAAACACCATTACTCGACAACGTCGAAACGCACCGCTTGGACAACGACGCGGTCCGTCACGATGTCCTGTCTCGTCTCGACAACTTCGTCATCAAGCCCGTCGACGGATCGGGCGGCAAGGGCATCGTGATTGGTCCCCAGGCCTCCGAGGAAGAACTGGCGCACGTGCGTGAGGAGGTAACGGCGAACCCCCGGAACTGGATTGCTCAGCGCCCGGTGGCCCTATCGACGCACCCGACCTTCGTGGACGACCACATCAGCCCTCGTCACATCGACCTGCGCCCCTTTGCTGTTTCGTCCGGTGACGACATCTGGGTACTACCGGGTGGGCTCACTCGCGTAGCTCTCGGCAAGGGCGAATTGATCGTGAACTCTAGCCGTGGCGGAGGGTCGAAGGACACCTGGGTATTGAGCGACGAAGGGGTTCCCATGACCGCCACGGCGCCCGAAGCGACGTCGGCCGCGTTGCTGGGAGCGCCACAGCAAAACGACGAGTATCGCGGGAATGAAGAGGAGCAGCAATGAGCGAACGCGGCATGCTCTCGCGACTCGCGGAGTCGCTGTTCTGGATTGGGCGATACATCGAACGCGCTGACGACACCAGTCGTATTGTCGACAGTTACGTCCACCGAATGGTCGAGGACCCTCTCAACAGCGACGACGCGGCCTGTCGAAGCCTCTACGCCATCTTGGGCATCACGCCGCTGGAGACCGAACTGTTTCGTGACGAAATGCTCCACACGATTGCCTACGACGAGCAGAGTCCCAACTCCATCGCTGGCTCCCTCAATGGTGCCTACGAGAACGCTCGTCGCTCGCGGGACTACATCTCCTCCGAGATGTGGGTAGCCCTCAACACCACGCGACTCGAAGTCTCGGCTCGTCGCCGTGTCGCGATTTCAATGGGACCGGCCACCTACCTCGCGTACGTCCGTGAGCGCTGTGCACTGCTCGCGGGGCTGACCGACGCCACCTTGAGTCACGATGAGGGCTGGCAGTTCTTGGTGTTGGGGCGCAACATTGAACGCATCGACATGACGACTCGCTTGCTACGAGGACGCTTGGCCTACATGGACGCCTCACCCGACTGGATGGCCTTCCTGCGCGCTTCGGGGGCTATGGAGGCCTACATGCGTTCAACCCAGCAGCTCAGCAACCCCAACGACGTAGCTTCCTTCCTCCTTCTGAACGGCACCTTTCCCCGGTCAATACTTTTCTCGATGAAGGAAGTGGCTGGATTGCTGAATGAGATTCGGACCGCCGACATCCACCTGGACTCGAGTGACGTGGCCAAGGCCGCGGCCGCTCAGGCACTCGAGCGCTTGGAGTCAGTGAACACTGCCGACGCCCTCGAGGATCTGCCCGCACTGCTGGACCAACTTGAGTCGACCTGCTACTTGATCACCGACGCGGTCACCGACAAGTACTTCCGTCACGAAGACGCCATTCTGTGGGAGAGCGAACAGGAACTATGACCGACGCCATAGAACTACAGATTCGCCACCACACCGGATTCAAATACACGGGCCTGGCCAAGTCGTCCTACAACGAAGCGCGTATGACTCCGCGCACGCTCGAGTTCCAGGACGTCACGGCGTCACGCGTCAACGTGCGACCGGTGGTGCCGACCTACACCTACACCGATTACTTCGGCACCATTGTCACCGCCTTCGATATTGGCGAAGTGCACGATGTGCTGGAAGTGGAATCACTCACCACCGTGCTGACCCGCCCTGCGACGCGAGGTGCCGCGATGGACTGGGCGGAGCTCCACAATCCACTCGTGGCCGATCGCATGGTTGAGTATCTCGGCGTGAGTGCCCGTACCCGAGCGCCCGAAGCGGCGCTCGTGCGCTGCGACGAGTGGCGGGGTGTTCACGACATTCACGAGGTTGCCGAATCGGTAGGTGCCTTTGTGCGCGAAAACATGTCCTACGTCCCCGGATCGACCAACGTCACCTCGACGGCCGCCGACGCGTGGGCAAACGGCAAGGGTGTGTGTCAGGACATGACGCACGTCACGCTGGGTATCTTGCGCTCCATGGGGATTCCCGCCCGCTACGTGTCGGGCTACTTCTACTCCAAGAAGGTGGCCGAAATCGGCGAAGTGGTGCGGGGTCAGAGTCACGCGTGGGTGGAATACTTCACCGGCGAGTGGTGTGGCTTCGATCCCACCAACGGGGTGGGACACACCGAACGCCATGTGGTTGTTGGCCGGGGACGTGACTACGGTGATGTGTCGCCCCTCAAGGGCATCTACCAGGGGCCGTCGTCAACGGGTACCGGCGCGGTCGTGGAGATTCAGCGGTTATCCTAAGAGAGGCAAGGGGAGCGTTAAAGGGAGCACTCATGTCCGCACCCGCAGTTTTCATTGGTCACGGCAGCCCGATGAACGCCATTGAGACAAATCAGTGGACGTCAGCGTGGGCTGAATTCGCCGCTTCCCGACCCAAGCCGCGGGCCATCCTCGCCATTTCGGCGCACTGGTACATCAACGCGACGGCGGTGACTTCGATGGCTCGTCCACGCGTCATCCACGACTTCTACGGATTCCCCCAAGAACTCTTCGACTTCGATTACCGCGCACCGGGCTCGCCCGACGTGGCGCGCCAAGTCGCCGAGGTGGTCCAGCCCACGTGGGTGGGGCTCGACGACGAGACGTGGGGAATTGACCACGGCACGTGGTCGGTGCTCGCTCGAATGTACCCAGAGGCTGACGTCCCCGTAGTGCAGCTCGCCATTGACGCCTCGCGCGACGTCGACTACCACGTCGACCTCGGTGCACAGCTCGCCGGCCTGCTCGACGACGACATCATGATTCTCGGATCGGGCAACGTTGTGCACAACCTGCGCGCAATCGCGTGGGGTATGAATGGTGAAGGCTTCGACTGGGCGCAGCGCTTTGACGCCGACGCGAAGGACGTCCTTCGTCATCACCCTGACCGAATTCGGGACCTCGCTGGTTCGGACGACTACCGACTCGCCGTGCCGACGCCCGACCACTTCTTGCCCTTTGCCTACATTGCGGGACTGGCGAGCGTGACGGGTCGCGACGTCTCGACGATCATCGAGGGGTGCGAACTCGGTTCACTCTCGATGACGTCCTACGCCATCGACTAAGACCTATTCGGCGGAAGAGGCCTGCGCGGCGATGTCGGCGTGGACCTCAGCCATGTCGAGGGCCAGCGCCTGCTCCATGATGTCGCGCAGTGCGGTCTCGGGCAGCGCACCGGCCTGCGAGAAAATAACGACTTGCTCGCGAATAATCATGAGCGTGGGGATCGACTGAATGTTGAAGCTCGCGGCCAAGGCCTGCTGGTCGTCGGTGTCAATCTTACCGAAGACACCCTGCGGGTATTCGTTGGAGATCGTCTCGAAGATGGGTCCGAAGGTCATGCACGGTCCGCACCAGGACGCCCAGAAGTCGAGCAGGACGAGGTCGTTTTCCTCAATGAGGGTTTCGAGATTCTCGGCAGTGACGGTAACGGTGGCCATGGCACAGTCCTTTCTGGTGCGTTCACCAGGTGCGAACGGTACCGCTACCACTGTAGGGGGCTTCTAGCGTTCTTCGATGCCCCAGTTGCAGCCGTGGTCGTTCACACGGTCGAGGAAGGGCCGCGGCGGTAGGGCCTCGGGTCCGAGTACGCCCGATCCACCCCAGATGCCTTCGTCGATGAGCTCGAGCGCCACGACGGGATTGAGGGCCGTCTGCCACACGACCGCTTGAGCATCGAATTCGCGCATGGACCATTCGTTGTCAACCACGTGGTACAGGTAGACCTCTCGGTCGAGCCCGTCCTTACCCTTACCCTTCACCCAGGTGCCGGCACAGGTCGCGCCCACAATGTGGTCGCCCAGCTGCGCGGGGTCAGGAAGGCAGGCGGCAACCACGTCGCGCGGCGAGACCGACACGCCACCAACGGTGACGGGTTCGGTCTTGTCGAGGCCAATGGTGTGCAGGGTGCGCAAGACGTTCAGGAACTGCTCGTCGAGACCGAACTTAAAGGTCACGCGACCCGCGTCAATCCAGCGGGGGATGAGGAGCACTTCCTCGTGCTCCACGTTGACGCAGGAGACCGGGCCAATGCCACCGGGGAAGTTGAAGACTTCGGGTTCACTGAAGGGCTCCGTGGTGAACCAGCCGCGGTCGCGTTCAAAAATAATCGGTGGGTTCAGACACTCTTCGATCGTCGTCCAGATGGAGAAGGTGGGGGCGAAGTCGTATCCACGGATGGACATGTTGGACCCATCGCGAACACCAATCTCGTCGATGCTGGAGAAGAGTTCGTCGGCGGCGTAGCGAGCGAAGACGTCGCTCATGCCCGGCTCAATGCCCATGCCCACGAGGGCGAGTTGGCCGCGCTGCGCCCACTGGTCGGCCAGTTCGAACTGTTCGTCACCCAACTTGAGTGCCGGCAGCGAGAAGGGCTGCTCCGGGTGGGCCTTGGATAGCGACATGGCCGTGTCGAGGTAGGTGACACCGGCGCGTAGGCACGCTTGAAAGATGTTCATCACGAAGCGGGGGTCGAGGACGTTCAGCACGGCTTCGATGCGCTCGTGCGCGATGAGCTGCTCAATGGCGTCGCTGTCCGTGGCGTTCAATTGGCAGGCCGCAAAGCGATCGGGGAAGCCGGCAATCACCCGCTGGGCCTTCGCCAGGTCGTAGTCGGCAATAACGACTCGCTCGAAGAGCCCCCACTTGTTCATCGTCTTGGCGACCGATGAACCTACGCCACCGGCACCGATAATAAGTACGCGCATTTCTGCCCCTTTATCTTGTACCTACCGAGCGTAGTGAGGCGCCGATAGGAATGTCTGGATAGCGGTGCAGTCTCTGTTCACGGGTCGTGCGGGGAATACGATAAACACGAGACGTGAAATAGGCACCGCCCTCGCCGAAGGGTGTGGGGGAATTAGTGGCGCACCACGGTGCGAAGGAATGTGGGCAATGACGAATGAAGTGATGACGACGGAGGTGGGAAAAAAGCGCGACGCAGAACGAACGCGCCAACACATCCTGGACGTCGCCATTACCGAGTTCGCCAGCCGCGGCTACTTCGGAGCCCGGATTGACCAGATCTCCGAGCTGACCCACGTCACCAAGCGGATGATTTACTACTACTTCACCTCGAAGGAAGGGTTGTATCGTGCCGCCCTCGCCGAGGTGTTTGGCAAAGTCATTGCCGCCGAAAGTGCCTATTCCATTGAGGGGCTCTCGCCGCTGGAGGCCCTGCGCAAAATTGCCGCCGTTACATGCAATCTGCACGAAGACGCTCCCGAATGGGCGCGCCTGGTGAGTTCAGAGAACATGGGGGAGGCCTCCATGATCGTCGACACGGGCATTACCGCAATCGAGCGCCCGGTCATTGGTCTGATCGAGCGAGTGCTCGACGAAGGCCGTCAGCAAGGGCTCTTCCGACAGGATGTGGACGCCATCGACGTGCACTTCATGATTAGTTCTTTCTGCTTCTTTCGCATCAACAACCGATTCACCTACCGAGCCAACTTCGGTCGCGATCTGCTCGATCCGGCCACGCGCGACAAGCACCAGGCACTCATTGGTGACATGGTGGTGGCATATTTGACCTCTTGATCAGGTCAAATGAGTAAGCGGCAAACGGGCAGAACGAAAACTCGCCCGAGGTGTCAATTCGATGTACTTTTTAGTTAGTTATTTAACTGACGTGCCAACGTCGTGGAGGCCACATGTCGATTGTCGTTCGCGGAACACCTCGAACTCCCTTGGAGATCGTTGATCAGCTCGCCACCTACGGCGTGGCCACGATTCATGAGGCCCAAGGTCGCACCGGCCTCCTCGACCACCGACTGCGCCCCGTGTGGGGCCCGGTGCGCATCGCTGGCAACGCCTTGACGTGCGAAGTGGCGCCTGGTGACAACTGGTCCATTCACCTCGCGGTCGAGCAAGCACAACCTGGCGACATGTTGGTTGTCACTCCTACCAGTCTCTGTCATGACGGCTACTTCGGCGATCTCCTGGCCACCTCGCTCATGGCACACGAGAGCCGGTCTTCGATCTCACCCCGGCCCTCGTTGGCTCACGCGCTCCGATCAATGGCGCGCTGATGATTGACGGCAACCCCTTCTCACCGGCCACGCCCACCAAGTGGCACAACATCACGCCTCCGCCCGTCAATGCGACCAACGCCGTAAAACTCGCCTACCAAGCCGAGGTCAACAAGCGCGCGATGTTCGCCCTCGTGCCACACGGTCGCCGTGATGCCAACGG
>Ga0007834_1000137_pt1 | contig 26084 bp, 21 predicted proteins | sample CryBogCBE06Nov07_FD_71233 | JGI IMG/M metagenome (GOLD analysis project Ga0007834, IMG submission 71233) | Freshwater microbial communities from Crystal Bog, Wisconsin, USA - CBE06Nov07 | ecosystem: Environmental > Aquatic > Freshwater > Lake | place: Crystal Bog, Wisconsin, USA | collected...
GTCCCCTCGGGGTTCACGAACACCGAACCACAGTTCCGCCCACCAGGTTGATTGGCTCGACGCCAGGCAACGATCTCTCGAAGGGTGAGACGTTCATCAGCAGCATTCCCCCGATCAAGGGTGAGCCTCGCCGATGCCACGACGTGTTCGGGCCGCAGGTTGGAGTGGCGATACGAGAGGTCGAGCGCTGACACAGCAACGGTGCCGGTGCGATCGCCGATGAGGTCGACGAGCGCAACATCGGTGAGGTTGGCTGCCAGATCCGAACCGTGGCCACCGGCGTTCATGGCGACGGCTCCCCCGATCGTCCCCGGAACGCCAACGGCCCACGTGAACCCAGAAAGTCCAGCCTCGACGGCTGCTCGAGCGACCTTGGGGAGGTCGGCTCCGGCCTCTGCCGTCACGGTCGTGCCGGCAATGGTCACCTCGTCGAGGCCATCGAGCACGAGGACGATCCCATCGGTGCCGGAGTCAGCGACGAGGAGGTTCGAGCCGTTGCCGAGCACCGTGATCGACGACACCTCCCCCAGCTTTCCCGCCAGAGCCTCGAGGCCGCGGCGGTCGGTGATCGAAATGGCGATGGCTGCAGGTCCACCGACGCGATAGGTCGTCCGAGCCCCAAAGGGGGCATCCTCCTCAACCCTCCCAAACGGCCCGATGCACGCCGCGAGGTGGCGAGCAAGCGTGGAGGACGTCACGATCCCTCCAGTCGCTCGATGAGGCGGGTTGGCAGGTCGGTGAGGTCTCCAGCCCCAAGCGTCAGCACCACCGTTCCATGGTGCGCCTGAGCGAGCACGACCTCGTCGAGGTGTGCAGCGTCAGCGAAGTGCACCTCGGCCACCGTGCCGCTCGAGCGGACGGCGTCGGTCACGAGTGCTGCGGTCACCCCTCGGATCGGTGCTTCGCCAGCGCTGTAGATGTCGGTGATGATCACGCAGTCTGCACCTGCAAAGCTCGGACCGAAGGCCTCGCCGACGGTCGAGGTCCTCGTGTAGCGGTGCGGCTGGAACACCACCACGAGGCGCTCGTTGCCACCAGCGCGTGCCGCGGTGACCGTGGCGGCAACCTCACTCGGCAGGTGGGCGTAGTCGTCGATGAAGGTCACCCCATCGATGGTGCCTCGATGCTCGAATCGTCGGGGCACGCCGCCGAAGCGCCCAAGCCCATCGACGATCGCGGTATCGGGAATCCCAGCAGCTCGGGCTGCGGCGGCAGCGATCGCAGCGTTGGCAACGTTGTGGGCTCCCGCCGCCGCAACGGTCACCGTGAACGGCGTCCCTGCTCGAGGGGTCAGCGTGAAGGTCGACGACAGCCGGTCGAGGCGTACGTCGCTCACCCAGACGTCATCGGTCGCAGCCGTGCCCACCATCGTGGCGCCAACTGCTGCGCCTACAGCTCGGGCGAGTGGGTCATCAGCGAAGACGACGACCTCGTCCGTCGTGCGCCGAGCGAGATCGGTGAAGGCGTCGATGAGGTTGGCTTCGGTCCCGTAGTGGTCGAGGTGATCGACTTCGATGTTGGTGATGCCGAGGACTGCGGGAACCATCGTCGTGAAGGTGCCGTAGCTCTCGTCGGCCTCGATGATCAAGAGGTCACCTGCTCCCCATCGAGCATTGGTGCCGAAGGGTGCGATGGACTCGCCCACCATGAAGCTCGGTGCTGCCCCCGCAGCCTCAGCGATCAGGGTCGCCATGGTGGAGGTCGTCGTCTTGCCGTGGGTGCCGGCGATCGCGACCGTTCGCCGCATGGCCACGAGGGCAGTCAGCACCTCGCGTCGCGAGAGCAACGGTATCCCGCGGCGCTCCACGTCGGCCCGCTCCACGTTGGCACTGCCAACGGCTGGCGACGCGGTGACCCACTCGGGGGACTCGACGTTCGATACATCGTGGCCGATCCCCACACGAATTCCTCGACTGCGGAGGCGCTCGAGGACCGGGCTGTCTCGTTGATCAGAACCCGAGACCTCCATCCCGAGCGCAGCGAGGACCTCAGCGATGGCGCTCATCCCCGCCCCACCGACACCGATGATGTGGCAGGAGTGGCCTGGACCGATGAGGGCGTCAGTGGACATTACGCAGCACCACATCGGCAATTGTGTCAGCGGCGTCATGGCGGGCGCAGGTGGCTGCGGCATCGCTCATGGCGTCGAGGTCGCTGTCGGAGAGCGTCGAGAGTAGGGCGGCAACGTGTGCACCGGTGCATTCTCGATCGTTGACGACCAGTGCTCCGCCGACGCGCTCCAAGGCGTCGGCGTTGTGGCGCTGGTGATCGCCGGGAGCTCCCGGGAGCGGCACGAGGATCGACGGCGTCTTGGTCGCAGCGAGCTCAGCCACCGTCATCGCTCCCGAACGAGCCACCACGATGTCTGCTGCGAGGTAGAGGTCGGCCATGGCGTGCTCAAAGGGAACGAGGTGGTAGCGAGCCTCCGCCCCACTCGGTAGGGGTGCTGCGGCGAGTTCGTCGTAGGACCGTGCGCCGCACACGTGGTAGATCTCGAGGTCAGGAGCAGCAGCGAGCAACGCTCGAGCTGCGGTGTTGAGCCGCGTGGCCCCGAGGGATCCCCCAACGAATGCCACCACTCGACCGACGCCGACGCCGAGTCGCTGACGAGCATCTCGTCGATGCTCGTCGTCGCGAACGAGGTGCTGGAGCGCCGCCGGCAGCGGAGCGCCGGTGACCACGGGGTGTTTGAGTGCCGTACCCTCGAACCCGACGCAGCTGGCGGTGGCGAAGCGACCGAAGAGACGGTGCACGAGACCCGGCACGGCGTCGATGTTCACGATGACGAGCGGAATGTGCAGCACCACTGCTGCGACGACCGCAGGGAAGGCTGCGTAACCACCAGCGGAGACCACCACCGAGGGCCGCCACTGTCGGCAATCGACGACGGCGTGGCCAACCGCACGGAGGAGTCCAATCACCGCTCCGACGTTGTCCCGCAGCGCTCGAGGACGGATGGACCGTTGGATCCCACGACCGCTGACGTAGACCGCAGGAAAACCCCGGCCGTCGAGGATGGACCGATCAGGTCCACGTGCCGACGCCATGAACTGCAGCTGGGAGGGATCGAGTCCTCGGGCGCACAGTGCTTCGGCAATCGCCACGATGGGCAGGACATGGCCACCCGTGCCGCCACCGGCGAGGACCACGGTTCGCCGGGTCACCTCGTCGTCCGAGGCCGGGTCACCGGCGCCCTCCGACTCCCGCCTCGAGGAGCAGGCGTCGCTGGGGACGTGCGCCGATGGGCGTCGCTCCGGGCCCGTGCGGTGGTGGCCGCCGTCGGCGCATCGTGCACCGTCGTGAGGCGGCCACGAGGAATGGAGAGCGCCACGCTCACGAGCAGTCCCGCGGCCATCAGGTCAACGACGAGGGAGGTGCCACCGTAGGAGATGAAGGGAAGGGGGACGCCAGTCACCGGGAAGAAGCCAACGACCGACGCAACGTTGATGAGGGTCTGCAGCCCGAGCCAGGTCGTGATCCCCATCGCCAAGAAGGCTCCGTAGGTACTCGGAGCACGGGTGGCGATGCGAACCCCAAGACCCACGAGCACCATGAACAACAGCAGCACGGCAACGGTCCCAACGAGGCCGAACTCCTCACCAATGACGGAGAAGATGAAGTCGGTGTGCGGATTGGGAATTGCGCCCCACTTGAGCGTCCCTTGACCGAGGCCGTTGCCGAAGATGCCACCACTGCCGAGCGCTGTCTTGCTCTGGTGGAGTTGGTAGTTGCCCTGCAGCCAGTGGTGACCTTGATCGAAGAGATTGGCGATACGTGCCCGTTGGTAGGTGCTGAAGAGCACCGCAGCCATGCCGACGAGGAGTCCGGCGCCAGCGATTGGTAGGAACCACCGCATCGAGATTCCGCCGATCAGCAAGATGGCGAGCACGCTGAACACCACAATCGATGCGGTACCGAGATCCGGCTCGAAGTAGATCAGCCCGAAGAACGCCCCGGCTACACCGAGGGCCGGGATGACGACGTTGGCCTGCGTGGGTCGTCCCGCCAACTGCGTCGCCACGTGGTGCGCAACCCAGATGACGACGATCAACTTCGCGAATTCTGATGGCTGGACGTTCACAATGCCGAGGGGAATCCATCGTTGTGCCCCGCCGATGGTGGGGCTCATGAAGAAGACTGCGACGAGGCTCGTCAACGAGATGCCAAGACCGAGGGACGCGTAGGGCCGCCAGACGTCGAAGCGAATCTTGGCGACCAGACCAGCGACCGCGACACCGAACACCAAGAAGAAGCCTTGGAGCACGCTGAACTGCCACGAGTTCCCATACGAGGCGACACTCGGTTGCGCTGATGCCGACGCCACCATGATCAGGCCGAAGATCGACAAGAGGCCGACCACGACAATGACGCCGAGCGCTTCACCGGGCATCGATGCGAGCGCGAGGGAGTTGAGGGTTCGTCGGAGTCGCCTCGACGGTCGCGTCGGCTGTCGGCGGTGCGATTCTGGTCGCAGTCGTTCAGTGCGAGGGGGACGACGGAGCGGCATCACACCACCTTTGCCACGTTGAGGAAGTCGGCGTAGAAGAGTCCGAGCGCGAGCGCAGCGAAGAGGGCTGCCAGGATCCAGAACCGCACGATCACTGTGGTCTCCGGCCAACCCTTCAGTTCGAAGTGGTGGTGGATCGGTGACATCTTGAACACCCGGCGGCCGGTCAACTTGAAGATGGCGACCTGGATGATCACCGACGCCGTCTCCGCAACGAAGAGCCCGCCCAAGATGACGAGCAGCAACTCGAGCTGCATGCAGCAGCACAGCGCGGCCAGTCCAGCCCCGATCGCGAGCGACCCAGTATCGCCCATGTAGATCTTCGCAGGCGCCGCATTCCACCAGAGGAATCCGAGGCATCCTCCAGCCAGCGCCACCGCCACGAGGGCCAAGTCGAGCGCTGGGGCGACGTGGTAGATCGTGAAGTGGCGGAACTGCCAGTAGCCAATGATCGCCAAGACGGCGAACGATTGGGTGGCCGATCCTGCAGCCAAGCCATCGAGTCCATCGGTCAGGTTCACGGCGTTCGAGGAACCAATCACGACGAAGGCGGCGATGACGCACCACAGCACTGGTCCGAGATGCCAGCCGGGCAGCGTGAACCTGGTTGCCGAGAGGTGCGTCGAGGTCTTCGCCCACTCCACCGCCAAGATGGCGAAGCCTGCTCCAACGACCAACTGACCAGCGATCTTTGCTCGCTTGTTGAGTCCGAGACTCCGTCGATTCCGGATCTTCATGGCATCGTCGATGAAGCCCACGAGACCGAACCCAACCACGGTGATGAGGCAGAGCACTCCAGCTGGAGAGAACTGCACCGCCGTCCAGAGGTGCCCAGCGAAGTAGCCGAGTGCCACCGCAATCACGATGATGAGGCCACCCATCGTTGGCGTCCCCGCCTTGACCGCATGGGTTGCGGGACCATCATCTCGAATGTGCTGGCCGATCTCGGATTGCACTTGGAATCTGATCAAAAGCGGCATGAGGAACGCCGCCGCCAAGAGAGCAATGCCTCCTGCGCTCATGAGTGCGAGCACTACTGATCCCCCTCACGAGCAGCGAGCGCGGCCATCGCCACGCTGTGGTCACTGAACGAGGTTACCGAGCCGCCGAGGTCCTGCACGGCTTCATGGCCCTTGCCGGCAATGAGCACGACGTCGCCAGGGAGTGCTTGGGCAATGGCCGCGTGAATCGCCTGGGAGCGATCGAGGTGGAGCGAAATTTTGGAACGGAGCGACGCTGGAACGCCATCGATGATCTGGGCGGCAATCGCCGCTGGCTCCTCAGAACGAGGATTATCCGACGTGACGACCACCTGATCGGCGAGGCGAGACGCCACCTCGCCCATGACCGAACGCTTCTGTCGGTCACGATCTCCCCCGCAACCGAAGACGACGAATTGGCGCCCACGGAATCCCATGAGGCGGCGAAGATCACTGAGGACCGTTTCGAGTCCAGCAGGGGTATGGGCGTAGTCCACGAGCACAGTGGGCTGGTTGGTCGATGGCGATCCCACGCGCTCGAGGCGCCCGGGAACCGGCGTCATCTCCGCCAACCCAGCGATTGCAAGGTCGAGGTCCACGTCGAGGGCTGCTGCTGCTGTGAGTGCGACGAGGGCGTTGTCCACGTTGACCCGACCCGGGATCGCGAGCTGTACCGAGCGGTCACGCCAGCCGAAGGTACTCCCTTCGACAGTGCACGAAACGTCGGTGGCGTCACTCCGGCGGACGGGAGTCACCGGAATCGACGTGCGCCCCATGAGGCGCTCTCCCCAGGGGTCATCGACGAAAATCACGGCACGGCGAGCGTGCTCCTCGGTGAACAACATGGCCTTGGCGTCGAAGTAGGCCTCCATGGTCTCGTGGAAGTCGAGGTGGTCATGGCTCAAATTCGTGAAGACGGCGAGGTCGAACTGGACTGCGTCGACCCGCTGGAGCGCGAGGGCGTGGCTCGAGACTTCCATGGCGACGAAGCCACGTTGCCCGACCGATCGAGCATCGTCTCGAGCATCGGCGAGAAACGCTGCCAGCTCTGGTGCTTCGGGAGTCGTCCGCGCTCCAGAGAGCGTCCCGATGACCGTCGCCGGCAGCCCGCTCGCTGACGCCATCGCGCCGAGCATCTGCGTCACCGTCGTCTTGCCGTTCGTACCGGTCACACCGCAGGTGGTCAAGGCATCAGCCGGGTACTGCGCGAGGAGGTGCGCTGCGACGGCCATGGCGTGTCGTAACGCACCACTCGGAACGACGAGTTGGGGAACGTCGAGTGCCAACGGATGGTCGACGAGGAGTGCGACAGCACCGGCCTCCACGGCAACCCGAGCGAAGTCATGTCCATCGAAGGTCGCACCCGGCACGCAGCAGAAGAGATCGCCGGGGGCAACCTGACGGGAATCTGCCACGCAAGATCGAAGGGCAATCCCCGTTGGAGTTCCGATCACCGACGTTGGACCAATGGCCTTCATGAGCGTCGAGAGAGCGGTGGTCACAGCCCACCTCCGGTCACGCCACCGGTCAGCTTCTTGGTGGTCACGATCTTGGTCGGAGCACCCGCGGTGCGGGGAATCCCCCATCGGTGGAGGGCGTAGCTCATGATGGTCGAGAACACCGGCGCGGCCACTTCTCCCCCGAAGTACTGCGGCGTTGGACGGCTCAGGACCACAATGGCGCTGAATACGGGATTCGACGCCGGAGCGAACCCAACGAACGTGGCGTTGTAGTCACCGGCGAGGTAGCCCGAGCGCCCAGGAATGGGGATCTGCGAGGTGCCCGTCTTCCCCGCAACTGCGTACCCCGGAACCACGGCATTGGTTCCCGTCCCGACCAGCACCACTTGGCGGAGCATTGCGGTGAGGGTGGACGCGGTCTCGGCCGACATCACCCGTCGAGACGAGGCGCCCGGTGCTGACGTGACCGAGCCGGAGGCATCAACGATGCCGCGAACGAGCGACGGCGTGACGAACACGCCGTTATTGGCCACAGCGTTGTAGGCATCGAGGACCTGCTGGGGCGTCACCGCGTCAACCTGACCAATGGCCATCGAGACGTAGTCGGTCGGTGACCACGTCTGGGCGTTGATCGTCAATCCGGCGGACTCCCCGGGGAAGTGAATCCCGGTGTACTCACCAAAGCCGAGGTTCTGGGTTTCGGCCAGCAATCCGGCCTCGCCGAGCAGTCGGGCAATCTGACTCGTCCCGACGTTGGAGGACTGGGCCAAGATGTCCGTCGCCGTCATCTTGAGGACGGGGTGCGTCTCAGCGTCGTGGAAGAGGTGGCCATCGAGTGTGAAGTGATCGGGCACTGTGAAGACCTTCGTCGGCTGAATCGCCTTCGCCTCGAGCGCTCCAGCGAAGGTCACGAGTTTGAACACCGACCCTGGCTCGTAGGTCTGGGTCAGCGCGAGGTTGTTCATCGACTGCTGGACGCCAGGGAGAATCGGGTTCTTCGACGGGAGGTACGGCGGCAGCGACAAGGCTCCCGTGGCTCCACGAAGCGAAGAGTTCACCAGGTTCGCTTGGGCGAGGATCTGACCCGTTCGGGTGTCCATGATGATCGCTGTCCCCGACAGCGCGTGGGCGCTCAGGATTTCTGCAGCCAACGCTCGTTCCGTTTGGAACTGCAGTGGGAGGTCAATCGTGAGCTCAAGGCCGCGTCCGGGTCGTGCGTGACGGAGGATCACGGGTGACGCTTGGGGAATGTTGAGTCCATTGGGACTCTGGAACACCCGCGTGAGGCCGGGGTGTCCAGCGAGTTCATGGTTGTAGGCGTACTCGAGCCCACCGCTGCCAGCACCTTGCCAGTCGAGCGTTCCGAGAATCGACGTCGCGAGTGCCCCATTGGGCGAAGAGCGCGGGTATTGGGTCGTGGTCGCGAGCCCCAAGTTGTAGAGCTGATGGAGCACCTTGGTGGCCGTGGCCTGCGAGATGTTATCCGCCAAGTCGACCTGCCCACTGCCGGGACCGTGTTCCGAAAGCTTGGCAGTCAGCGCTGCGACTTGGTCGGGTGCCGTCATGCCGAGGAGGGGCGCGAGCGCTGCAGCCTCGTGCACGGGATCTTTGATCTGGGCGTCGTCAGCTTGCAGACGAATTGAGGGAACCGACAGCGACAGGATCTGCCCGTTGCGATCGAAGATGCCGCCGCGGAGGGATGGGACCGTGACCGTCGTCAGGAGCTCTCGGCGGGCGAGCCCTGAGAAGTACGAGGACCGAGCGACCTGGAGATTGACGAGCTGGGCAATAACGAGTGCGAAGACGACCGCCATGAACGCCACGATTCCGAGCATGCGGCGACGGGCTTGCTTCCCGAGAACTCGTGGCGTTGTGGGCGGTACTGGCGAACGCCGTCCTGTCGAGCGTCGAGCATCCGCCCGGGCAGGCGACCGTCGCGGTCGAGTCGGCACCGCCATCTTGGTCATCGCTTCGGAGCAGGGGCGATCGAGCGCGTGGCTGCGCGAGGGGTCGTGGGCTTCGCGGTCGGCTGAACCGGGGGTGGGGTGGCAGCGACGACGACCGGCGCCGGACCAACCTCAATGGTCCGAACCGGTTGATTGAGGGAAACCGGGGCGATCTGGGTCTCTGCGACAGGGGTGACGAGGCGCGCTGCGTGGGCAACCTGCTGCGTGATGCGAAGCGGCGACTCCATGCTCTCTTGCTGGAGGAGTTCTTGATCGTGAAGCGCACTCGCGGCTGCGACGCTCGCTTGGACGCCTTGGAGGTGGAACTGTGCGGCGATGACGTTCCCATTCGTGAACACGATGGCCCCGAGCGTGATCGCCACCGCGGCAATGGAGACCACGGTGGGGCTGAGGGTGCGTCGACGCTTTCGCTGCGGGGGCGCAACGACGGTGAGCGGAGGCCGACGTTGGCTCGCACCATGGCGTGGCCGATTTGCCGCCCGTCTCGTTGATGGAATGGATGCCATCCCTACACCCCCTGACTGATCTTCTCGACGGCACGAAGCCGCACGCTCTCGGCTCGACCGTTGTTTTGGCGTTCACTGGCACTCGCAGGGACCGAACCACCGTGGAGTCGGCGAACGATCGGAGCCGCCCCGCAGACGCACGGCAACTGGGGCGGACACGTGCACCCACCGGACACTGCAGTTGCGAGGACCTGCTTGACGATCCGGTCCTCTCCAGAGTGGTAGCTCTGGACAACGAGGCGCCCTCCAGGGACGAGGACGTCGAGTGCCGCCTCGAGTGCTGGGCGAAGTTGGTCGAGTTCCCCGTTGACAGCGATCCGCAACGCCTGGAACGTTCGCTTGGCAGGGTGCCCGCGTCGACGAACTGCAGCTGGCACCGCACTGCTCACCACGTCGGCGAGCTGACCCGTCGTCGACAGCGGTCGGGCATTGATGATGGCCTGCGCGATTCGACGAGCGAGGCGGTCTTCGCCGTTGGCCCGAAGGAGATCCGTCAGGTCGTTGAGCGAAATGGCCTCGAGGAGTTCAGCTGCCGTTTGACCAGTCGTCTGGTCCATCCGCATATCGAGCGGTGCATCGGCGCGGTAGGAGAACCCTCGTTCTGCGACGTCGAGTTGCGGCGAGGACACACCTAAGTCCATGAGCACGCCAACGACGGGCGGGCGGTCGACCCCAGGCAGACTCGGCCATGCAGCGAAGCCAGCGAGTCCCGACGCCACGATGTCGCCGAGCCGATCGAAGGTCGACGCAACGATGACCGCTCGATCGCCGAACGGTGCGAGTCGTTCAGCCGCCGCTTCACGAGCGACGGGGTCGCGGTCGATGCCGCAGATCGCGAGATCGTCGCGCTGCTCGAGGAGCGCTTGGGCGTGACCCGCCCCCCCGAGGGTGCAGTCGACGATCACCCCGGCGGGTACCGGGACGAAGAAGTCGAGCACCTCGGAGAGTTGCACGGAGCGGTGGGAGAAGGCTGAGTCCATCTGCAGCCCCTCGACCGACATGGTCGTTGCGGGTTGGAGCCGCCAGCGACACGCGGAGAAGAGGGCGGAGGAGAGATCTTCGACACGTCCGGTCGAAGGGCTGCGCATGGCCTCAACGGTGAGTGATTGGTGATGTTGTGGCGTGGCCATCACCTGGCGCACGCTCAATTGCCTCCTTGTACTGCGCTGGGTCGACCCAGGACACGACGGAACACTTCAGGAGCCCAAATCTCGACGTGGTCGAAGAATCCGGACACGACGACTTGGCCTTCGAGGCCGAACTCGCGCCGCATCGATTCAGGGATGGCGATGCGACCTTGCGATCCCTCGAAGTCGACGGGGTACGAGTTCGCCGCCAACGCGCGGGCAGCGTTCTCGGCTTCGGGGCTCTCGTACATCGTCTCGGAGATCACGTCGGACATCCGCTTGAACTCGGCATCGGTCCGCAGCGCGATGCCGCCTTGGGAGAGTGGGGACAGGTAGCCCTTCTTCGATTCGAAGGCATCGCGGAACTTCGCAGGCAGAACGAGGCGCCCCTTGGCATCCAAGTTGTGCTCATACGTTCCAACCAGCACGACGAATCCGCCCCCGCTCTCCAATTCACGGAATTTCGTCCCGAGAATCGCTCTTTCCTGACACAACTTACCACTTCGCGCCACTTCGCGCTCTTTTCGCCCATTCTCTCCCATCTGGGTCTCAATTTGACCCAAAATGGCCCGAAATCCGTAGTCAGGAGTCGACCCACTCTCCCGAAGTGCTCTGGAAGACTCGCCATGAGTGCGTGGAGTTGATCGAGGAAGGGCGCCGTTGTGGATGCAGTGATCGAGACGACCAACCTGACCAAGCGGTACGGACGCACGACTGCCCTGAAGGACTGCTCCCTCTCCGTCCGCCGAGGAGAGGTGATGGGATTCCTCGGACCGAACGGTGCGGGCAAGAGCACCATGATCAACGTGTTGCTCGGCTTCGCCCGGCCGACGAGCGGAGTGGCCACGATCTTCGGCGAGAACTCCACGAGAAGAGCTGCCCGCGTCCACCGACGCCTCGCCGCGGTGCCGAGTGACGTCACCTTGTGGCCGAACCTCACGGGTGGAGAAACCCTCGACCTCTTCGCAAACCTCCACGGCGCAGTGGACTCGGCGTACCGAGACCTCCTCACCCACCGGTTCGAGCTCGACCCCACCATGAAGGTCCGGGCCTACTCCAAGGGCAACCGCCAGAAGGTGCTCCTCATCGGAGCGCTCATGACCAGAGCCGACCTGTTGATCCTCGATGAACCAACGACGGGTCTCGACCCCCTCATGGAGCAGGCGTTCCGCAGCAGCATCGCCGAAGCAGCGAACCGAGGGCAGACGGTCTTCCTCTCAAGCCACATCATGAGCGAGGTGGAGGCGCTCTGTGATCGAGTGGCGATCTTGCGTAGCGGCGAACTGATTGAGGTGGGCGCCCTCCACGAACTCCACCATCTCGGCGGTCGCCACCTCGACGTGCGCTTCAACGGCATCGTCCCCGACCTCTCACGTCTTCCCGGCGTCGCAAACTTCACCGTGCAGGCCAATCGGGCTCGATTCGAAGTCCGCGGCGCGCTCCACCCCATCCTCAATGCACTCGCCGCGTCAGACGTGATCACCCTCGACGTTCGCGAGCCATCCCTCGAGGAGGTCTTCCTTGAGCACTACGGCGAGCGCTCGTGAAGAAGGCGCTGCCCCACCGTCGAGTATCGGGGACCTCGCTGATCGCTCGATCCTGCCTCCGCTCTGGGGCGCTGCTCGGAGCGATCGTCGGCGGCCTCGTCGGGACGTCTGCTCGTGCCTACGCCTCGCTCTACCCAACGACCAGTGCCCGGCGGAGCTTGGCGCTGGCCTACGAGCACAACACCGCAATGGTGATGCTGTTCGGCCCAGCGCACCACCTCGACACCGTGGCGGGATTCACGATGTTCAAGGCGCAGATGACCTGTGCGATCCTCGCGGCGATCTGGGGGCTCCTCACGAGCACCCGACTGCTCCGCGGGAGTGAGGATGCTGGGCGAACCGCGCTCCTGCTCACCGGCTCCACCTCGCTCAAGCGGTGGACCGGGACGACCATGGCAATGTTCACCGTCGCTGCGCTCGCTGCCTGGGTGACCGCTTCGGCCGTCGCCACTGTCTTCAGCCACGAACTGTCCCTTCAGCGCATCGTGGAGGCGACCACCATCCTCCTCGCTCCGTTCGTGGTGTTCCTCGGAAGTGGTGCCGTCGCGAGTCAGCTCGTCGCCAGTCGTCGAGGTGCCGCCAGTGCCGCTGCGTGCACCCTCGCGCTCAGCTATCTGCTCAGGGCGGTCGCCGATGCTGGACTCGGCCTTCACTGGCTCTTATGGTTCACGCCGCTCGGCTGGGTCGAGCAACTCGAACAGCCTGATTCGGGCTGGGGGGCTCCATGGATTGCCATTGCCGCGGCGTCGGTCTTCCTCGGAACGATCACCCTCTTGCTCTCGGGAAGCCGTGACGTTGGTGCTGGCCGCTTCACTCGTCGAACGACGCGATCGCCACGGCGACTGCTCATGCGTTCTCCCCTCGCCTTCTCCCTGCGCTCCCTTGGGGCGAGCGCAATGCTCTGGGGTGTCATCGTGAGTCTGGCGAGTTTCCTCTACGGACTCGTTGCGAAGTCAGCTGGTGCCACCTTGCGCGCTGGCTCGTTGGCCCACATCACGGGAGGACTCGATGCATCCGGGAGTGGAACAGCGGTCGTCCTCTCGTTGACTTCGCTGATGGTGGCCATCACCTTGAGCGCCTTCGGCGTGAGTCAGCTCGCTGCCCTTCGGAGCGACGAGGCGATGGCTCGGGTCGACCTCGTCCTCATGTTTCCAGTGGGACGGTCACGGTGGCTCCTCGGTCGGTTGGCGCTGATCGCCGTTGCCATCATCGGCGGTGGAGCCTTGGCCGGTCTCGCAATGTGGGCTGGTGCAGCCCTCGAGCACAGCGGCGTCTCGGTCGGAGCGCTCGTGGCCGCGGGCTGCGACGATGCCACCCCCGCGCTGGCACTCGTCGGACTCGTCGCCACCATCTACGGGGTCAGCCCTCGCCACACCGTTGCTCTGGGCTGGGGCCTCCTCATCTGGTCAGCTGGACTCGTGCTCGTCACCGTGGTGGGCTCGGTCAGCACCACCCTCCTCACCACGTCGGTCTTCCACCACCTGAGCGCAGCTCCAGCGGTCCGCGTGAACATGGCGAGTGCCGGCACGATGGCGGTGCTCGGTGGGCTCGGCATCCTCCTGAGCGCGGTGACCTTCAGCCGCCGAGACCTCATCCACCACTGAGGCGTTAGGCCACCCTCGATCGTCGATCGCCGCCGGTTGGGAGGTAGTCCAGCCACGAAGACTCAATGGAGTGCACCCCACCGAGGGACGTGAGGCCGAGAGGGATCTTCGGTTGCACCGAAAGGGTCCAGCCGAGTTCATCGAGGAGGCGATCACCCTTCACGGCGTTGTGGTACCGGCACGCGGCGACGAGATTGGACCAGGTCGATCCTCCCCCACGACTCTTCGGAATGACGTGGTCCACCGTGTCGGCCGCAGCGTTGCAGTACGCGCACCGCCCGCCGTCTCGGCGGAGCACGCCTCGGCGAGTGGGTGGTGGGACCTTCCGAGATCGGTTGATGGACACCATCGCCCGGAGTCGAACAATTGCGGGCAGTTCGATCGAACGGGACGGACTATGGAAGACCACGGGGCGCTCTCGCTCGCCAATGGCGTCGACCCGTTCGCTGAGGAGCATCACGATGGCTCGCCGAGCGCTGACGACGCCGAGGGGTTCGTAGGTGGCGTTGAGTAGCAGCACCTCGTCCCCCACGTCACCTACCTCCGTGCGTCCAACGATGCGGACCAGTGGAGGTAGTCGACGATCTGTTCAGTGCTGAGCGATCCGTCGCCATCACCGCCGAACATCGTCACCATGCGGAAGTGCCAGTAGTTCGGATCGGGAACCGGGAGGAACGGAGAACGAGCCCACCACCGTCTCGGGGCGAGATGCCATCCAGCTCGAAGGCCAGTCAGCCAAAGGTGGGGCCGAAGGAGCACCACGACCGCGATACGCAGGACCGGCCCGAGTGTCGCGGCCGGTCGATCGTCACGGTGTCTCGGTCTCGCCACGATCGTCACAGCACCTCAGCGGTCGTCGCGACCGAATCGATCCTTGAACCAATCCTTGGCTTCGTGGATCTTGCTCTCCATGCCATCGACGCCGGATGGCTCGTCCTCTCGGAGTGACCGAGTCAGATCGTGCCACGAGGCCTTGCCCATTGAGCGAACGCTCGTGACCGCCACCCACGCGGCAGCGGACATCGCACACACCCCGAGGAAGCCGAGGAACACGTTGACGGTGAACCCAACCACGAGCACGACGAGTCCGGCGATGAATCCCACGACGGACCATTTGAGCCGTCGACCGGCGTGACGGTAGACCGTCTCGTTGCGCACCTTGCTGGCAAACGCCGGGTCTTGTGCAGACAGCGATGCTTCAAGCTGCTGGAGGATCTTCTGCTCGTGCTCTGACAGTGGCATACACCCTCCTCCCGCGTCGGTGGTGTCCGCCCACCACGTTAGCCATGCATGGCGGAGCGTGCAGCGCGAGAAGCCGGCAACGCAAGGCACCACGAACTACCGTGAATCTATGACCGCACTGCCAACGACCCACCACCGCGTCCGCACACCCATCACGTGGGTGCTCACCGTCGTGCTGGCGCTCCTCGTCCCCCTCACCATCACATCGACGTGGGCTCTGCGAACGGTCACCAACACTGATCGCTACGTGGCCACGATGGCGCCGCTCATCGCCGACCCAGCCGTGCAGACCACACTCGCCACCGTGACGACGACCGACCTGTTCAACGCCGTGGACGTTGAGGGCAAGATTGCCGATCATCTCCCAGGTGCCTCAAAGGCGCTCGCTCCCGTCATCACGGCCCAACTTCGCAGCACCGTGACGGGCGTCGTTCGAACCGTGATCAGCTCACCGGCCTTCCAGAAGATCTGGAACCTCGAGAATCGGGCCACCCACGCGATCGCCATCTCCGTCCTCTCCAACACTCATGCGAGCACTACCGCCGGCCAACTCCAGGTCAAGCTGCAAAAGCTCGTCGTGGAGGTCATCGCTGCGCTTGATGCCAAGGGCATCACCTTCTTCGATCCCATCGTGATCGCCATTTCGCAGCTCAACAAGAACGGCGTGGTCCTCATGACCACCCAGCAGCTCCACACCGCACAGACCATCTTCCACCTCGCCATCACGTTCAAGGCCATCCTCCCGTGGGCGACGCTCGCCCTCTTGGCCGCCGCCATTGCCATCGCCCCCAATCGCCGCCGAGGAGTCGTCCGACTCTCGGGAGCCATCCTCATTGGAATCACCGTGTTCGCTGGAGCACTGGCGTTCGGTCGTCACACCTTCATTCACGCAGCCGGCCCTGACGGTGCGGCATTCGCAACCGCCGTGTGGCGCATCCTGCTCCGCCAGTTGATCTTCGATCTGCGGATCGCCGCCATCGTCACCGCGCTCATTGGGTTCGGTGCGTGGGTGGCCGGCGAGAGTTCAGCCGCACGCTGGATTCGTGCACAGGTCAAGCGACTCAGTACGGCATCGAGAGCCCAGGGGGCCCACGCGCTCGACGAGGCTGCATCTCGTGGCTGGGCGACGAAGGCCGAGGAACGCCATGCCGCAATCACCACGGTTGTCGTTGGCATCGGAGCTCTCGTCGTGCTCTTCACCAGTTCACCGACGGTGATCATCGCCACGGTGGTCATCGTGGTGGCCGCACTCGCCATCCTCCACGGACTCCTGCTCCGAGCCGCTCGCTGAGCCGTCCCCTGCCTCACGCCATCTTGGCTCGCCATCGACCACACGTGGTAGAGAAGAGCCGACGAAAGGTGGGGGCATGACGGCAGAACCGATTCGGGGAACGACAACACTGTGGGAACTCGTCGAGCGACGAGCGGCTGCCGCTCCCGATCACGCCATGCTGTTCGATGCTTCGGGCCAAGAGCTCACCTTCGGTGCCTTTCGGGACCGCTGCCTGGTCGTTGCTGCAGGGCTCTCCGACCTCGGACTCCACGAGGGATCGACCGTGTCGTGGCAACTCCCCACCCGAATCGACACTGTGGTGCTGTCCATGGCCCTCAGCCGGTTGGGCGTCATCCAGAACCCGATCCTCCACCTCTACCGTGAGCGCGAGGTTGGCTTCGCCCTGAAGCAAACGGGCTCGACTCACTTCTTCACGCTTGCTGAGTTCCGTGGGACGAGCTTCACCGACATCGCAGCCACCGCCACCGCCGGCCTCGACCACCCTCCGGCGATCATCGCCGTCGACGACGGACTCCCCGAGGGCGATCCCGCATCGCTCCCACCGGCGCCAACCGACACCACGGTGCGATGGATCTACTACACCTCAGGATCGACCGCCGATCCCAAGGGCGTCCAGCACACCGACACCAGCCTCATCGCTGGTGGGTGGGGTCTCGCCAAAGCCCTCGACATGTCGCCGAGCGACGTCGGGTCCATTGCCTTCCCCTACGCCCACATCGGCGGGCCGGACTACCTCGTCACCATGCTCACGTGGGGATTCCCCGCGGTGCTGCTCGACGCCTTCTCCATCGACGACGCACTCCCCCTCTTCCGGTCCCGTGGTGCCACCATGGTCGGCGGGGCATCGGCCTTCTACATTGCGTACCTCGCCGAGCAGCGGAAGAACCCGGGCGTTCCGATCTTGCCGACCCTTCGCTTGATGTCAGGCGGAGGTTCAGCGAAGCCGCCAGAGCTCCACTACGAAGTGAAGACGGAGATCGGCGGCCGAGGCGTCGTGCACGGCTACGGCATGACCGAGGTGCCGATGATCGCCAACGGCTCCCCCTACGACACCGATGAGCAACTCGCCAACACCGACGGCAAGCCCATCGACGGTGCCGACGTGCGCATCGTGAAGCTCGACGGCACCGAGGCCGAGGCCGGCGAGGAAGGCGAGGTACGCGTCAAGGGCCCCATGGTCTTCGTTGGCTACACCGATCCCTCGCTCACCATCGAAGCGTTCGACGACCAGGGTTACTTCAGGACCGGCGACCTCGGCCGCCTCCGCGCCGACGGCCACCTGACCTTGACCGGTCGATTGAAGGACATCATCGTTCGAAAGGGCGAGAACATCTCGGCTCGAGAGATCGAAGACCTCCTCTACACCCACCCAAGCGTGGCAGAGGTTGCCGTCATTGGTCTCCCCGACCGCGAGCGGGGCGAGCGCGTCTGCGCGGTTCTCCAACTCAGTGCGTCAGCGACGGACCTCACCCTCGACGAGGTCGTCGACTTCTGCAAGGCGGCGGGCCTCATGATGCAGAAGATTCCCGAGCAGGTGGAGGTCGTGACCGAGATGCCTCGAGCGGGCACCGGCAAGATCGTGAAGCGGACCCTCCAAGAACGCTTCAGCGCTCCCCTCTAGAAGTCGCCGGGCGCGAGGTCCAAGACCTCGAGGTCGTGCTGGTCGAAACTTCGGACTCGATCGGAGAGCTCGCCGCGGGGCACGAACCAACTGATGGCGAACGCGATGACGGCGATTGGGATCGTCCAGGTGAACACCGTCGCCGTTGAGTGCGCCGTGGCCTGCGCCACCGCTGCACGGATGTCGTCGGGGAGCTCGGCGATGAGCTTCGGCGTCAGCACGGCCGGGTTAAATCCCGGAGGAACTGGGGCTCCGTGGAGGGCTGCTTCTAAGTGACCGGGGTAGACGTTCTCGTAGATGGCCCCGAACACCGCTGCGCCGAAGGTGCCACCAATGGATCGGAAGAAGGTCGACCCCGAAGTGGCGACACCTAAGTCGCTGTAGGCAACCGCATTCTGCACGGCGATGACAAGCACCTGCATCACGCAACCCATGCCGACGCCGAAGATGAACATCCAGATCGACAAGGTGATGGTGCTCGTGGACACGGTCACGAAGTGGAAGCAGATGAGCCCCACCACCATGAGCGCCGTGCCGATGATCGGGTACTTGTGGTACGACGATCCCCGAGCGATGAGCTGACCCGACAGGATCGAGGTCGAGAACATCCCCACCATCATCGGGAGCAGGTGCAGTCCCGACGCCGTCGTCGAGACCCCTTGGACGTCTTGGAGGAAGACCGGGAAGAAGGTCATCGCCCCGAACATCGCGAATCCAACCAGGAATCCCAGAATCGCGATCATCGAGAAGGTCTTGTTGTGGAAGAGGCGCATGGGGAGCACGGGTTCGACCGCTCGATGCTCGGCCACCACGAATCCCACGGACCCCACGATGCCCACGGTGAGGAACGCCCACGCCTCAGGTGATCCCCAGGGGAAGGTCACGCCGCCGAGCGAGGCGTAGATCACGAGGGAGCCAACGCCAAGGGCGAGCAAGGTGATGCCGAGGTAGTCGACGGCGTGCTCCACCCGACGGCGGAAGTTCGGCAACACGAAGGCGGTGACCGCGAGGGCGATCAACCCAATGGGGATGTTGATCCAGAAGATCCACTGCCACCCCGGACCATCGGTCAAGTACCCGCCGAGGAGCGGACCGCCAACGGTTGCGACACCGAACATCGCTCCAAACGCGCCGACGTAGCGCCCACGATCCTTCGGAGCCACAATGTCACCGATGATCGCTTGCGCTCCAACGAGGAGACCGCCTGCACCCATGCCCTGCAGCCCACGAGCAGCGATCAGCACGTTCATCGATCCCGCGACCGCAGAGACCACACTGCCGAGGAGGAAGATGACGATGGCCAGTTGGAAGAAGAACTTCCGACCGTAGAGGTCGCCGAACTTCCCCCACAGCGGCGTTGAAATTGTCGACGTCAGGAGGTAGGCCGTGACGATCCAGGTGATGTGCGTCGCGCCACCGAGATCACCCACGATGGTCGGCAGCGCCGTGGAGACGATGGTCTGGTCAAGTGAGGCCAGGAACATCCCACAGATGAGCCCGCTGTAGACCAGCCAAATTTGCCGCTGGGTCAGCGTCGACGGTGCCGGTGACGAGGTAAGCGTTGGCGCTGCCATTAGTTGGCGCCTCCTTGGACAACCTCATCGTGGACGAGGGTTGAGGCCGCGACCTTCGACGGCCACCAGTTCCATCGGCCGAGCAGCACGACAACGGAGGGCACGAGCACGGTGCGGACCACGAAGGTGTCCATCAAGATCCCGGCTGCGAGGCCGTAGGCCACGGCGTTGAACGCGGAGCTCCCACTCCCACCCGAGGCCCCGATCACGATGCCGAACACCACGAAGGTACCGGCGAGCACGAGGCCGGCCGAGGTGACCGTGGTGCCGGTCGTCCCAATGGCGCGAATGACGGCCTGCTTGAGGGGCAGGGTCTTCGCTTCCTCTCGGATTCGGGTCATCACCAAGATGTTGTAGTCCTCGCCCAGCGCCAAGAGGAAGAGGAAGAGCATGAAGGGCAAGAAGTAGATGAGTCCCGACTGCCCGCCGATCTCCATGAAGACGATCACCGCGAAGCCGAGTGAGGCGAGATAACTAAGCACGACGGAGGCAATGAGGTAGAGCGGCGCGATGAGGCTGCGCAGCACGAGCGCCAGGATCAGCCCAATGGCCAGTGCCGCCAACGGCACCATCGTATGCAGGTCGTTGTTGGACAAGGTGGAGACGTCGTTCAGAATCGCTGCGATTCCGTAGACCCCGCTCTTGGTCGCACCGAGGTCGTGACCCACAGTGGCCACCGCTGATCGAACGGCAGGCACGGCGTTGAGCGCCGAGGTCGACAGGCCGTCACCGGCGGTCAAAGTGACCGAGAAGGCGACGAGGTGTCCATCGGCGCTCAAGAATCGGGAACTCGCGAAGTAGGCGGCGAAGCCAGCGTGGTTCTGCGCGATGAGCGCTGCGCACGCTGGAGAGTGCGCCGCTGCCGTCTCGACCGTGAGGTCCTTGGCTGGTCCACAAGCGGTCCGGAACGATGCGATGACCGAAGGACTGACGGGTTCCCCGGTGGCGTCGAAGGGACCACTCACATGGGCGAACTGTCCGGTGGCGAGGAGCTTCGTTTCGAGGCTTGCCGCCAGAGCAGGTTGTTCCCACACCGAGGTCGACAGTTCGTAGACCACCGACGTCGATGCTCCCGAGGTCTTCGGGAACTCGGCAGCGACGATCCGGTCGCCGGCTGCAGTCACCGTCCCAGCAGGCGCACTCGTCGAGCCGCCGAAGCCCGATGGCTTGTCGGCGACGACGAATGCCGCCAGCACGCCGAGCACCAGCACGCCGGCAACCAGGGTGAGAAGGGGACGCTTGAGCAATCGACCTGCAGTCCGACCCCACACGCCGTCGACGTGGTTCTTCGCCACGAGCTTGGTCGGCCAGAACGCGGCCCGACCGAAGATGGCCACGAGCGCAGGCTGCAGCGTGAGCCCAGCGAGGAGCATGACGCCAATGCCAATGGCGAGGGGAATGGCGAGGTCGTGGTAGATCCCGAACGTCGCCGACAGCACGGTGATGAGGGCCACGATGACCGTTCCGGCTGATGCCGTGATCGACTCACCGACCTTGTGGACAGCTTCAACGACAGCTGGTCGGTTCGCCGCACCCTTCTCGACTTCCTCTCGAACACGAAAGACCAAGAACAACCCGTAGTCAACGCCTGCACCGAGCACGAGGACGGTCAAGAGGAAGACGGCAATGGCGGAGATCTTGAGTCCATGGGCACCGAGCTCACCGATGATGCCGCCAGCGATCTGCGAACTGAGTACCGCGGGAATCACGATCAGGATCGGCGCCAGCAGGGAGCGGAAGATGAGGAACAGCAGCGCCAAGATGAACACCAGCGAGAACAGTTCAATCGTGCCGTTCTGGGACTTGGTCTTGCCCCCACCCTCCAAGTTGTCGGCAGTCTGCCCCGAGGGGTAGACCGCCAGCCCGTGGCGAAGCGGCGTCGCAACGAGCGCAGCCTTGAAGGCGGTGAACGTCGTGGCCAGTTCTGATTGCTGGAAGAACGGCAGGTTCGTCGTCACCACGATCTGGGCGGCCGTGCGCGATGGCGCAACAGCCACCACCTTGGCGCCCGTGATGTGCGGCACGGTCGTCACCTTGGAGAGGACCGCGTTCACCTGCTGGAGGTCACCCGCACTGAGGGGTCCCGTCGACGACGACGCCACGGCCTGGAGCTGTGAGGTGTTGGTGTTCCCAAGCAGCGGAGCGAGCATGGCCGCTGCCTGCTCACTCGGAGCCGATGCCGGGAGGAAGGAACTCGACTGTGCCGAGGACTCGGTCGCCATTTGGGGAAGCGTCGATGCCACAGCGACCGCAATGAACCACACGGCAACAACTACCCACCGCCACTTCACGACGATGCGTCCGAGCGATTCGTAGAAACGACTAACCATTCTTGGGCTCCTCAATGGGGATGGGCGTGGATTCGTTGCGTGCTGCGTGGACAACTTCTTCGGTGAGGGCATGGAAGATCTCAAGGACGAGATCCATCTGCTCTTTGTGGAAACGGTCGAAGACTCGGCGGAGTGGTGCGAGCCGAGCCTCGAGGAGTGCCTCGCTCTCGGCGCGCAGGCCCTCTCGCACCGACACCACGGACCGTCGTCGGTCGGTGGGGTCTTCACGACGTTCAACGACGCCAGCGTCGACGAGCTGGGTGATGAGGAGCGACGCGGTCGATACGGCAATGCCCTCTTGCTCGGCGAGTTCAGACACCGTCGTCTCGCCCAACATGGCGATGACGGCGAAGGCCACGAGGTGTCGAGGGGCGAGGTGATCGTTGGACCGCAGTGCCGCGACGAGTCCAGCAGGGGGCGTCTCTTTCCGCTCGACCCCGCGAATGCGGAAGGAGTCGAGGAGGAAGGAACGTGCGAAGTGATCTGCTGCAGCCAATTTCTTCTGTTTCACAACAGTTTTAGTTTAGAAGCAATCCCCTGCTGACCGTGCACCCCTCACCCATCATGTGGTGCCCCGGCAATACTTGGACCGTGCACTCGTCCGAGGAACTGCAATCTCCGGAGGTTCCCTCGTCGTTCACCGGCGTCCTCCTCGTTGGATCGCTGGTGGTGGCAATGGTGTGGGCCAACCTCTCCCCCTCGACCTACCTCGCCGTCGTGCACCACCACCTTGAGTTCCCGGTGTCCACCATCACGCCGCTCCACACGGTGCAGGAGTGGATCAACAACGGCCTCATGGCGATCTTCTTCCTCGGCGTGGGCTTAGAAATCGGCTTCGAACGCCGACACGGCAGCCTGCAGCACCGAGACGCAGCACTCCTCCCCATCATCGCTGCGCTCGGTGGCATGGCGGGAGCCGCCATTTCCTTTACTGCAACGGTCGGGGTGCTCGGAGGCAGCTCCCATCTGCTCGGTGGTTGGGGCATTCCGATGGCGACCGATATCGCCTTCGCGCTCGCTGCGCTCCAGGTGCTCGGGGCCCGAATCCCTTCAGAACTTCGGGCGTTCGTGCTGGCCTTGGCGGTTGCCGACGACATCTTCGCCGTCATCGTTCTCGGCATCACGGCATCGAGCACCATCACGATCACTGCAGCCGCAGTCAGCCTGGGTCTCGTCGGCGTGATCGTGCTCCTGCGTCGCTCGGTCAAGGCTCGGTGGCCCTACGTGCTCATGACCGCCGCCCTCTGGCTCGCCATGGCCATTGCGGGCATTGAACCCATCTTGGCCGGCGTGCTCTGTGGCGTCCTCGTCCCGACCGCAGATGACCCGCGACTCCTGGCAATTGCAGAACGCCTCGAGGTGCCAACTGCGGCACTCGCCAGTGCAGTCGTCCTCCCCCTCTTCGTCTTCGCCAACACCGGTGTGACCTTCACGAGCTCCACGTTCGCTGGCCATCGGGTCGCAGTCGTCGTGGTCGCGATCGTGGTCGCTCGAACGATCGGCAAGGTCATCGGCATCACCGCAGCAGTTGCCCTCACCGTCCGATTGGGACTCGGGCGACTGCTCCCCTCCATCCACCGGCGCCACCTCATCGGGGCTGCCATTCTCTGCGGCGTCGGATTCACCGTCCCGCTGCTGTTCGCTGACGTCCAATTCGGCACCGATCCAGGCCTCGTCACCGCAACCAAGGTTGGGCTGCTGATCGGTTCGCTGATCGACCTCGCCGTCGGCGTCGTGATACTCACGATTCGACCTCGTGGAGCATCGCCGGCAGGAGTCGCCAACCTTCACTAGCCTTCGGAACGCCCCGAGGAGGATCCACCATGAAGACGTTCTTGACCGAAACGCTTGGCTGTGAGCACCCCATCATGCTGGCCGGTATGGGCGGCGTCAGCTACGCCGCCCTCGCTGCTGCAGTCAGTGACGCTGGTGGTTACGGATGCCTCGGCGCATCGACGATGTCGGTCGAGACCATGGTGAGCGAGATCGCCGCCACCCGAGCCCTCACCACGAAGCCCTTCGGCGTGGACTTGTTGACGGCCATGCCCGGAAGCCTCGTCCACCAGACCGAGCTCCTGATTGACGGTGGAGCGAAGATGTTCGTCGCCGGCCTCGGCGTCCCCGCAGAAGTCGTCGACCTCTGCCATGCCAACAACGTGCTCGTCGGTTCGATGTGCGGCAAGGTCGACCACGCGCGGCGAGCGCTCGATGCCGGGTGCGACGTCATCATCGTCCAGGGCACTGAAGCCGGTGGCCACACGGGCACGGTCGCGACCATGCCCCTCGTGCCCATGGTGGTCGACGTCGTGAACGGCCAAGTTCCCGTGGTCGCCGCTGGAGGCATCTTCGACGGGCGGGGTTTGGCTGCAGCACTGGCCCTCGGCGCCGATGGCGTATGGATTGGGACGCGCTTCATCGCCACCCCCGAAGCGCGAGGACTCCCCCACTTCAAGGAACGGATTCTCGCCACCGCCGAAGACGGTACCGCAATCTCTCGAGCGTTCTCGGGGAAGACCATGCGCGTCCTCAAGAACGCCACGACCGCACACTTCGAAGCCCACCCAGAAGAGCTCCGGCCCTTCCCTGAGCAGCTCGGGATCTCCTTCGGCAACGGCACCTTCCACCTCGGCGGCGGACCAGAGACCGATGGTGTGGACCCTGATCGTGAGGGCTACCCAGCAGGTCAGGCAGTGGGAGCGATCGACGCACTCGTTCCCGCTGGCGACCTCGTGCGGAGCATGGTCGTCGAGGCAGAGGCTCGCCTGCAGGCGATCTACCGCTTCGTCTGATCTACTCGGCGAAGACGCCGATGGGACAGCTCACCCCAGTGCCACCGAGTCCGCAGTACCCATTGGGGTTCGCAGCCAAGTACTGCTGGTGGTAGTCCTCGGCGTAGTAGAAGGTGCCCGCCGGAGCGATCTCCGTCGTCACTGCCGAAAGCCCAGCAGCGCTGAGGCGATCGGTGAACGCTGCAGCGGCCTTGGTCGCCATCGCCAACTGCTCGTCGCTCGTGGCGTAGATCGCCGAGCGGTACTGGGTGCCAATGTCGTTACCTTGACGCATCCCTTGGGTCGGATCGTGGTTCTCGAAGAACGTCGAGAGCAACGAGGCGTAGGAAATCACCGAGGGGTCGCTCACGATGAGCACCACTTCGGCGTGGCCCGTGCGACCGGAACAGACCTCTTCGTAGGTGGGGTTCTCGGTGAAACCGCCGGCGTAACCCACGGCAGTCGTCACGACACCAGGCAGCGTCCAAAAGGCGCGCTCAGCACCCCAGAAACAGCCCATGGCCACGTAGCTCACCTCGAGCCCTTCTGCGAAGGGAGGCGTCATCGGTGTCCCCAACACGAGGTGCGGACGACTCGGAACGATAGGTGTGGCCCGACCCGGCATCGCATCGGCTTCGGTCACCATTTCGGTCTTCTTGTGCAGTCCAAACATGCCACGACCTCCTCGGTGACCACTCTACGGTGCGACCCGTCGGATGAATCCGCGGTGCAGCATCACCCACCGACCTCGAAGATGCCGCCGCTCGTGCCCGGGGAACGGTGGACGCCCTAGCGCTTCGCTGCGTAGTGCGCTCGCCAGATGAGTCGGTAGACCCGTGTCCACCTCGGAATGGAGCGAAGACCCGGAATCAGCGGAATGCAGGCGAGAATCACGGTCAGGACCATCATGATCGCCCACACCTGGAGGTCGGCGTTCGGTGACGTCGACAGCCCGGGAACTTGGTACCACATGGTGTAGAGCCAGAGCCACGCCTGACCTGGCCAGCTGCCGGTCTCGTTCATCATTCCCCATTGGTCACCTTGGAGGTGATCGATCGCCGCCTTGTTGGCGAGGTAGTTCCCGTCGCTGAGGAACAGCAGCGGCTTCGTGAAGTCCGTCGAGAAGAACCGTTGCTCGGTGAGCATCGTGGCGTCGAGCGCCCCCGAACGCGCCATCTGGGTGAGCGCGTTGACGATCACGCCAACAGGTCCGTAGTTCCCCAACGGCACGACGAGGTGTCCATCTCGATACGACGCCGCCTGGCTGGCAATCGCCGTCTCGTAGGCAGCGTCCCAGGTGGCGCGCTGGGTTGAGGTGGCGCTGCGGTAGCTCCGCAGTGCCTGTTGGGCCAGGGGATCATCGGGCAACGCCGCAACCGGCGAGAGCACGAAGTCCTTGGCGGCGTCGACGGGGATGTGGACGCCGATGATCGTCGACGGGGAGACGCCGAGGATGGATTGGCCTGGACTGGCGGTGTTGTAGGGGCCGCCATATCCAGCAGTTCCCGAGGTTCCATCGAGTTCGGCAATTGCGGTGGTCGCGAAGTCAACCGGCGT
>Ga0007834_1000138_pt1 | contig 26069 bp, 24 predicted proteins | sample CryBogCBE06Nov07_FD_71233 | JGI IMG/M metagenome (GOLD analysis project Ga0007834, IMG submission 71233) | Freshwater microbial communities from Crystal Bog, Wisconsin, USA - CBE06Nov07 | ecosystem: Environmental > Aquatic > Freshwater > Lake | place: Crystal Bog, Wisconsin, USA | collected...
TCCAGATTTCGATGAAGCGGTCGCCGTCTTCGCCGGGGCTGCCGGGCGGGCCGCCGGGAATGTGTTCGCCGTGGTCGTAGAAGATTTCGGAACAGGGGCCGCAGGGGCCGGTGTCAGCCATCATCCAGAAGTTGTCGGACTTGTATTTGCCGCCCTTATTGTCGCCAATGCGGATCACACGCTCGGGGAGCAGGCCAATTTCCTGGGTCCAGATGTCATAGGCTTCGTCGTCGTCGATGTAGACGGTGGCGGTGAGCTTGTCGGCGGGCAGCTTGTAGACCTGGGTCAGCAGCTCCCAGCCCCACATCAGGCTCTCGCGTTTAAAGTAGTCGCCAAAGCTCCAGTTGCCCAGCATCTCGAAGAAGGTGTGGTGGCGGGCGGTATAGCCCACGTTTTCCAGGTCGTTGTGCTTGCCGCCAGCGCGCAGGCAGGCCTGGACCGAAGCCGCGCGCACATAGTTGCGCTTGTCGGTGCCCAGAAACACGTCCTTGAACTGCACCATGCCCGAGTTGGTGAACATCAGCGTGGGGTCATTGCCTGGGACAAGCGGGCTCGAGGCCACGATGGTATGGCCCTTGGATGCAAAGAAATCCAGGAAGCTCTTGCGGATATCGGCGACGGTGAAGGCGGGTTTGGGGCTGGCTTGGGTCATAACCCTCCATTTTAGGGCAGTGCTCTCCAACCGATTCCCCCACAAAACAGGCCTTGCGCAATTTCGCTAAAGTGGCGGGATGAAGAAACTTTCCATGACCCAGGTGCTGCTGAGCGGTGCCATGATCGTGACCCTTTCGATGGGCATCCGCCACGGCTTTGGCCTCTGGCTGCAACCCGTCACCCAGGCGAACCACTGGAGCCGCGAGACCTTCGCTTTCGCCATCGCCATCCAGAACATCAGCTGGGGCATCACCGGCATCTTTGCCGGCATGGTGGCTGATCGGTTCGGCGCATTCAAGGTCATCATCGTCGGGGCACTTTTTTATGCGGCCGGCTTGTTTGGCATGGCCCATTCCCCGACGCCGCTACTGTTTACGCTCTCGACCGGCGTTTTGATCGGCATTGCCCAGGCCGGCACGACCTATGCCGTGGTCTACGGTGTGATTGGCCGCAATGTACCGGCCGAGCGGCGCTCCTGGGCGATGGGGATCACCGCGGCGGCAGGCTCATTTGGCCAGTTCCTGATGGTGCCCACCGAGGGCTTCCTGATCGGCCATTTCGGCTGGCAGCAGGCCCTGGCCCTGCTGGGCATGGCTGCCCTGCTGATCGTGCCAGTGGCCTTCTTTTTGCGCGAGCCGGGTTTTGCGGGTGGCGCGGTGATCCAGCGGGACCAGACCATTGTCCAGGCCCTGCGCGAAGCCTTCAAGTACCCCAGCTTCCAGTTGCTGATGGCGGGTTATTTCGTCTGTGGTTTCCAGGTGGTTTTCATTGGCGTGCACATGCCCAGCTACCTCAAGGACAAGGGGCTGGATCCGATGGTGGCCAGCTACGCGCTGGCACTGATCGGCCTGTTCAACGTGTTTGGCACCTATGCCGCCGGCACGCTAGGCCAGCGCATGCTCAAGACGCGCATCCTCTCCTTCATCTACTTTGCGCGTGCCATCGCCATCAGCCTGTTCCTGCTCGTGCCGCTCTCGCCCATGAGCGTCTATGTTTTTGCCGGTGCCATGGGCTTTCTGTGGCTCTCCACGGTGCCGCCGACCAATGCCGTGGTGGCTCAGATCTTTGGTGTGCAGCACCTGTCCATGCTCGGAGGTTTTGTGTTCTTCAGCCACCAGGTGGGCAGTTTTCTGGGCGTCTGGCTCGGCGGCTACCTGTACGACAAGACTGGCAGCTACGACGTGGTCTGGTACATCGCCATCGCGCTCGGGGTTTTTGCCGGCCTGGTAAATCTGCCCGTCCGGGAGGCTGCCATTGCACGCCACAGGATGCAGGCCGCTTGAGGCAAACCGCGATGAGCCGCATGCGCAAGTCCCTGCTTTATGCTGGGGCTGGCGTCGCCCTGCTAGCAGTGTTTGCCCTCTACACCCGGCCTGATTTTCTGGTCACACTGGCCAACCAGGTGTGGGCCTGCTTTTAGCCCGCGTCCTGCCCGGTTCTGATGTCCTTTGCGCTGCCAGCCAGCGAAATACCTGCGTGGGGTGCTATGAAAGTGATAGTGATTCCAGGTGCTGACCGCCCGCAGGCGGCGTCCGGCTGGGTGCAGCGCTGGAGCCCACTGGTGCCGCAAGGGGCGCCCGTGCTCGACGTGGCCTGCGGCCTGGGCCGGCATGCGCGCTGGTTTTTCGAGCGGAATCACCCGGTAACCTGCGTAGACCGGGCGAAGGATGCTATTGATTCAATAGCAACCGGACTGCCGGGCGTGCGCGCCCTGTGTGCTGACCTTGAAGCAGGCCCCTGGCCGTTTGTCGGTGAACTGTTCGGTGCCGTGGTCGTCACTAATTACCTCTGGCGGCCACTGTTCCCGGCCTTGCTGGCCAGCCTGGCGCCCGGCGGCGTGTTGATTTACGAAACCTTTGCGCAAGGAAATGAAACGGTGGGCAAACCTTCGCGGCCCGACTTCCTGCTCCAGACGGGGGAACTGCAGCGTCTGTGTGCGGGTTTGCACGTGGTCGCCTATGAAGACGGCTTTCTCGAAGCCCCGGCGCGCTTTGTGCAGCGCATTGCGGCGGTGCGCAAAGGCGATTCGCCGGTGCAAACCCGCTACCCGCTTTAGGGCGGGGCTTCCCTAGGTAGAATCCGGTCATGAAGCAGATTACTGGCAGCATTGTTGCGCTCGTTACGCCGATGCACGAAGACGGCAGCGTGGACTACCCGACGCTGCGCAAACTGATCGACTGGCATATCGCTGAAGGCACGGACTGCATCGGCGTGGTCGGGACGACCGGCGAGTCGCCCACGGTCAACGTCGAAGAGCATTGCGAAATCATCCGGGTCTCGGTCGAGCAGGCCAGTAAACGTGTGCCCATCATGGCGGGCTGTGGGGCCAACTCCACCAAAGAGGCCGTCGAACTGGCCCAGTTCGCTCGCGGCGTAGGTGCCGATTGCCAGCTGCAGGTGGTGCCCTACTACAACAAGCCGACCCAGGAAGGCCAGTACCGCCATTTCAAGGCCATTGCCGAGGCCACCGGCGACCTGCCCATGGTGCTCTACAACGTCCCCGGTCGCACCGTGGCGGATATGGCGCACGAGACGGTCTTGCGCCTAGCTGCTGTGCCGGGCATTGTGGGCATAAAGGAAGCCACCGGCAACATCGAGCGCGCCCAGTGGCTGATCCGCGATGTACCCAAGGGTTTTGCCGTCTATTCGGGCGATGATCCAACTGCCGTGGCGCTGATCCTGTGCGGCGGTCAAGGCAATGTGAGCGTGACGGCTAATATCGCGCCGCGGCTGATGCACGAACTCTGCGTGGCCGCCCTGGCGGGCAACGTGGCCCAAGCGATGGAAATCCAGCGCAAGCTGATGCCCGTACACAAGCACCTCTTTGTCGAGGCCAATCCGATTCCGCTCAAATGGGCCATGGCCCGCATGGGCCTGTGTGGCCCGACCATGCGTTTGCCCATGACGGATCTGGCAGCCCACAATGAACCCGTGGTCGAGGGTGCTTTGCGCCAGTGCGGCCTTATCTGACGAAAATGAAAACCATGACACCCATGCCCCATTCCCGCCTGCTCACCCTGACCCTTGTGCTTGGCTGTCTGGCCTGCCTTTCGGCTTGCTCGGTGCTCGATGGCGAGCGGATTGACTACAAGAGCCAGGGCAAGGCCCCCACCCTGGAAGTCCCCCCTGACCTGACGCAACTCTCGCGCGACAACCGCTATGTGGTGCCGGGCACGGCGATCACCGCCTCGGGCTACCAGGTGGGGCAGACCAACCAGTCGATTCCGGTAGCAGCGGCCGCCGTCGGTGATGTCCGGATGGAGCGCGATGGCACGACCCGCTGGCTGGTCGTCCAGCGCTCGCCCGAGAAGCTCTGGGATCCGGTCCGTACCTTCTGGCAGGAGAGCGGTTTTCTGATTGCCCTGGACCAGCAGAACATTGGCATCATGGAAACCGACTGGGCTGAAAACCGCGCCAAGCTGCCCCAGGACTTCATCCGCAATGCGTTGGGCAAGGTCTTTGACAGCATCTACGACACCGGCGAGCGGGATAAATTCCGTACCCGGTTCGAGCGGCGCGCCGACGGCAGCACCGAAATTTACGTCTCGCACCGCGGTATGGTGGAGAAATACAAGTCGACCAACGACCGTACGGAAGGCACGATCTGGGAGCCGCGCGCTCCCGATCCGGAGCTCGAGGCGGAATTCCTGCGCCGGATGATGGTGCGTCTGGGTGTGAGTGAAGAGCAATCGAAGGCGGCTGTTGCCGCTGGCGGTGTCAAACAGACCTCCCGCATCGTCACCATCGACGGCAACCCGGTGGTCCAGATCGATGAAGGGTTTGACCGGGCATGGCGCCGCGTCGGCCTGGCATTGGACCGTACCGGGTTCACGGTGGAAGACCGTGATCGCAGCCAGGGCCTGTACTTCGTGCGCTACGTGGAACCCACCGAAAAGAAGGAGCCTGGCTTCTTCAGCAAGCTGTTTGGCGGTGGTGGAAAGGACGCCGGTCCGCTCAAGTTCCGCATTGCACTCAAGAGCCAGGGTGAGCAGACCACGGTATCGGTGCTCAATGCGCAAGGCGCAGCCGAGACCTCGGCCAATGCCCAGCGCATCGTGAAAGTCATCGCCGACGACCTGAAATAGGCTGTGCGGTTCCGTAGCCTGGGCAGCGGGAGTTCAGGCAATGCCACGGTGGTCGAGGCCACCGATGGCCTGCATAGCTCCCGCTTGCTGGTCGATTGCGGGCTGGGTATCCGCCAGCTTGAACTGCGTCTGGCCCAGGCGGGCCTTGCGTGCTGCGACCTCGACGCCATTTTCGTGACCCATGAGCACGCCGACCACATAGGCTCCGCTGTCACGCTCGCGCGCAAGCTGTCGATTCCCTTGTGGATGAGCCATGGAACCCATGTTGCCATAGGATCGCCTGACTTGGCGGGGCTGCTGCGCGTGGCGTCGGATGGCCAGACCTTCGCAGTGGGGTGCCTGGAAATCCGGCCTTTCACCGTGCCCCACGATGCACGCGAACCTCTCCAGCTCAGTTGTGGCGATGGTCTGCGCAGGCTAGGCATTCTAACGGACCTAGGGCATGTGTCGAGCCATGTGACCAGCCACCTGCGGGGCTGCCACGCCTTGCTGCTCGAATGCAACCACGACCGGGACCTGCTGGAGCGCTCAAGCTATCCGGCCTTTCTCAAGGCCCGGGTCGGCGGCAGGCTGGGGCATTTGTGCAATGAAGATGCCGCTGGCCTGGCGCGGTCCCTCCTGCATGATGGATTGGGTCATGTGGTTGCTGCCCACCTCAGTGAACAGAACAACCGCCCCGAACTCGCGCGTGCCGCCCTGGCACAGGCCCTGAACCGTGACCTGCTGGATGTGGTTGCGGCTAGCGCATCGGGTGGAAGCCCCTGGTTTGCGGTGTGATGAAGTTCGGGCCGCTGCAGGCTCCGCCCCATGAAAAAAGCCACCCGAAGGTGGCTTTTCAGGAAGGCAGCAAGAATTACTTCTTGGGAGCCATTGCGTCCTTGGCAGCGCCGGCAGCCTTGTCGGCAGCAGCCTTGGCAGCGTCGGTAGCGGCGCCAGCAGCAGCGGTAGCAGCATTGGTGGCAGCGGAAGCGGCGTCCGTAGCGGCAGCGGCGGCAGAGCCAGCAGCAGCCGATGCGGCACCAGCGGCGGCACCAGCAGCAGCGGATGCGGCATCCTTGGCAGCATCAACTACGGCAGCTGCGGGAGCGGGAGCAGCAGCAGGAGCTTCTTCTTTCTTGCCGCAGGCGGCGAGAGCGACGGCGGCAACGATGGCTGCCAGTGCGAGGGACTTCTTCATTTTCAATTCCTTTAGATGGGGAGGTAAACAATTTCCGGAAATCGTCGTGAAGCCACCAAAATGGCGACTCCAGACCAAGCGAAAGGACTCGAGCTCTTTCAACTTAGCCTCCAATTATATGCTGAAACCGTATTTACCCTAGGGTCATGCGAACCCGACATTTTTTCCAGCTGGTAGGCCTCTCGGCCTTGTGGGGTGCTTCCTTCCTGTTCATCCGCCTTGCCAGCCCGGTGCTGGGGCCAGCCGTCATGGCGGAATCGCGGGTGGCGCTGGCCAGCATCACGCTTGCCATTTTCATGGTGGCGCTGCGGCACCGGTGGAGTCTGGTGCATTGGCGCGAGTTGGCATGGATCGCGCTGCTCTCCGTGGCCCTGCCATTTCTGCTGTTTGCCTGGGCTGCGCTGAAGCTGCCCGCGGGATACAGCGCCCTGCTCAATAGCACCGCCGTTCTGTTCGCCTGCCTGGCGTCGGCCTGGCTCGGCGAAGACCGGCTCAACGGGCGCAAATGGCTGGGATGTCTCTGCGGGTTTGCCGGCGTCGGGGCCATCGTCCGCCTGGGCCCCGTGCAGCCCACGCCCGATGTGTTGCTCGCGGCCCTGGCCTGCCTGGCTGCAGCTGCCTGCTACGGGTTGTCCAACCCCCTAATGAAGCGCGCAACGACGCGCATGGAGCCGCTGGCCATTGCAGCGACGATCCATGCCTTCTCGTTCGTGATGCTGCTGCCTGCCGCCGCATCGGGCTGGTCCGGCGCGCACTGGACACCGCTGGCCCTGGTCGCCGTGGCCGTGCTGGGCATTGTCACGTCCGGGCTGGCCTACTGGGCGAACCTTCGCATCGTGCGCCATGTCTCGCCGATTGCGGCTGCGAGCCCGACCTTCCTGATTCCGGCTTTCGGGGTGGCCTGGGGGCACCTGTTCCTGGGTGAGCCGGTGGGCCCGGGTTTCCTGGCGGGCGCCGCGCTGGTGCTGCTGGCGGCTGGTCTGATCAGTGGCTTCAACCCGCTGCGCGGCTGGTGGGATGCTGGCCGCGCCAGGCCATGAGGGCGAAAACGGTTGCTACGAAACTTGTAGCACTACACGCCCAAAATACGCTGGCTAGCCCGTATCTTGAGCTCAAGGCCCCGCCGGCCAGCCCGCCCAGGACGCCCGATAGGCCATAAGCGATCACGATGTAGAGGGCCTGACCCCGCCCGCGCAGCCTGCCGGGGAAATGGTGCGAAAGTAGGGCAATGCAGGTCGTGTGGTGCGCAGCGAATGTGATCGCATGCACGGCCTGCGCCAACACCAGCACCCATAGCACTCTGCCCAGTTGCGCCGTGAGCGCCATGCGCAGCAGCATGGTGGCACTGCACAGCGCCAGCCAGGCCGTGAGCGACAGCTTGGGCAGCCAGCGCGCCTGGGTATAGAACCAGGCAATTTCTACAATGACCGACACTGCCCACAGGCTGCCGATCATGGTCTTGCTGTAGCCCAGCGCATCCAAATACAGCGAGAAAAAGGTGTAGATGCCGACATGCGACAGCACATGAAAGAAGGCCGACGCAAAGAACAGCTGCACGCTGCGCTGCTGCAGAACCGACAACACGGGCAGGCGCTGGGCATGGGCTGGCACACTCTCCTTGAGGTCCGGCATCAACCAGGCGCTCAGCATCACGGCAGCAATGGTCAGTGTGGTCCAGGCGGCAAAGTGGCGCATGCCGAAACGCTCAAACCAGGCGCCGGCAATGAACACCGTCACCAGAAAGCCCACTGAGCCGCACAGTCTCACCCGCCCATAGCGCTTGGCGTCAAAACTGCCGCCCTGGCTTACCAGGTGGGCCATGGCGGCTTCACTCATCGGCATCATGGCGCTGGTGTGCGTGAACATCACCAGCAATACCGCCAACAGCCACCAGGCGTCCAGCCGGAACCACAAACCCAGCGAAGCCAGAACGGCCACGGTGGCCCCATAGCGCAGCAGTTTCACCCGCTCGCCCGAGCGGTCTGACAGCCAGCCCCAGGCGTAGGGCGCAAACAGGCGGGTGGCTGCCTGCACTGATGTCAGCAGACTGATGGCAAACAGGCCGTATCCGGCTTCCTTCAGCCACAAGGGCAGGTAAGGGTTGAAGAAGCCGATGTGCGCGTAGTAGCTGGCAGACAGGCCTGCAAACGGCAGGAAGGCCCTGCGGGACGGCGGCGCGGAAGCTGTCGGCAAACTTTAGCGCCGGGCCTGGGCCTGGATGTCGGGTGTCGTCACTGTCACATCGCCGCACTGGGCGCGCTGGCGCAAGGCATGCTCCATCACCACCAGGGCCAGCATGGCCTCGGCAATCGGCGTGGCGCGGATGCCCACGCACGGATCGTGCCGGCCCTTGGTAACCACCTCGGTCGGCTTGCCGTCCACGTCGATGGTTTCGCGCGGGCTGATGATGGAGCTGGTCGGTTTGACGGCGATCTGCACTTCCAGATCCTGGCCGGTCGTGATACCGCCGAGCACGCCGCCGGCGTTGTTGGTCCGGAAGCCCTGGGGCGTGGGCGAATCGCCGTGGGTCGTTCCACGCTGGACTACGCTGCCAAAGCCGGCGCCGATCTCCACGCCCTTCACGGCATTGATGCCCATCATGGCGTAGGCGATGTCGGCATCCATCTTGTCGAATAGCGGCTCGCCCAGACCCACCGGAACGCCGGTGGCAACCACCCGGATGCGCGCACCGCAGGAGTCTCCGGCCTTGCGCAGGGCGTCCATGTAGTCCTCGAGTGCCTGCACCTGCGCAACGGGCGCGAAGAAGGGGTTATGGGCGACATGGTCCCAGCTCTCGAAGGCAATTGGCATGTCGCCGATCTGGGCCATGCAGCCCATGAACCGGGTGCCGTATTTTTCGAGCAGCCATTTTTTGGCCACCGCGCCCGCTGCCACCATTGGCGCGGTCAGGCGCGCCGAGGAGCGGCCGCCGCCACGTGGGTCGCGCAGGCCGTATTTATGCAGGTAGGTGTAGTCGGCGTGGCCCGGGCGAAAGCTCTGTGCGATGGCGCTGTAGTCCTTGCTGCGCTGGTCGGTATTGCGGATCAGCAGGCAGATGGGCGTGCCCGTGGTCTTGCCTTCATACACGCCACTGAGGATTTCGACGGTATCGGGCTCGTTGCGCTGAGTCACATGGCGGCTGGTGCCGGGCCGGCGGCGGTCCAGGTCGCCCTGAATGTCCGCCTCGCCCAGGGCCATGCCGGGGGGGCAGCCATCAATCACGCAGCCAATGGCCGGGCCGTGGGATTCACCGAAGTTGGTGACAGCGAAAAGGTTGCCAAAGGTGTTGCCGCTCATGGCGGGGATTATCCCAGAGCCCTGCCACTAGAATGCCGCATGGCTGCACGCGACCGAATTGTTCCGATCATTGTGGCCAGCCCGCTCTTCCTGCAGAACCTCGACACCTCGGTCATGGCGACCGCCTTGCCCAGCATTGCCCAGTCGTTGCAGGTTCCCGCGCTCCACCTCAACCTGGCCATTACGTCCTACCTGCTCAGCCTGGCCGTCTTCCTGCCGGTGAGCGGCTGGCTGGCCGACCGCTTTGGCGCGCGCCGGGTATTTTGCTGGGCGATTGCCGCATTTTCCCTCGGCTCCGCCTTGTGCGGTGCGGCGCAATCCTTGGAGGAACTCGTCCTGTTTCGCATCCTGCAAGGCATGGGTGGGGCGATGATGGTGCCTGTCGGGCGATTGATCCTGCTGCGCAGCGTGCCAGCGGAGCGCTTGGTGTCCGCCATGGTCTGGTTTACCGTGCCGCCGGTGATCGGGCGCATGATCGGGCCGCTGTTCGGCGGCACCATCGTGACTTTCAGTTCCTGGCGCTGGATATTTCTGGTCAACATCCCGTTTGGGCTGTTGGCCATGCTGATGGCCTGGCTGTTTGTGGACGCGGGCAATGAGCACCGCCGCCATGAAAGCTTTGACCTGACCGGATTTGTGCTGCTGGGCCTTGGTCTGAGTGCCCTGCTGGGAGCGATCGAGCTGGCTGGCAAAAGCATGGTGCCTGCCTGGGCTTTGTGGGTTGCTGCGGGCGTCGGCTGCGCGGCACTGCTGGCCTATGTGGCGCACAGCCGCCGGCTGACCAACCCCATCATTGACCTGGCCATCCTGCGCGTGCAGACCTACCGCGCCACGGTCATTGGCGGCATGCCCCTGCGCATTGCGATCGGGGCTTCGCCCTTCCTGCTGCCGCTGCTTATGCAGCTGGGTTTTGGCTTTTCACCGCTGGCGTCGGGCTTGCTGACAGTGGCGACGGCCGTGGGCGCACTGGGCACGCGGGTAGTGATGGCGCAGTCGATCCGGCGCTTTGGCTTTCGACCGTTGCTGATCAGCTGTACCGTCCTGACCAGCCTGTTCTATATCAGCTACGGCCAATTCCGCGCCGATACCCCGCATGTGCTGATGTTCATCACCATGATGCTGGGCGGGCTGGTCAATTCGATGGCCATGGTGGCCATCCAGACCTTGGGGTTTTCCGATATTTCCAAGGCGCGCATGAGCCATGCCACAGCTCTCTCCAGCATGGGCCAGCAGCTGTCCCTGAGCCTGGGGGTGATCCTGGGCGCGTCGGTGCTCACCCTGGCGTCGCACTGGAATGGCAATGCCCCGGGCCAATTGCATGCCGCAGATTTTTCACCGGCATTTCTCGTGGTCGGCCTGCTGACGATGCTGTCCCTGCTGTCATTTGTGCGCCTGAGCGCCACCGAGGGCCAGCACCTGCGCTGATGCTGGCTGGTATCCCGCGCTAGCCCTTGGCTACCGGCAGGCCACGCGTACGGCTCCACTCGCTCCAGCTGCCGCCATACAGCGCCGTGGGTCCCAGACCGGCGATCTCCATGGCCAGGAGATTGGGCACCGCGCTCACGCCGCTGCCGCAGTGGTGCACCACCGACGCCGGGTCGCGTCCGGCGAGCAATGCCTCGAATTCAGCACGCAATACTGCCGCCGGTTTGAACTTGCCGTCGGCACCCAGGTTCAGCGAGAAGGGGCGGTTGAGCGCTCCGGGAATATGCCCAGCGATCGGGTCGAGCGGTTCCACATCGCCCCTGAAGCGCGGTGTGGCGCGCGCGTCGATGAGCGTCTGGGTCGGTTTACCTAGCCGATCCGCTATCGTTTTTGTAGCTGCCAGCGCCTGTTTTTCGACGCCCGCAACGTATTTTGTCTCTGGATGCCGGCTCGCAGCGCCGGTTTCCGCCGGATTGCCCGCGGCCTGCCAGGCCTGCAACCCGCCGTCGAGCACGGCCGCTGCGTCATGCCCCAGCCAGTGAAGCATCCACCACAGGCGGCCGCAGTAGTTGCAGCCGTTGCGGTCGTAGATCACTGCCTGCATGCCGTTGGAAAACCCCACGCTGCCCAGCCACTGCGCTAAGCGCTCCCGCGAAGGCAGGGGGTGGCGCCCTCCACTGGCAGCGTAGGGGTCCGACTTGGCGCTCAGCGCGGTGTCCAGGTGGGCATAGATTGCGCCGGGAATGTGGGCCTGCGCATAAGCCTGGGCGCCCGCGTCCGGATTCATGAGGTCGAAGCTGCAGTCGAACACCATGTGGGGCGTGCCCGCGGTCTGCAAGGCATGCAGTTGGTCGACAGAAATGAGGGTTGAGTACACGGCGCGGCTCCTTTCAATGTTCTTCAGCGGGGGAATCCGGTGCAGCGCGGGCGCGCAGGGCCGTGGCGCCCAGGCCGCTGGCCACAATCAGGGCCATGCCAGCCCATCCCTGTGCATGAATGTGGTCACCAAACAGCAGCAGGCTGTAGACGGCCGCAAAAACGATGCCGGAGTATTGCAGGCTGGCCACGACCAGGGTGGAGCCGCGGCTGTATGCGCGGGTCATGCACAGCTGCCCCATGGAGGCGAGCACGCCGACGGGCAAAAGCCAGAGCGCGTGTTTCCAGTTCCAGGGCGACAGGCCGGTGAGCGTCATGCCCAGTCCCCCGGCGATGACAGTGCCCACGGCAAAATAAAACACGGTGCGGCTGTCGGGCTCGCCGGTGCGCGACAGGGCCATGACCTGCATATAGGCAAACGCCGCGCACATGCCCGAGAGCAGGCCCACCAGCCCCGCGAACGCCTGGTTCTCCTCAATGGTGGGCCGCAGCATGAGCACTACGCCGGCGAAACCTGCCAGCACGGTTGCGACCAGTGGCCCCTGGGAGCCCACCTTGCCGTTGCGCGGCAGCAGCAGTGCACCGCCGACCAAAAAGGCGGCAATCCAGACGCTGCTCATGTAATTGAGCGTCATGGCCGTGGCCAGGGGCAGGTGGGCAATCGAATAGAACCAGGCTCCCAGCGAGACCACGCCAATGGCGGCGCGCCAGGCATGCATGCCTGGTACCTGGGTGCCCAGCGACACGCCGCGTGCGCGGGCAAAGATGCCCATGATGAACACGCCAATCACCCCGCGCCAGAAAACCAGTTCAGCGCTGTTGAAAAACTCGGAGGCAACCTTCACGCATACGCCCATGCTGGCGAACAGCAGCGAGGCCAGCAGCATCCAAAGCGCCTGCAAGAATCAGGACTCCATTGCCTTGCGATACCACTCGTGGAAGTGCTGCATGCCGTCTTCCATCGGGCTCTGGTAGGGGCCGAACTCGTCGTCGCCGCGCACCATCAGGGCCTTGCGCCCAGCGTCCATGCGCAGGCCGATTTCGTCGTCTTCCACGCAGGTTTCCATGTAGGCCGCCTGTTGCGCCTCAATGAACTCGCGCTCGAAGGCGGCGATTTCTTCCGGGTAGAAAAACTCCACGATATTGGTGGTGTGCTGCGGGCCCCGTGGATAAAGCGTGCTGATGACCAGCACATGGGGATACCACTCCACCATGATGTTGGGCAGGTAAGTCAGCCAGATCGCGCCGTATTTTGGCGGTTCGCCATTGCGGTAATTGAGCACGGCGTCGTGCCAGCGCTGGTAGACGTGGGTGCCGGGCTTGCCCAGCTTGTCGGACACCCCGACAGTCTGCACGGAATAGTGGTCGTGCAACTCCCACCGCAGGTCGTCACAAGTGACAAACTGCCCCAGGCCCGGGTGGAAGGGGCCGACGTGGTAGTCCTCCAGATAGACCTCGATGAAGGTCTTCCAGTTGTAGGGGCATTCATGGACATGGGCGCGGTCAAATACGAATCCGGAAAAATCAAAATCGCTGGCCGCAGCCATGCCCGCAAGTTCCTTGACCGGGTCGCGCGGGCTTCCGGCAGGCGGTTGCTCGAAGATCAGCCCGTTCCAGGTGGTCGTCGGATAGCGCTGCAGGTTCAGGCAGGGGTCGGCTTTGAAATGGGGGGCACCAATGAGTTGTCCGGGGTTGTCGGCCGCCGCGCTGTAGGTCCAGCGATGCAATGGGCAAACGATGTTGCTGCCCTGGGCTGGCGATAGGTGGCCGCGCCCCTGCAGCATAATCGCCTGGCGGTGTCGGCAGACGTTAGATAGCAACTCCACCCCATGCTCGGTGCGCAACAGGCTGCGCCCTCCGCCTTCCTGGGGCAGGGCATAGTAGTCCCCCACCTTGGGCACTGCCAGTTCGTGGCCCAGGTAGCGGGGTCCGCGCGCAAACAGGGTTTGCAACTCACGCTGGAGCAGCGCTTCGTCGAAGTAGCTGTGCACCGGGAGTTGGCTGTTGGCTTGTGAAAGATGGAGGCTTAAATCAGACATGGGCGACCTGACCTGAGGACGACCCCGTGTGCAAGCTGTGCGCAGGGCGGCCCGGAGACTCGGAGGCCAATTGTAGCCCCGGTCTAAAATCCAGCCCTCAACCCTGCCATCCCTTACCCGCTTCGCTCCATGCCCAAATCCACAGCCAGCGCCAAATCGACCCAGCCCGAGAGCTACGAGGCCGGCTTGCTGGAGCTCGAGCAACTCATAGGCCGCCTGGAGTCGGGCCAGTTGCCGCTGGATGAGTTGCTCAGCGGCTACCAGCGTGGTGCGCAATTGCTCCAGTTCTGCCGGAGCAAGCTCGAATCGGTCGAGCAGCAGGTGCAATTGCTCGACGAGGGGGCGCTCAAGCCGTGGACACAGGAGTGACAACATTCGATCTGGATGGGTGGATGCGCGGGCACCTGGCGCACGTGGAAGCCGCCCTGGCCCTTTGGGTGGTTGCCGACGCGCCGGCGGGCCTGGGCGAGGCCATGCGCTATGCGGTGCTGGACGGCGGCAAGCGCTTGCGCCCGCTGCTGGTGCTGGCCGCATCCGAGGCGGTGGCTGGCGATGCGTCCGCGGCCTTGCGCGCTGCCTGTGCCGTGGAGTTGATCCATGCGTATTCCCTGGTGCACGACGACATGCCCTGCATGGACAACGATGTGCTGCGCCGCGGCAAGCCCACTGTGCACGTTCAATTTGGCGAGGCCCAGGCCCTGCTGGCAGGCGACGCGCTGCAGGCTCTGGCGTTCGAGTTTCTGACCCCGGCAGACGATGCCATTCCGGCCGCCATCCAGGCCCGGCTGTGCCGCCTGCTGGCCAGTTCCGCCGGCTACCGCGGCATGGCCGGGGGCCAGGCCATTGACCTTGCCAGTGTCGGGCGCGCGCTGAGCGAGGCCGAGTTGCGGCAGATGCACCGACTCAAGACCGGTGCCCTGTTGCAAGCCAGCGTCGAAATGGGTGCGGCCTGTGGTGCTGCAAGCGATGCAAACCGTGAGGCGCTCGCGGCCTACGGCATTGCACTGGGGCTGGCGTTCCAGGTCGTTGACGATATTCTCGATGTGACGGCCGATTCCGCCACCCTGGGCAAGACCGCCGGCAAGGATGCGCAGGCCGACAAGCCCACCTATGTTTCCCTGCTGGGCCTGGACCGCTCCCGCGCCCATGCACAGGAACTGCTGGCGCAAGGCCTGGCGGCGCTGCGCAGCAGCGGTTTGCCGGATGTGCGCGCCCTGGCCGCCTTGGCCCGCATGGTGGTTGACCGTGACAAATGATCCGATTCGTATCAAAATTCATGGAAGCCAGCGCGAAATGGCACTTTAATGCTATAAAAATAGAAGCGTATGACTAATCCCACCGACTCGTTGCTGCAAACCATCCATAGCCCGCAGGACCTGCGGGCGTTGCCTCGTAGCCAGTTGGCCCAGCTCGCCAGCGAGCTGCGCGACTACGTGCTGCACAGCGTTTCCCAAACCGGCGGTCACCTCAGCTCCAACCTGGGCACGGTCGAGCTGACCATCGCGCTGCACTATGTGTTCAACACGCCGCACGACCGCCTGGTGTGGGATGTGGGCCACCAGACCTATCCCCACAAGATCCTGACCGGTCGGCGTGACCGCATGGGGTCGCTGCGGCAGTTGGGGGGGCTCTCGGGATTCCCGCAGCGTGCCGAAAGCGAGTACGACACCTTTGGAACAGCCCATTCCAGCACCAGCATTTCGGCCGCACTGGGCATGGCCCTGGCTGCCAAGACCAAGGGCGAAGACCGCTATGCCGTAGCCATCATCGGCGATGGCGCAATGAGCGCCGGCATGGCCTTCGAGGCGCTCAACAACGCCGGCGTGGCCGACGGCAAGCTGCTGGTGGTGCTCAACGACAACGACATGTCAATCAGCCCGCCAGTCGGCGCGCTCAACCGCTACCTCGCGCAACTCATGAGCGGGCAGTTCTACGCGGCCGCCAAGAACGTGGGCAAGCACGTGCTCAAACCCGTGCCGCCCCTTTTCGAGCTGGCCAAGCGCCTGGAGGAGCATGCCAAGGGCATGGTCGTCCCCGCGACCCTGTTCGAGAAATTCGGCTTCAACTACATCGGGCCGATCGACGGGCACGATCTCGATTCCCTCATACCGACCCTGGAGAACATCAAGCACCTGACGGGCCCGCAGTTCCTGCACGTTGTCACCAAAAAGGGCCAGGGCTACAAGCTGGCCGAGGCTGACCCGGTGGCTTACCACGGGCCGGGCAAGTTCGACCCTTTGGTCGGTCTGGTCAAGCCGGCTACGCCGCCCAAGGCAACGTTTACCCAGGTATTCGGCCAGTGGCTGTGCGACATGGCTGCGAAAGATCCGCGCCTGGTGGGCATCACGCCGGCCATGCGCGAAGGCTCGGGCATGGTCGAGTTTGAAAAGCGTTTCCCCGGCCGCTATTACGACGTGGGCATTGCCGAGCAGCACGCGGTCACCTTCGCTGCAGGCCTGGCCTGCGAAGGGCTCAAGCCGGTGCTGGCGATTTACTCCACCTTCCTGCAGCGCGGCTATGACCAGCTCATTCACGATGTGGCCTTGCAGAACCTGCCCGTGGTGTTTGCGCTGGACCGCGCTGGCCTGGTCGGAGCCGATGGTGCCACCCATGCAGGCGCATATGACATTCCATTCCTGCGCTGCATTCCGAACATGGCAGTGGCCTGCCCGGCCGACGAGCGCGAGTGCCGCGCCTTGTTGAGCACTGCCTTCGAGCAGAACCACCCGGTGGCCGTGCGGTACCCCCGTGGAGCCGGCGCTGGCGTGGCTCCGCTGGACAGCCTCGAGGGACTCCCCTATGGCAAGGGCGAGATCCGCCGCCAGGGTCAGGGCATTGCCATTCTGGCGTTTGGCACCTTGCTGTATCCCGCGCTGGAGGCGGCGCAGGAGCTTGGAGCCACCGTGGTCAACATGCGCTGGGTCAAGCCCCTGGATGTTGAACTTCTCCTGCAGGTCACCGCTTCGCATGGAGCGATCGTGACGGTGGAAGAGGGTGCCATCATGGGCGGTGCGGGAAGCGCCGTTGGCGAGGCTTTGCAGGCCGCGGGCCTGACGGTGCCGCTGCTCCAGCTCGGTCTGGGCGACCAGTTCATCGAGCATGGCGACCCGGCCAAGCTGCTGGTCATGCAGGGACTCGATGCGGCCGGCATCACCAGGTCCATAGAAAAGCGCTTTGGAGCCCTCGTCAGAAGGCCAACTCCTGCTCTTAAAGTTGTAGCGTAGTGCAATGCCGGGCTGACAGCATGCTGTCAGCCCATGCAGGGGAAAACCCCCAGCGCAAAGGGGGGGTACCTTTCTACAATCGGGCCACTTGCTTTTGGTAAAACACGCTTTACAAACCCAACGGAGTCTCTATGGATCGTCGTTCCCTCATCAAAAATGCCGGCATTGCCGGTGTGCTGGCCGCTGGTGTCGCGCCCGCTGTTCATGCCCAGGCGGCCGTCCGCTGGCGCATGGCATCGAGTTTCCCGAAGTCGCTGGACACCATTTTTGGTGCTGCTGAGGTTTTTGCCAGGGCGGTCAAGGCCATGTCCGGTGGCAAGTTTGAAGTTTCGGTCCATGCCGCAGGCGAGTTGATGCCGGCATTTGGCGTGGTGGACGGCGTGCAGCAGGGTTCCATTGAAGCCTGCCATACAGCACCCTATTATTTCTTTGGCAAGGACGAGACTTTCGCGTTGGGTTGCGCGATCCCGTTCGGCCTCAACAGCCGCCAGATGACTGCCTGGATGTTCGAGGGCAATGGCCTCAAGCTCATGCGCGAGTTCTACGCCAAATTCAATATCGTCAATTTCCCCGGTGGCAATACCGGTGCCCAGATGGGCGGTTGGTACCGCAAGGAAGTCAAGTCGGTCAAGGACATGAAGGGCCTAAAGTTCCGCGTCGGCGGTTTCGCAGGCAAGGTCATCGAGCGCATGGGTGGCGTGCCGCAGAATATTCCGGGCGGCGATATCTACCCTGCGCTTGAAAAGGGCACGATCGACGCCGCTGAGTGGGTCGGTCCCTATGACGACCAGAAGCTGGGTTTCAACAAGGTCGCGCCGTTCTACTATTACCCCGGTTGGTGGGAGGGCGGCCCTGAGCTGGACTTCTTTATCAACAACAAGGCCTTCGAGGCCCTCTCGCCCGAGAACAAGGCCATTGTGGAAGCCGCAGCTGCCCAGGCCCACATTGAGATGCAAGCCAAATATGACGCCAAAAACCCGGCTGCCCTCAAGCAGCTGGTGGGGTCCGGCACTAAGCTGCGCCCCTTCCCCAAGGATGTCATGAACCTGGCCTTCAAGGAGTCGATGGCGCTTTATGACGAGCTGTCGGAAAAGAACGAGAACTGGAAGAAGGTCTACGCGGATTACAGCAAGTTCCGCGCGGAGCAAAACCTCTGGTTCCGCTTTACTGAAGCGACCTTCGACAGCTTCATGCAGGCGCAAAAGCTCTGAACTGCATCCGCTGGATGAAAAAACCGCGCCCCCGGGGCGCGGTTTTTTTACGCCCGCGAATTTACCGCATGCGTCGGAATGCTGCCAGGTCTTTGACCAAGCGCTCAAACTCGGCAATCATGGTGCTGTCGGCGGCGTAAAACACGGCGTATTTACCCATCAAGGTGCGCACATACAGGCGCGGAGCGATGAGCCAGTCCAGGCCGCGCACGCGGATGAGCTTGCCGTAGGCCAGTTCGCGCAGCTCCATGCGCTTGTTCCAGAGCCAGGTCTGCGTAAGGGCTTCAGCTGTGAGGCGGGTGCGGCTCCGGATGATGTGCCACCAGGTCGCCAGCATCAGCAAGGCGGCGGCACCGAACCAGACCATAGCCGCGCTCCGGATTTTGACCCTGCCCACCATGCCCGCGAACAGCAGCGTGAACCAGATCACTCCGCCCCAGACCATGAGGGTGGTCAGGAGCTTGAAGGGCAGGGAGAAGGCAGGGGATTCAAGGCCTTCGCTAATCGGTGCAAAGCGAAAAGGTGGAGGCCCCAGGGCCTCCACCGCAGGGTACTCGATCACTTCTTGTCTTTGTTGTCTTTGAACAGGTCGTCAATCTTGTCCTGCTCGGCTTTCTCGGCTTTCTCTTCCGCCTTCTCTTCAGCTTTGGGATCGGCAACTTCGCCAGCCTTGAGCGCGGGCAGTCCTGGCGCGGCCGCATCCGGATCCACCGGCATCTCGATCTTGACCTTGTCAAGATCGACTTTCACTTCCTTGTCGAGGAATACCGTGACCGTTTGCGGGAAGAAGATGACGATGAACACCAGGATCAGCTGCATCAGCACCCAGGGTATGGCCCCCATATAGATGTCGTTGGACTGCACCGGTTTCTCGATGCGGCCCTCCTTGAACAGGGTGTCGGCAATGCCGCGCAAGTAGAACAGGGCAAAACCGAAGGGCGGGTGCATGAAGCTAGTCTGCATGTTGACGCACAGGAGCACGCCAAACCAGATCAGGTTTATGCCCATCTTATCGGCCACCGGCCCGAGCATGGGCAGGATGATAAAGGCGATCTCGAAGAAGTCGAGGAAGAACGCCAGGAAGAAGATAAATACGTTGACCGCAATCAGGAAGCCCACCTGGCCGCCGGGCAGGCCGGTCAGCATGTGCTCGACCCATTTGGCACCGTCGACGCCCTGGAAAACCATGGAGAAAACGCGCGAGCCGATCAGGATGAAAACCACCATGGCCGTCAGGCGCATGGTGGCGACCATAGCGCCCCAAATCAGCGGGCCGGTCAGGCGCTTGTGCAGTGCAGCCAGGACCAATGCACCCACGCAACCCATGGCCCCGGCCTCTGTTGGCGTTGCGATGGCGGTGTCGATGCCGGGCAAACCTCCCATCGAGCCAAGTACGGCAAAAATCAGGACAGCCGAGGGGATGATGCCGCGCAGGCATTTGGCCCAAAGTGCCCAGCCGTTGAGCGTGCGCGCCTCCTTGGGCACGCCTGGCACATGGTGCGGCTTGATGATGCCCAGCGCGAAGGTGTAGAGCGCGAATATCAGGACCTGCAGGATCGATGGGCCCCAGGCGCCTTTGTACATGTCGCCGACCGAGCGGCCCAGCTGGTCCGCCAGCACCACCAGAATCAGTGAAGGCGGCACCAGCTGTGTGATGGTGCCAGACGCTGCAAGCACACCGGTGGTGTAGCGCATGTTGTAGCCGTATCGGATCATTACGGGCATCGAGATCAGCGCCATGGCAATCACCTGACCGGCAACGGTGCCTGTAATGGCGCCCAGGATGAAGCCCACAATGATCACCGAATAGCCTAGGCCGCCACGCACCGGGCCGAATAGCTGGCCCATGGAGTCGAGCATGTCCTCGGCCAAGCCGCATTTCTCGAGCACGGCTCCCATTAGTGTGAAGAAGGGAATGGCCAGCAGCAGGTCGTTCGAGAGGATGCCAAATACATTGATCGGCAGGTTGGCCATGAAGCTGGCCGGGAACCAGCCCATCTCAATGGCGATGAAGCCCGAGAACAGGCCCAGGGCTGAAAGCGAAAACGCGACCGGAAAGCCGATCAGCATGACCAGCACGAGCGCGCCGAACATCATGGGCGCAAAATTTTCCATCTGCATGGTGGAGTCCGATTGTTATTGGTGAAGGAGGAAACCGCCTGCGCTTACTGCACCGGCTTTTCGTAATGGGTGTCCATCTCGTAGATGCCCATCAGGTAACAGACGCGCTTGATGACTTCCGAGAATCCTTGCAGCGACATCAACCCGAAACCCATGGGGAGCAGCAGCATCGCTGGCCAGCGGATCAGGCCGCCGGCGTTTTGCGACATTTCGCCCGACTCATACATCTTCATGAAGAGCGGCCAGCTCAACCAGGTGAGCAGGCACATAACCGGCAGCAGAAAAACGATCAGGCCGAACAGGTCCACATAAACAGGCCCATTGCCCTTGAGCTTGCCGTAGATGATGTCCACCCGCACATGCTCGTTGAGCTTGAGCACGATGGGCGCGCCCAACATCACCGTGAATCCAAAGAGGTACCACTGAATCTCAAGCCATCCATTGGAGCTGATATCCAGGCCGTAGCGTATGAATGCGTTACCCGCCGAAATCATCGCGGTCGCCAGCACGGTAAGCGCAGCAACGCGGCCCAGGTGCTCGCTGATCCAGTCAATGCCCAAGGCCAATTTGAGAAGAAATGACACGGCGACTCCAATGTTTTGCTTTGGCTTGGATACTAACGTGTGGCGACTGAAAGAACCCTGACGGTGTTCTCACCTGTGGCCTAGGGTTTTCCCGGTAAGGAATAATCGCTGGATGACCAGCCCCGACACACGCAGCACGCCTTCAACTGGTGCCGAAGCCGTCGACTCGCCCAACATGCGCAGGGCCGGCGCCGATCTGCTTTCATTGGCCCTGATTGATGCGCGCAACCACAGCCTTGCCCTGGTCGGTCAACTGGGCGACGACGCGGCCTGGTGGACAGCGGGCCATATCGCATGGTTTGCCGAACACTGGATCGGCCGCAACCCGCGCCGCGGCGAAGGCTTTGCCTGCCCGTCCGACGGCATCCGCCTGGCGTCCATTGAACCCAATGCGGACGCCCTGTGGAGTCCAGAGTTCGCCCGTGCGACGGCGCGCCTGGCGCTCAGCCTGCCGCCGCCCGACGCGGTGCGGGCCTACATGCTCGACACCCTGGAGAGCACGCTGGAACTTCTGGAGAAGGCGGGAGGCGATCCTGCCGCGTTGTACTTCTTCCGTCTCGCGCTCTTCCATGAAGACCTGCGCTCGGAGCAACTCATCACGCACGCGCAGACCGCGGGAATGGCGTTGCCACTCGACGCTCCTGCAGCGATGCGATCCGGCGAAGCCTTGCTGCAAGGGGCCACCCATTGGCAGCAGGGCAGCCTGGCAGACGCCAGCTTTTGCCCCGACAACGAACTGTCAGCGCACGAAGTAGCTGTACCGGAATTTGAGATCGACGCCAACCCGGTGAGCTGGCAGCAGTACCTGGAGTTTGTGGACGATGGCGGCTATGATCAGGCACAGTTCTGGCACCCGCAGGGTTGGCAGTGGCTGCAGGAAATCAGTGCGACTGGCGAGGGCCGCCGCGGGCCGCGCCATGTGGAGCAGATTAGCATGGCCAGCGGCGCGGTCCTGCAAACGCGCTTTGGCAAGGCCACCCGCATGGCTGGCAACCAGCCGGCCATGCATCTGAGTTGGTGGGAGGCAGACGCCTGGTGCCGCTGGGCCGGACGGCGCCTGCCATTGGAGCTCGAATGGGAAATTGCGGCCCACAAGGCCGCGCGGATGGGCTTTGCCTGGGGCCAGGTCTGGGAGTGGTGCGCCAACAGCCTGTATGCCTACCCCGGTTTCGTGGCAGGCCCGTGGGCCGCCTACAGCCAGCCCCATTTCGGCAGTGCCCGCGTCTTGCGCGGCGCGTCGTTTGCCACGCGCCAGCGCATGAAGCACCCGAAATTCCGCGGCTTTGCCAGCCCCGCCTGGGATGCCGGTTTCGTTGGCTTCCGTTCCTGCGCCTTATAGAAATTGCTATTAAAAGTGTAGCTTGCTACGTAGATTCCACGCAGGCAAGCGGTCTTTTTTTCATAAAATACCGACAGTCAAATTATCAGGAGCTTCATTCATGGACAAACAAATGGCCCACACCCTTGTGCACACCGGAGCCGGCACGCCAATGGGCCAGCTCATGCGCCGCTACTGGGTGCCGGTGTTGTGTTCACGCGAAATCGCCGAGGCCGACGGAGCGCCGGTGCGTGTGCAAATCCTGGGCGAAAAGCTGCTGGCCTTTCGCGACAGCAGCGGAGAGCCGGGCCTGATCAGCGAGTTCTGTTCGCACCGCGGCGTGTCCCTGTTTTTTGGTCGCAATGAAGAAGGTGGCATCCGCTGCGCATACCACGGGCTCAAGTTCGCCCGCACCGGCCAGTGCCTCGAAGTGCCCTCGGCACCGCATATGTGCCCCAAGATGGGAATCACGGGCTACCCCTGTGTTGAACGCGGTGGCGTGGTCTGGGCCTACATGGGGCCGGTGGACCAGCAACCCGAGCCTCCGGGTCTGGAGTGGTGCGGCCTGCCTGCCAGCCATGTCTACGTAACGCGCCGTCTGCAGCAGTGCAATTATCTGCAGGCCATGGAGGGTGGCATCGACACGGCCCATGTGTCCTTCGTGCATCGCTATGAAGTTGATCAGGACCCGATGCACCAGGGCAGCAAGGCCGTGGATTACATCAAGGCCGACGGCAATGTGGTCTTCACCATCGAAAAGAATCCGTTTGGCCTCACGCTCTATGGCCGTCGCAATGGCGAGCCCGATAGCTATTACTGGCGCATCACGCAATGGCTGTTCCCCTGGTTCACCCTGATTCCTCCCTTTGGTGACCACGCGCTGGGCGGCCACGCATGGGTTCCTGTCGATGACCACAACTGCTGGACATGGAGCATCAACTTTCGGCCCGACCAACCCTTGCACGCCGACGAACTCGCCGCCATGCAAAGCGGCCACGGCATCCATGTGGAATACGAAGAGGGTGGGGCTTTTGACGGTATGCGCCCCAAAGCCAATCGCGACAATGATTATCTAATTGACCGCGTGGCTCAGCGCGAGCGCCGCAGTTTCAGCGGTGTGGCCGGCATCTCGGTGCAGGACTCTTCGCTGCAAGAGAGCATGGGCCCCATTCAGGACCACGAGGCAGAGCGTCTGCTGCCCACAGACAAAGGCATCGGCATGGCGCGGCGCATGCTCTACGAGGCCGTCGTTGCCCTGCAAAACGGCGAAGAGCCGCCTGCACTCGATGCTTCGCAGCAAAGCGTGCGCGCTGCTGGCGTGTTGTTGCCGCGCAGCGACGACCCCCAACAGTGGGCCCGCACCGCACTGCCCGATGCTGCCTCGCAGCCGGTGTATTCCATCTGAACACGTTTGCCGACAGCATCCGCACGGCGCTTGCCCTGATCGCCGCGCTGGACCCAGCCTTGCTGGCCATCGTCGGGCGGTCGCTGGGCGTTAGCCTGAGCGCCTGCGCTTTGGCGTGCGTGATCGGCTTGCCCCTGGGCGCTTGGCTGGGTGTCAAGGTCTTTCCCGGACGCGGCGTGCTGCTGGCCCTGCTCAATACGGCGCTGGCTCTGCCTTCGGTGGTGGTGGGGCTGGTGGCCTACCTGCTGCTGTCGCGCACCGGGCCGCTAGGGTTTCTCGGCTGGTTGTATTCCATCAAGGCCATGGTGCTGGCGCAGGCGGTGCTGGTTCTGCCTGTGGTCCTCGCCCTCACGCGCCAGTTTGCGCACGACGCAGAGCAGTCGCATGGTGAACAGCTGCAATCCCTCGGGGCCCAGCCGCTGCTGCGCGCCGGTTTGCTGATGCTCGACGGTCGCTACACCTTGATCACCATTGTGCTGGCCGCCTTCGGGAGGGCGGTTTCGGAAGTTGGCGCGGTGATGGTGGTGGGGGGCAACATCGATGGCTTCACGCGTGTCATGACTACGGCGATCGCACTCGAAACATCGCGCGGCGATCTGCCGCTGGCCCTGGCTCTCGGCTTGATCCTGCTGGGTGTTGTGCTCTTGCTGCATGTGGGCGCTGGTCTGGTGCGGCGCGCGGGGGAGCGCACATGACGGGCGCCCGCACGATGCAGACGCCCCAAGCGACCGTGCTGACGCTTGATTCAGTGGATTTGCGCTACGGCAACTTGCTGGCACTTGCTGGCGTCAGTCTGGCCGTCGCGCGCGGTGAGCGCCTGGCATTGGTGGGCGCCAATGGCAGCGGCAAGAGCAGCTTGTTGCGCTTAATGCATGGTTTGTCGCGCCCCGCTGCGGGGCTCTATCGGGCGGAAACAGGTTTGCGTCAGGCCATGGTGTTCCAGCGCCCCTGGATGCTGCGCGCCAGCGCCCAGAATAACGTGGCCCTGGGCCTGTGGTTTGCGGGCGCGGCCTGGCGGGAGGCTCGCCTGCTGGCTCTCGCGGCGCTGGAGCAAGTCGAGTTGGTAGCCCAGGCTGACCGCAATGCCAAGACACTTTCGGGCGGTCAGCAGCAGCGGCTGGCACTCGCTCGCGCATGGGCCGTGCGACCCGACCTGCTGCTGCTCGACGAACCCACAGCGAACCTGGACCCGCACGCCAAGAGGGAAGTAGAAGCGCTCATGGCCCGCTTTGCGCAACAAGGCTGCACGCTGGTTTTCAGCAGCCACAACCTCGGCCAGGTCAAGCGCTTGGCCACGCGCGTGGTCTACATCGAGCGTGGTGTTGTGGTGGCGGACCTGCCGGTTCATGCGTTTTTCAACGGGCCCTTGCCGGAGGCAGCAGCCTTGTTTCTCAAGGGGGAACTGGGCTGGGCGACTCCGGTGTCACTGGCCTAGGCCTTGAGCACCACCACGCCATCGGCAGCGCGTACGCCCTGGCCTTGTGCCAGGACAAACAAGGGATTTATCTCCGCTTCGATCAGCCTGTCACCCAGTTGATCAGCGAGACGGGATAAGGCCACTATTGCGTCGACCAAGGCTTCTGTATCTGCCTTGGGTCTGCCCCGAAACCCGTCCAGTAGCGGCCAAGTTTTCAGTTCCTTCGCCATGCCAAGCGCCGCGTTCCGGCTCAGGCCCCCTCGAGGTGGAAGCAGGCGCATGGTGGTGTCATTGAAAAGCTCGGCGGCAACACCGCCCATGCCCAGCAAGACGGCAGATCCCAGCGCGTCACGGTGAAAGCCCAGAATCAACTCTGTGCCACCCGCGACCATTTCCTGAACCAGAAATCGCCCAGGTTTGATTCCGGCCCTGGCTTCGACTTCCACGGTCATGGCAGCAAGGGCTTGTGCCATTGCTTCGCGCCCGAGGTTGATCGCCACGCCACCGACATCGCTCTTGTGGGTGACGGCGTTTGAAAGGACTTTCAGTGCGACTTTGCCGCCCAGTTCGCGAGCAGCCAGCTCAGCTTGTGCAGGTGTTTCAACAATGAATTCGCGCGTGCATGGAATGCCAAACCATGCAAACAGTTGCTTGGCCTGCGCTTCATCGAGGGAACCGCCTGGCAGATCGGGCAGGGCAATGTCCTTTGCTGACCCGGCTGATGGGAGGGGTTCTCTCCACTGGCTGGCGTGCAGCATGCCCGCCAGAGCGACCGTGCAACTCTCGGGCAGGGCAAATGCCGGCACACCGCGCTGTGTCAACAAGGCCCCCAACTCGGGGGCATGCGGGCTGACATAGGCCAGTACGGGCTTGTCCGACAGCGGCAGGCAATCCTGGATGGCGTTTGCCATGAGCTCCGGCATCGCCAGTCCAGACGAGCCCACAATGATCGCCAGCGCGTCATAGCTTGGGCTGGCCAACAGGGCTTGGATGGCACCGCGCAGCACATCCGGTTGCAGACCGGCGAGCGTGACATCAATGGGATTGCGGTCGAGGGCCGAGTGATCGCCCGTCTGCAGCGCTCGCAAGGCTGCCGCGGTGTGGGGGTCCGGTGCAGGCGTTTCAAAGCCGGACATGCCAAGGCTGTCGGAAACCAGTGTCCCGGCTCCGCCTGTTGACGTGAGGATGGCGACCCGATTTCCTCGCAGGACACGCCCCGTCGCCAGTGCGGCGGGG
>Ga0007834_1000139_pt1 | contig 26021 bp, 23 predicted proteins | sample CryBogCBE06Nov07_FD_71233 | JGI IMG/M metagenome (GOLD analysis project Ga0007834, IMG submission 71233) | Freshwater microbial communities from Crystal Bog, Wisconsin, USA - CBE06Nov07 | ecosystem: Environmental > Aquatic > Freshwater > Lake | place: Crystal Bog, Wisconsin, USA | collected...
GGAAATCAAGCAGCTGGTCATGCAGTCCCAGCCTTTTGTCGTGCGTGATGCCAAAAGCGGTGACGACCTGACGCGCAGCATTCTGCTGCAGATCATTCTGGAAGAAGAGGCCGGCGGTGCACCGATGTTCACTGAAGCCGTGCTGGCCAACATTATCCGTTTCTATGGCCATGCCATGCAGGGTTTCATGGGCAGTTACCTGGAAAACAATGTCCAGGCCTTCATGGACATGCAGGCCAAGATGGCCGAGCAGTCCCAGGGTCTGACGCCCGAGAGCTGGACGCAGTTGATCAGCCCGCAATCGCCAGCGATGCAGGGCATGATGGGTAAATACATGGAACAGTCAAAGAGCGTCTTTGTGCAGATGCAGGAGCAAATGCAAAAGCAGACCGAGCAGATGCTGGGTGCATTTGGCGTAAAACGCTGAAGCGGGTGCGGCATCAGGCTGGAGCGGCGACAATACAGGGATGAGTGAAATTGCTACGCCGCGCATAGGCTTTGTCAGCCTGGGCTGCCCCAAGGCCCTAACCGATTCTGAATTGATACTTACGCAGCTCAGTGCCGAGGGCTACCAGACGTCCAAGACCTTCGAAGGGGCTGATCTTGTGATCGTCAACACCTGCGGGTTTATTGACGACGCCGTCAAGGAGAGCCTCGATACCATTGGTGAGGCGCTGGCTGTCAATGGCAAGGTGATCGTGACCGGATGCCTGGGAGCCAAGGCCGGTGACACAGGTGGCAATCTGGTGCGCCAGATGCACCCCAGCGTACTGGCCGTCACCGGTCCGCACGCCACCCAGGAGGTGATGGACGCCGTTCACGCCAACTTGCCAAAGCCGCATGACCCGTTCGTCGATCTGGTTCCTGCGCAAGGCATCAAGCTCACGCCGCGCCATTACGCCTACCTGAAAATCAGCGAAGGCTGCAATCACCGCTGCACCTTTTGCATCATTCCCAGCATGCGAGGTGATCTTGTCAGCCGGCCGATCGGGGATGTGCTGAAGGAGGCGCATGCCCTGTTTGAAAGTGGCGTCAAGGAGTTGCTGGTGATCAGCCAGGACACCTCCGCATACGGTGTGGATCTGAAGTACCGCACCGGGTTTTATGAGGGCAAGCCGATCAAGACGCGCATGCTGGATCTCGTGCAGGCGATCGGGGACATGGCTGAACCCTATGGGGCGTGGGTCCGTTTGCACTACGTCTACCCCTATCCCTCGGTGGATGAAGTCATTCCGCTGATGGTAGCGGGCCGGGTGTTGCCTTACCTTGACGTGCCGTTTCAGCACAGCCATCCGGATGTGCTGAAACGCATGAAGCGGCCTGCCAGCGGAGAACGCAATCTGGAGCGCATCACCCGTTGGCGCGAGGTGTGCCCGGAAATCGTGATCCGCAGCACCTTCATTGCGGGCTTTCCCGGTGAAACCGAGCAGGAGTTCCAGCATCTGCTGGATTTCATGCGCGAAGCCAGGATTGACCGCGCGGGCTGCTTTGCCTATTCGCCGGTGGACGGGGCGGCTGCCAATGAAATTCCGGGCATGTTGCCGCAGGAGCTTCGCGAGGAGCGCCGTGCCCGCTTCATGGCGGTGGCAGAGGAGGTCTCCGCCGACAAGTTGCGCTCCCGGGTGGGGGCCAACATGCAGGTGCTGGTGGATTCGGCTCCGGGGCTCGGCAAAAAGGCGGGGTGGGCCGTAGCTATGCTGACGCGCCCGAGATCGATGGCATCGTGCGCCTGCTCCCGCCGGAAAAAATCAGCAAACAACTGAAGGTGGGGGAGTTCACCCGGGCACGCATTGTCGGCACCCAAGGCCACGACCTTGTGGCGCTGCCGATTTGAGACGGCGCATCCAATGACGCACGAAGCACGTCAAAAAGCACAAAAGCCGCTGAGAATTCAGCGGCTTTTCAATAAACTAATTTATATTGGTGCCCAGGAAGGGACTCGAACCCCCACGATGTTACTCGCTAGTACCTGAAACTAGTGCGTCTACCAATTCCGCCACCTGGGCATTTCAGGAAAGAAAGAGATTCTATCAAAACTTCCATGCAAACTCCGGGACTCCTCGCAGAATATGAGGGTTCCATTCAAGGCCACCGTGACGGGCACGGTTTTGTACTGCGCGATGACGGCGACGCCGACATCTTTTTGCCCCCCAACGAGATGCGTGCCGTCCTGCACGGCGACCGCGTCAAGGCGCGTGTGGTGCGCCACGACCGCAAGGGGCGGCCCGAGGGCCGGGTGGTCGAAATCATTGAACGCCCCAAGCGCCCAATCATTGGTCGCTTGCTCCACGAAAGCGGTATCTGGCTGGTAGCGCCCGAAGACAAGCGCTACGGACAGGATGTGCTCATCCCCAAGGCGGCCACAGCCAATGCCGCGGTGGGGAAGGTGGTGGTCGTCGAACTCACCGAGCCGCCGGCGCTTTATGGCCAGCCTGTGGGTCGGGTCGTCGAAGTTCTAGGCGACGTGGACGACGCCGGAATGGAAATCGAAATCGCTGTGCGCAAATATGGCGTGCCGCATGAATTTTCGACCGCCGCGCTATTGCAGGCCAAGGGATTGCCCGACAAGGTCCTGGCCAAGGACAAGAAAGGCCGCGTCGACCTGACCGACATTCCCTTGGTCACAATTGACGGCGAAGACGCGCGCGATTTTGACGACGCCGTCTATTGCGAACCGGCCAAGGTTGGCCGTGCCAAGGGCTGGCGCTTGCTGGTTGCCATCGCCGATGTCAGCCACTATGTGGAAACCGGCAGCCCGATCGACGTCGACGCTTATGACCGTGCCACCAGCGTCTATTTCCCGCGCCGGGTGATCCCCATGCTCCCCGAGAAGCTGTCCAACGGGCTTTGCTCGCTGAACCCCGAGGTGGAGCGGTTGTGCATGGTGTGTGACATGCTCATCACTGCCAAGGGCGAAATCCATGCCTACCAGTTCTATCCTGCGGTAATGTTCAGCCATGCCCGCTTCACCTACACCGAAGTGGCAGCCATCCTTGCCAATACCCGTGGTCCGGAAGCGGCGCGTCGCAAGGCGGGCGGATTCGACTGCCTGCCGCACCTGATGAATCTGCACGAGGCCTACCAGGCCTTGCTCAAGGCCCGCGCTGAACGCGGTGCGGTGGATTTTGAAACGACGGAAACGCAGATCATTTGCGATGAGAGCGGGCGCATTGAGAAAATCGTGCCGCGCACCCGTAATGACGCGCACAGGCTGATTGAAGAATCCATGCTCGCGGCCAACGTCTGCTCGGCGGACTTCATTGCGCAGAGCAAGCATTCCGGCCTTTACCGTGTCCACGAAGGGCCCACGCCGGAGAAAAAGGACATCCTGCGCAACTACCTCAAGGCCATCGGAGTCGGCTTGACGGTCGGCAATGAACCCAAGCCCGGTGAATTCCAGGCAATTGCCGCGGCGACCAAGGATCGCCCCGACGCGCAGCAGATCCATTCCATGCTGTTGCGCTCGATGCAGCAGGCGATCTATACGCCAATCAATAGCGGGCATTTTGGCTTGGCTTTTGAGGCCTACACCCACTTCACAAGCCCGATCCGGCGCTACCCGGACTTGCTGGTTCATCGCGTGATCAAGGCCGTGCTGCAGCACACCCGTTACCAACTTCCGGCGCTGCCAACCCCCGGTGAGGCGGTGGCCAAGCTGGGGCAGCGCCTGGCGAAGAGCCGCGCTGCCAGTCTGGCAGGCAAGGTGGCTTCACCCGACCAGAAACCGAAAAAGCTCAGTGCCGAGCAGATGGCCTGGGAAGCCGCCGGCCTGCATTGCAGTGCCAACGAGCGCCGTGCCGATGAAGCCAGCCGCGATGTGGAAGCGTGGCTCAAATGCAAATACATGCGCGACCACCTGGGCGAGGAGTTTGGTGGCGTCGTCACTGCGGCCATGGGTTTTGGCATCTTTGTGCAGCTCGACGCGATGTACGTCGAAGGCATGGTGCACATCACCGAGCTGGGCGGCGAATACTTCCGGTTTGATGAAGCCCGCCAGGAATTGCGCGGTGAGCGCACGGGTACGCGCTACGCCATCGGGACGCGGGTGCGCGTCCAGGTAAGTCGGGTGGATCTCGACGGTCGCAAGATCGATTTCCGCCTCGTCAACGACCGGCTGGCGAGTGAAGATCTGCCCTTGCGTGCGGCCCGCGACAAATTCGGCGACAAATTTGCCGATGTGTCGGGCGATGTCGATGCCGGTGGATCCGACAAGATCCGCAATTCCGGCAGCCGTGCGGCTCCCCGCAAAGGCACAGGCAGGGGGGCCGGCAAAGCGGTGGACCCCAACCGGGGCTCCAAGCTCTCGCCCATCCAGGCCCTGAAGGCCGGTGTCAAGAAGGCCGCAGCCAAATCGCGCAAGAAAGCGCGCCGCTAAGTTTCAATCAGGAAAAACTACAGGAGACCTCATGAGCAATGAATCCAGCAACCAAGGCAAAGTCGCCATCATCACCGGCGCTGGCTCGGGCGTGGGTAAGGCGGTCGCGCTTGCCTTCCTGCGCGCGGGCTACAGCGTGGCGCTGGCCGGTCGCCGACTGGAACCCTTGCAGGCCGTTGCTGCCGAGTCTGGCGCAGCGAAGCGCGCACTGGCGGTGTCGACCAATGTTGCCGATCCGGCTAGCGTTGCAGCGCTGTTTGCGGCCACGTTGCAGCGTTTCGGGCGCGTGGACGTGTTGTTCAACAATGCGGGCGTGAGTGCTCCCGGCATTCCCCTGGAGGACCTGAGCATCGAGCAATGGAAGAGCGTGGTGGATACCAATCTCAACGGCATGTTCTATTGCATCCAGCAGGCATTCAAGGCCATGAAGTCGCAGTCCCCGCAAGGAGGCCGCATCATCAACAACGGCAGCATTTCGGCGACCACGCCGCGTCCCAACTCAATTGCGTACACCGCAACCAAGCACGCGGTTACCGGGCTGACCAAGACCGCCTCGCTGGATGGGCGCAAATACAACATTGCCGTGGGCCAGGTTGACATCGGCAATGCGGCGACGGAAATGGCTGCGCGCATGGCTACGGGTGTTTTGCAAGCCAATGGCGTGGTCGCCATTGAGCCGTTGATGGACGTGAATATCGTTGGTCAGTCGGTGCTCTACATGGCCAGCCTGCCGCTCGAGGCCAATGTGATGTTCCACACCGTGATGGCTACCAAGATGCCATTCGCCGGTCGCGGCTGACCGCCTTCCTGGCGCACTAGCTCCACCCGATCGTTGCGGCGAGTCCGCCGGCAGTCAGGGCAGGAGGGGCTTGCCATTCATCAGCAGCGCGCCCGTGCTGATAGACGGCGCGCAGCGCGGCAAGAACGGGATCGCCCACACTGGCCAGATGGGCGCTCAGCATCCCGGCCAGTACATCGCCTGTGCCCGCTGTAGCCAGGCGCGCATTACCGGTCGGGTTGATCCAGGGCGTGATGCCGGGAGCGGCGATCACCGTGCCCGAGCCTTTCAAAACGACCGTACAGGCGAAGCGCTTGGCCAATTGGCTTGCGCAGAGCAGTCGAGCGCCTTGGACTTCCGCGGTTGACATACCGGCGAGGCGTGCCGCTTCCAACGGATGCGGCGTCAGTACCGTGGGCAAGCTCCTTGCGGCGCGCATGGCCAGGAGCTGTTGCAGGCTGCCGTCACGTGCAATGGCGTTTAGGGCATCGGCATCCAGGACGAGGCGCTGCGCTGTCGAAAGGACGCGGGGCAGGGCCGCTTGGACTTCCACACCGCCGCCGCAGCCACAGACCACGGCCATCCCCCGCAGGTCAAGCGTTTGAGGGTCGCGCAGCATCAGTTCCGGCTGCACGGGATCGAGGCGTGTTGGCTGGCCCGTCAGCAAGCCCACAAAAACCCGGCCAGCGCCAGCGTGCAGGGCAGAGCGTGCCGCAAGGAATGCGGCGCCCACCATGCCGGTCGCGCCTCCGATGACGGCGACATCACCCCAAGCGCCCTTGTGGCTGGCGTGCGGGCGGTCCGGAATGAGCACGTCGTCGGCGCTGACCAAGCGAGCATCGGCTGTGGACATCGAGCGATCAGAGTCAGCCACACCCAGATCATCGAACCAGATTTCGTCTGCATAGTCGCGGCCTGAGGCCGTGAACATGCCGGGCTTCACGGTCAGAAGATTCAGGCAAATACGGCTTACAGGCCTTGTAAAATAATCGTGTTCCGCTATTGATTTGGTAGCGACCCGACATTCCGCCGCGGCCAGTGGTGCCCCGGTGTCTGCGTTCAGGCGGGAGGGCAGGTCGACCATCAGCAACGGCTTTCCACTGGATTCCATGCGATCCAGCCATTGCGCCATGCGGCCTTCGGGTGCACGGCTTGCGCCGATACCCAGTAAGGCATCGACGGCGAGGTCGAACGCGCTTGGCGGCTCATCGGCAAACGAGACGCCAGCGCTGCGGGCCCGGTGCAGTGACGCAAGGGCATCTGCCGGTGCTATCTCCTCGCTGCCCAGCCAGGTCACCACGGGGTGTTTGCCCCAGGCTCGCAGATGGAGAGCAGCTTCCAAGCCATCGCCCCCATTGTTGCCGGGGCCACAGGCCAGCCAGACGCATCGCGCATGCGGTGCCATCGCCAGTGCCAGTCGTGCCACTGCCAAGCCCGCGCGCTGCATCAGGGCGTGGGCTGGCAGGCGGGCCGCTGCTGCCGCTTCAATGCGCTGGGTGGAGGCCGAGCCATGCAAAGCGACGGCGGTGGTTTTAGGGCGTGGCCAGATGCGTTGCATCTTTGCATTGTGCATCGTCAGGGCCGGGCCCGATCGGGCCCAGCAGGGCGGATGTTGCCGCGCCGCACAGGGCACCGATGCATTGGGCTGCGACATATCCTGGCGCGCTGGCTGGAGAAATTCCTGCAAAGCTGTCACTGAGCATGCGCCCGAGCACTGCGGCGGGGTTGGCAAAGCTGGTGCTGGCGGTAAACCAGTAGGCTGCTCCTATGTAGCTCGCAACCAAGCCCGCGGCCGAGGCAGCAGGCGCGCGCAGCACCACCACAATCAGGCCCGCCGTTGCAACTGCCTCCGCTATCCACTGTCCCAAGCCCCCGCGCAGATGCTGGCTCCATTGCAGCACGGGCACTTCAAACATGGCATGGGCCAACCAGGTGCCGAGGATCGCTCCCGACGACTGAGATGCTATGAAAATGATAGCTTTCAACGCCCGTTTTTCCGCGCCTTTTGTCGGTTTTGATGCTAGCACGAGGGTCACAAGCGGATTGAAGTGGGCGCCGCTTGCCGGCCCCAGCAAGGAAATCAGCACATAAAGCACCAGAACGGTTGCCCCGGTATTGGCCAGCAAGGCAATGGCCATATTGCCTCCGGCCAAACGCTCGGCCATGATCCCCGAGCCGATTACGGTGCACAGCAGGGTGGCGGTGCCCAGAAATTCCGCAAGGGCCTTTCGTACCAGCGTCATGACGCTGCCAGCTTGCGCACATGGTCCTGCAGCGTCAGCCTGTCCAGGCCAGACTCAGACAGGTTGACGAGCAACTCGATCCGGTTGTGCAGCGCGTGCAGCGTCTGTCGGAAGGCTTCAAGCTTATGCTCTGACGTACCTTCGGTTGCAGAGGGGTCGGCATAGCCCCAATGGGCAGTAGCGGGGTGGCCTGGCAACAAAGGGCAGACTTCATTGGCCGCGTTATCGCAAACGGTGATCACGAGATCCATTGGTACCGCTCCAGGCTTTTCAAACTCATCCCAGCTCTTGCTGCGTAGGCCCTCGGTGCGGATGCCTGCACCCTGCAGCACCTGCAAGGCCATCGGATGGGGTTGTTGGTTTTCACGCGGGCTGCTGCCGGCTGAGTGGGCTTCAAATCGGCCATGGCCAAGATGGTTTAGAACCGCCTCGGCGAGGATGCTGCGGGCCGAGTTATGGGTACACAGGAAAAGAATGCGAATGGGTTGTTGGTTCATGGTCATTCAGCAGCTTGAACAGAGATCAATGGCTTGCGGCGCGTCGCTGGTGGCACATGGCTCGCCCCGGCAGCAATGGGCTGTGAGAAAGGCCAAAAGTCCGCCCATGCGGGCAAAGTCGGCCCGGTATATCAGGTTGCGGCCACGCTGTTCCACGGTGACCAGCCCGGCATGGCTCAAGCCCTTGAGGTGGAAAGATAGTGCGCTGGGCGCGATTCCCAGTTGGGCCGCCAGTGCCCCTGGCAGCAGACCCTCCGGTCCGGCAACCACAAGGGCCCGAAACGCGCGCAGGCGCTGTACCTGGGCCAGGGCAGCCAAGGCCCTGACCATCGTTTGTTCGTCTAAAGGAGCGGCTATTTCACTCATATTTCAATTATATTTGAATTATAAAAATGAAAGCGAATTGGATTCAACTGCTATTACTTCAATAGCATGTGACGCCCGTTTGGAGCCTGAAGGAAAGCAGTTTTCACAAATCCGCAAGAAATCTGCCATATGCGCGTCATGCCGAGCCCGCAAACTCCCCGAAACCACCCAAAGGAGTCCGCCATGAATGAATTGCCCAGCCCGACCATGCCGCTGTCGCCCAGCGCCCAGCCACGGGGGTCACTTCATCCGGGCTGCTCTGAGGGGACTGCGCGGACTGCCGATGCTCAACGTGGCAGCATTCAGGTGGCCTGGGCCCGGCACCAGGACGAGGTTCGTGAAGCGCAACGTCTGAGATTCGATATTTTTGCGGGCGAAATGGGCGCACGGCTCGAGACCGTTCTAGCCGGGCATGACATCGACCTGTTTGACGACTATTGTGAGCACCTGTTGGTGCGCGACACCGAAACGCGCCAGGTGATTGGGACCTATCGGGTGCTGACTCCGGCCCAGGCCAAACGTGTCGGCAGCACCTACAGCGACACGGAGTTCGACCTGACCCGCTTGCGCTCAATGCGTGAGCGCATGGTGGAGCTGGGTCGCAGCTGCGTGCACCCGGAGCACCGCCAGGGCAGTGTCATCCTTGCGCTGTGGGGCGCCTTGGCAGAGTTCATGGTGCGCAACCAGCTCGACACCATGATTGGCTGCGCAAGCATCCCGATGCTGCACCAAGGCGTCGTCAGCGGCCAGGCCGCCGCCAGCATCTGGGCTCAGCTGCGGGCAACCCATCTGGCCCCCGTTGAATTGCATGTTCGCCCCCGGCTGCCCCTGCCGGTCGAGAAATTTGATACCGACGTGATGGTGGAGCCACCGGCATTGATCAAGGGTTATTTACGGCTTGGTGCGAAGGTGCTAGGCGCGCCTGCATGGGATCCGGACTTCAATACAGCCGACTTGCCCATGCTGATGCGTATCGCCGATTTGCCGAACCGTTACCGCAAGCATTTCCTGGGGGCCTGATGCGCACGGGATGGGATGCCCTGGCCTCCGGTGGAATGCCCTGGGGCCCGGGATTCGCTGTGCGCGAGGCGGCAGACCAGCTTCCAACGGCGCAATTCCACCCGCGCGACGCGGGAACAACAACCGACGACGACAGCCACGGAAAAGGGCGTTTCCGCACCATCTTCATTTCCGACCTCCATCTGGGAACGCCGGGCTGCCAGGCCGAAGCACTTCTCGAATTCCTCAAAGCCCATCCAAGCGACGCCCTGTATCTGGTGGGCGACATCATAGATGGCTGGCAATTGCGCCGACGCTGGTACTGGCCGCAAGCACACAACGATGTCATCCAGAAGCTATTGCGCCGTGCCCGCAAGGGATGCCGCGTGGTGTTTGTGCCGGGTAACCATGATGAATTTGCGCGCGAATTCACCGGCCACCAGTTCGGTGGAATTGAGGTCATGGAGGAGGGCACGCACATCACTGCCGATGGTCGGCGCTTGTGGATTGTGCACGGCGACTACTTTGATGCCGTAGTCCAAACTGCCAAATGGCTGGCCTACTTGGGCGACAACCTTTACGAATTCACGCTCAAACTCAACCGCTACCTCAATCAGATGCGGGGTCGGCTGGGCTTGCCATACTGGTCGCTCTCGGCCTATCTCAAACACAAGGTCAAGAAGGCGCTCAACTACGTGACCGATTTTGAGCAGGCCGTTGCGCGGGAGGCGGGCAGGCGTGGCTATCAGGGTGTGGTCTGCGGCCATATCCACCGTGCCGAAATGCGCCAGATTGATGGCGTGCTCTACTGCAATGACGGCGATTGGGTGGAGAGTCGCACAGCGCTCGTTGAACACCGCGATGGAACCCTGGAACTGATTTCCTGGAACTCCGGGGGGTCCGCTGCCAATAACGCTCTGCTCGCCGCGGTCACACGATCCGGGTCATGAAACTTGCGCTGATTACCGATGCATGGTTGCCGCAGGTCAATGGTGTCGTGACGACGCTGCTGGAACTGGTGGAGCAGCTTCGGGGGCAGGGCCATGTGGTCGAGCTGATTGAACCTGCGTTATTTTCAACCCGCCCATGTCCGGGTTATGCTGGTATCCGGCTGGCGATGTGGCCTGGCAAACAGGTCAGCGCGATGCTCGATGGGTTTGCGCCGGACTGCATCCACATCGCAACCGAGGGCCCCCTGGGTTGGGCCGCCCGGTCGTATTGCATTGCACGCCAGCTGGCATTCACGACAGCCTTCCACACCAAATTTCCGGAAATAATCAACGCGGCGGTCAAATTCCCTTTGTCCTGGGGATATGCCGCGCTTCGGCATTTTCACGGCCCTTCGTCGGCTGTGATGGTGCCCACGGCGGGGGTTGTTCGCATGCTGGAGCGGCGCGGCTTCCGCAAGCTACGGGAATGGACCCATGGGGTGGATACGGAGCTTTTTTCGTTCAACCCCGCGGCACGGAACTACGCGCCGCTTGGGCTGGTGGAGCGCCCCCTGAGTCTGTTTGTCGGACGCATTTCCTACGAAAAAAACATCACCGCCTATCTGGAGCTGGATATTCCGGGCACCAAGGTGGTTTGCGGAACCGGGCCAGTGGAGGCCCGTCTGCGTCTACGTTACCCGCAGGTTCGCTGGCTTGGGGTCCTGCCGCGCACCGAGCTTGCACGGGTCTATGCGGCTGCGGACCTGCTGGTATTTCCGAGCCATGCAGACACATTCGGCCTGGTGATGCTTGAGGCGATGGCATGCGGAACGCCGGTGGCTGCATACCCCGTTCATGGCCCAGTTGAAGTCCTGGACGACAGCGATGCCGGGAGGATGGACAGTGACTTGCGAACCGCATGTCTGGCGGCACTTGCATTGCCGCGCAGCGGAGCGCGGCGACGGGCCCTGGCATTTTCCTGGGCCGAGGCGGTTCGACAATTTGCAGCCAATCTGGTGCCCTGCACAAGCACAGCCGACGTAAATTCCGTCCCCAAAAGCAGCGGCTCGGCTACAGTCACACCATTGACACAAACACAGGCCAAAATATCAAGCTGACTAAAAAACGATCCATGATTACGCCCGCGCAGCCTGCAGGTCAAGAGACAACTCCCGACTCAGCCGTCGCCACCGTCAAATTCCTGGACCGGGACCACAGCATCCTCGCGTTCAACGAGCGCGTGCTGGATTGGGCGCGCAGGCCGGAAGTGCCGCTTCTGGAGCGGCTACGCTTTCTCTGCATTGTTTCCTCCAACCTCGATGAATTTTTCGAAGTTCGGGCAGCACCGCATTTGATCGGGGCATCTTCCGACCATTCCAACGTGCCGCTGACGGCGCAGTCGTTCGAGGCATTGTCAGTCGCTGCGCACCAATTGGTCGATAGCCAGTACAGCATCTACAACGACGAATTGATTCCTGCGCTTGCTGGCAAGGGAATCCGCATCATTTCCCATGGCGAGCGCAATACCGTGCAGCGCCGCTGGGTGCGGGAGTATTTCCAGCGTGAAGTCCGCCCACTGCTGGTGCCAGTGGCGCTGGATCCCGCCCATCCATTTCCTCAGGTGGCCAATAAATCCCTGAACTTCATTGTCCGTCTTGGCGGCAAGGATGCCTTTGGCCGCGAGAACGAGATTGCCATCGTCAAGGTACCGCGCGTCTTGCCAAGACTGATTCGCATGCCCGACAAGAAGATCGGTAAGGAGCCCGGGCAATCGCATCTGTTTGTCTCGCTCTCCAGCGTGATCCGCGCGCACCTGGGCGAATTGTTCACGGGGCGCGAGGTCGGAAGCTTTTCGCAATTTCGCGTGACGCGTCACTCGGACCTCGCGGTCGATGATGACGACGTCAAGAATCTGCGCACCGCCTTGCGCCAGGGCCTGGAGCACCGGCATTTTGGCCAGGCTGTGCGACTCGAGGTTTCGTCCGGGTGCTCGGATCACCTCGCGCAATTCCTCCTGCATCAGTTTAATTTGCCGGAAAAGGCGCTCTACCGCGTGCATGGCCCGGTCAACCTCGTCCGCATGAATCAGCTCATTGATCTGGTTGATGCGCCCCAACTGCTGTTTGAGCCCTACCAACCGTCATGGCCGCGGGAGTTGCCGCATGGCTTGTCTGTTTTTGAGCGCTTGCGCCAGGGCGATGTACTGATCCATCAACCCTACGAGAGTTTTGATGGCGTGATCGAATTTTTGCGCGAAGCGGTGGATGATCCGGATGTGCTGGCGATCAAGCAGACCATCTACCGGATTGGTACGGATTCCGTCATGATGGATTTGCTGCGCGAAGCGGTAAGGCGCGGCAAAGAGGTCACTGCGGTGGTCGAATTGAAAGCGCGTTTTGATGAGGAAGCCAATATCAACTGGGCCGAGATGCTGGAGTCCATCGGTGCCCAGGTGGTGTATGGCATTGTTGGCCTCAAGACGCATGCAAAAATGCTGCTCGTCACGCGCCGGGAGGGGCGGACGCTCAAACGTTATGCGCATTTTTCGACCGGAAACTACAACCCCCGGACGGCCCGGCTCTACACGGACTTCAGCTACCTCACGGCCGATGCGGCACTGACTGCCGACGCGGACAAGGTCTTCATGCACCTGGCCAGTCAGGTCAAGCTCCCGAAGCTGCAAAAATTGTGGGTGGCGCCATTTAACCTTCAGCGCAACCTGATCGAAAAAATCGCGCAGACCGGTCTGGCTGCGAGTCAGCAAAAAGACACACGCATCATCATCAAGATGAATGCATTGACCGACGAGGCGCTGATGCTCGCTTTGGTCAAGGCCGGGCAGCAGGGCGTGAAGATAGACCTGATCGTGCGTGGAGCCTGCATGCTGCCTGCCCAGGTGCCCGGCAAGACCGACAACATCCGCGTGCGCTCGGTGATAGGCCGTTTGCTAGAGCACTCCAGGGTGTTCTATTTCCGAACGGGCGACTCGGAGGAGTTGTATTTGTCCAGCGCCGACTGGATGAACCGCAACATGTTGCGGCGTGTGGAACTGGCTTGGCCGGTGACGGACGTGCGCATCCGCCAGCGCATTGTCAACGAATGCCTGACGGCCTATTTGTGCGACACCAAGGACGCGTGGCGTCTGCAAGCCAATGGGCAATATGAACGAGTCAATGGTGATGGGGCCCAAGCCTCCCATGGAGCCCAGGCCGCCCTGATGGCATTGAATGGGGCCGGGCTGGGCAAGACGCGGCGCATGGCCAGGTAGCGCCGATGGATCTGGTTATCTGGCGCCATGCTGAAGCCCATGAATGGCACGAGGGCTGCAATGATCTGGAACGTTCGCTCACGCTGCGGGGCGAAAAGCAGGCCGCCCGCATGGCGTCCTGGCTCGACCGGCAACTTCCCGACGGCGCCCGGGTGATGGTCAGTCCGGCCCGGCGGACGGAGCAAACCGCTCTGGCGCTCGGGCGCAAATTCAAGTTGCGCGAGGAGTTGGGACCTCAAGGGTCTCCTGAGGAATTGTTGAGCTTGGCCCGTTGGCCTGAAGGCAAATCCACTGTGCTGGTGGTTGGCCATCAACCAACGCTTGGCCAGACAGTGGCCCGCCTTCTTGCGCTTCCCCAGCCGCTTTGCCAAGTCAAGAAGGGCGCAGTCTGGTGGCTCAGGTGGCGCGAGCGTGATGAGCAGTCGGTATTGCTCGCGGTGCTCGCACCCGAAATGCTCTGAGCTTAGTTGGGCGGGTTGATTCTGAAAACCCAGGGGGTTTTTTGCCACGCCAGGCATTCCTCCCGTAGGAGGTGCGTGGACTGCGGGAATGCGGCAGGCCATCCTGCCGGAAGCTGGAGTTCAAACAATCGATCCTTGAACAGCAGGCTGATACCGTTCAGATCAGGCTCCCTGCGGGCATGACACAGGATGACGGCCAGACGCAGGCAGAGCAGTTGGGCCACGAAAGCCCTGTCCGAAAAATCCGCTTCCAGCTTGCGTAATTTGCCTCTGTGGCCCAATACCAGCTGACTCAGGCGATGCAACTCGTGGATGGCAAAACCGGCCGCGTCCGCATGGTCAAGTATGTACGCACCGTGCTTGTGGTACTCGCTGTGCGAAATATGGCATCCGATTTCATGGAGCCGGGCGGCCCAACCCAGTTTGTCTGCCGAGCGTGCGCTTTGCAAGTCGGCCGGAAGCTGTTCCATGAGCTGCCGCGCAACGGCGGCAACCCGGTTTGCCTGCGCCATGTCTACGGCGTACTTTTGTGCCAACAGTCGAACTGTGCTGCTGCGCAGGTCCGTTTGCTCGCGCTCCCGGTCGAGCAGGTCATACAGCACGCCCTGGCGCAGTGCCCCTTGGGCTACCTGCATGCGATCGATTTCCAGCAATTCGAATACAGCCGCAAGGACCGTCAGACCGCCGCCAATCACCGCGCGGCGATCGTCTTTCATGCCATCTAGGCGCACGCGTTCCGCGTTGCCAATCCGGATGAGACGCTCACGCATCCAATCCAGACCCTCCCGGGTGACGGTGGCAGATGCAAAACCGGCCGCCGCCAAAACGTCAGCAACGGCACCAATGGTGCCCGACGCGCCGTAGGCGACGTCCCAACTCGTGCGCGGATAGATCCCCAGCGCTTCGTCCAGCAGAGCCTTCGCAGCAATCTCTGCACGGTCAAATGCCGCCTCGGTAAATTCGCCGGCCGGAAAATACTTCATGGACCACGCTACGCTTCCGAGGCGATAGGACTCCATTTGCTGCGCTTGGTAGCCGCGGCCCAGAATCATCTCGGTCGAGCGGCCACCAATATCCACCACCAGGCGACGTTCGTCGGATTGAGGCAGCAGATGGGCTACACCGGCATAGATCAGTCGCGCTTCTTCCCGCCCCGCGACGACATCAATGGTGAATCCCAGAATCTCTCCTGCACGTTGGAGAAACTCGTCCCGGTTGCGCGCTTCACGCAAGGTTTGGGTAGCCACTGCACGAACCTGCCGTGGCCCAAACCCGGCCAACCGCTCACCAAAGCGTGCCAGGCAGTCCCATCCCCGCTGCATGGCCTCTGGTGTCAGATTGCGTTCCGCGTCAAGCCCATTGCCGAGGCGAACGGTTTCCTTCAGGTATTCCGTCCGGCGAATCTGGCCGTACTCATGGCGGCCGATTTCAAGGCGAAAACTGTTGGAACCCAGGTCCAGGCCAGCGAGAAGTATTCCGTTTTGCATGCGTGAATTTGTATGGTGCTGTGCAGCATAGCACCTGGGCGGCGCAGGTCAGCCAACGACCCGACCCTCTGCTGTCAGCATGCTTTGCGTGACATACGAAGAGGTGCGCTGCTGCCCCGTCAAGCTGATCTGAAAGCCGCCAATGTCCAGTTTGCTGACACGTTGGCTGGCCGCCAGAAGGCTGGCGCGCGTCGGGGATCCCTCGGGTGAATCCAGCAACTCAAATGCCACCCTTGCCGCGATGTACCCCGCCAGACCCTGGGAAGTCGGTGGTTCGTCAAAGAAGCGCGCCAGGCTGTCCCGAAAGTTGCGTGCGACTGGCGCGCTGGAAGTCACCACCGGGACGACCTGGGTTGCGATCACTGGTGTTTTGCGCCCACTGCCCATTTGCTGCAGGGTCTGCAAATTGACGTCCGCCATGGCTACGACGAAGCGTTGCCTCGATTGGGCCTCCAGACCATTGGTGAATTGCGCCAATTCGGGTGTTCCCCCGAGGAATAGCAGAATGGCCGGCGTTTGCGATGTCATTTGCTGGCCGACCTGTGCGAGATCGCTTGACGGCGGGAAATGTCTGACCCGCAGCTTGAGTGCAGCAGCAGATCGCTCGATGTCGTTGCGGTATAGCGCCAATTCGGTTGCGCCAGCGTATACAGCACCAATCTCGGTCATTCCCACGGTCGCCAGACTTTTCAGCGCGTGCTCAACCTGCTGCAAACGATTGGCAAAAATGGAAAACGTCCGACCGTCTGCATCGTAGGCGGAACTTTGCAGCCAGGGTGCGATATGGGCCATACGCCAATTGCCGCCAGCCAGTTGCTGAGCGACTATCTGGGCCAGGGGATCCCCGACACTGCCAAACAAGGCAAGGCAGGACGGGTCAATGTAAGCACTTTGCACAGCATTTTTTACGCTGCTGGCCGATCCGTCAGTCTCAATAATGGTGTGTTGAACCTTTTTGCCGCGAAGCCCGCCACGCGAATTGATTTCCTGCCAGGCAGCACGCGAGCCATTGAGGAAGTCTTTCGAGACGTCCTGTTGGGCGGCAGACATGTCTGCGATCTGGAACACCGCCAACTCGCCCGCTGATTTGACGTTCTGGGCAAGCGCGGCCGCCGGAAAGCTGCAAGCCAGCGCCAAGCCCGCATGCAGAACACTGCGTCGGCTGGCCTTGGGCGGGAAGGTGTACCTATCGGCATCAAGACCAGCTGCAGGCGTCACGGGTTGATTTCCATAGTGCTAAAAAAACATTCAGAGAGCGGCCGCACTACGGCGGCCTCAGCCTTGTCCGGCAACAAACTGGATCACCGGCGCGGGGCGTTCAAGACCTGATCGATCACGTGCACGACGCCGTTGGTGGCTGCTACATCTGGTGTTTGCACGGCTGCGTCATCCACGGTCACAAATTCGCCGGCTTTGGCCAGAGACAGGTCGGCACCGCCAATCGTCTTGACGGTCATGTTCTTGATGTCGGTTGAGTTCAGCTTGCCCGGAACGACGTGATAGCTTAGAACCGCCTTGAGCCGGGCGGGGTCTTTCCCGAGTTCAGCAAGGGCTGCAGGAGGCAGGGCCTTGAAAGCATCGTTCGATGGCGCAAACACCGTGAACGGCCCTTGGGCCTTGAGTGCCTCGCCCATGCCGGCTTGCACAATCAGCGTGTTCAGGGTAGTCAGATTGGGAGTGCGGGCAATGGTATCCGCCACGGAAACCGGTGCAGGTTGGGAGGCGCAAGCGGCCAGTCCGGCGACGGCAAGGCAGGTCAAAACGGTACGAAGGTGTTTCATTGGGGGCTCCGGGGTTGTAATTGCAAAGGACTTTAAGGCGGCAACATGACTGAGACATGTCAAATAAATGACCAATCGATGACAAACGCCGACCTGAAAGTCGACGGGTTGTCACGGAGATGTCATACGGGCTTACTACAGTCTGGCCTGAGCGATCAATGAACCAACCCTGAAGGTGTAACCATGAAATTGAATCTGATCAGTAAACTCACATTGGGCCTCGCCCTCGGCGCCGGCTTGAGCGCAGCTTGGGCGCAGGAAGTCACCGGTGCTGGCGCAACGTTTCCTGCCCCGCTGTATTCCAAGTGGGCCTCGGACTACAACAAGCTGACGGGCGTCAAAATCAATTACCAATCGGTAGGGTCTGGTGCTGGGATTCGCCAGATTGATGCCAAGACGGTCGATTTTGGTGCATCCGACATGCCGCTCAAGGACGACGAACTCAAGGCCAAGGGCTTGATGCAGTTCCCCACCGTGATCGGGGGCGTGGTTCCCGTCATCAACGTGAAAGGCATTGCCCCCGGACAGCTCAAGCTGAGCGGTCAGGTTCTGGGCGACATTTATCTTGGCAAGATTACCAAGTGGAATGATGCTGCGATCAAGGCATTGAATCCTTCCGTGAATCTTCCCGATGCTGCCATTGCGCCCGTACGCCGTGCCGATGGCTCGGGTACCAGCTTCATCTTTACCAACTACCTGAGCAAGGTGAACGCCGAATGGAAGAGCAAGGTGGGTGAGGGCACGGCAGTGAATTGGCCTACAGGCGCAGGCGGCAAGGGCAATGAGGGCGTAGCAGCCTTCGTGAACCGGTTGCCCAACTCCATTGGGTACCTTGAATATGCCTACGTCAAACAAAACAAGATGACCTACGCGCAGTTGCAAAACTCGGCTGGTAATTTCGTTTCTCCTGACGATACGGCATTCAAGTCCGCAGCCGCCGGAGCTGACTGGGTCAAGAGCTTCTACCAGATCCTGACAAACCAGCCTGGCAAGGATTCCTGGCCGATTACTGGTGCCACATTCATCCTGATGCACGCCAAACAGGACAAGCCAGCGCAGGCAAGTGCCTCGCTCAAGTTCTTCAGCTGGGCTTACAAGAACGGTGATCAGACCGCAGACGGACTCGACTATGTCCCGATGCCTGCCCTGGTCAAGGATGCCATCGAAAGGTCCTGGGGGGACATGAAGGACGCAGGTGGCAAACCCATTGCGTTCAAGTAGCCCATATACCTGAATCTACCGGCCCCAAGCGCGACCTGGAGATCCTGTGTCCACTACACTCCCACTATCGCAAGGTCAGGCATCGGCCTTGGAAAAAACCATGGCGCTACCCCCTACGGCAAAGCCTGCCCGTTCCGCACCTTGGGCTGACAAGCTTTTTGGCGCGTTGGCTCTCGGTTCGGCACTCCTGACCTTGGCGATGCTGGTGGGCATTCTGTTGTCATTGGTCTTCGGAGCCTGGCCCGCGATTGAACGCTTTGGACTGGGTTTTCTGACCAGCAAAGTCTGGGATCCGGTCAAGAACGAGTATGGCGGCCTAGTAATGATTTACGGGACGCTGGCGACCTCATTCATCGCCCTTCTGATCGCCGTTCCGGTGAGTTTCGGTATTGCGCTTTTCCTGACTGAGCTTTCTCCCTCGTGGCTTAAACGGCCCCTGGGAACCGCCATCGAGTTGCTCGCGGCGGTTCCATCGATTGTCTATGGAATGTGGGGCCTGCTTGTGTTCGGCCCGATCCTGGCGACCTATGTCCAGCAACCCTTGCAGTCCCTGCTTGGAAACACCCCCTTTCTGGGATCTCTCGTTTCGGGGCCTCCGGTGGGCATTGGCATACTTTCCGCCGGCATCATTCTGGCGATTATGATCATCCCTTTCATAGCATCGGTGATGCGCGATGTTTTCGAAGTCGCGCCCCCATTGCTGAAAGAGTCTGCCTATGGCCTGGGTTCCACGACCTGGGAGGTTGTATCCAAGGTTGTGCTCCCCTATACCAAGGCCGGTGTGATCGGCGGAATCATGTTGGGTCTGGGACGTGCCTTGGGGGAGACGATGGCCGTCACCTTCGTGATTGGCAACACCAATCAGTTGGATTCGCTGAGTATTTTTGAAGCCGCCAACAGCATTACTTCTGCATTGGCAAATGAATTCGCCGAAGCGGGTGAAGGATTGCACCAGGCATCACTCTATTACCTCGGCCTGGTGTTGTTCTTCATCACCTTTGTTGTCCTCACGCTTTCCAAGCTCCTGCTCGCACGCCTGCAGAAGAACGAGGGCGCCAAGTCATGAGCTTTGCCACAACCCCCGACGCAGCCCGGCTCGCAAAATTCCGCGCGCGCAATCGGGTCAACAAGATTGCCCTGGTGCTTTCGCTGGCAGCCATGGTCTTTGGCCTGTTCTGGTTGGCATGGATCCTGATTGACACCATTCGCCTGGGTCTGGGCGGCATCGGCCTTGCCACATTCACCCAGATGACGCCGCCACCCAATGAGGCCGGTGGCATTGCCAATGCGCTGTTTGGCTCATTCCTCATGGTGACCTTGGCCACGGTGGTCGGTACCCCGATCGGCATCATGGCTGGAATTTACCTGGCAGAGTATGGTCGATCCAACGTGTTGGCATCCGTGACCCGGTTTGTCAACGATATCTTGTTGTCGGCCCCGTCCATCGTCGTCGGGCTATTCGTATACGCCACGGTCGTGACCCGTTTCAAGACCTTTTCCGGTTGGGCGGGCGTGCTGGCGCTTGCACTGCTGGTCGTTCCCATCGTTATCCGTACCACTGAAAACATGCTCCAGCTGGTTCAACCCGGATTGCGCGAGGCTGCCTATGCATTGGGCGCACCGAAGTGGAAAGTCATTCTCAGCATCACCATTCGTGCGGCGCGTGCAGGAATTGTCACGGGCATCTTGCTCGCGCTGGCGCGCGTTTCCGGCGAGACTGCTCCGCTGCTTTTCACCGCATTGAGCAACCAGTTCTGGACTGCCAACCTCAACGAGCCCATTGCCAGCCTGCCGGTGACAATTTTCAAGTTCGCCATGAGCCCTTATGAAAACTGGCAGCAGCTTGCCTGGGCCGGTGTATTCATTATCACGATGGCGGTACTCGGGTTGAATATCCTGGCCCGCGTGCTGACCCGTTCAAAATAATCCAGGAATAGCCATGAACACCCTGACCGATCACCCTGGACAAGAATCCAAGTTCAAAATAAGAGTCCGGAATCTGGACTTCTATTACGGCAAGTTCCATGCCCTGAAAAACATCAACCTCGACATACCTGAAAAAAAGGTCACGGCCTTTATCGGACCTTCGGGTTGTGGCAAATCCACCTTGCTGCGAACGTTCAACCGCATGTATGAACTCTATCCCGATCAGCGCGCGCAGGGCGAAATTGAGCTGGACGGCGAAAACCTGCTGAACTCGAAGCAGGACGTGGCCCTGCTGCGGGCCAAAGTCGGCATGGTTTTCCAGAAGCCGACTCCGTTTCCCATGTCAATCTACGACAACATTGCGTTTGGCGTAAGACTCTTTGAAAACCTGGGTACCAGCGACATGGATGAACGCGTTGAATGGGCCTTGCGTAAGGCCGCACTCTGGAGTGAGGTGAAAGACAAACTCAATCAGACCGGTTCTGGCCTTTCCGGCGGTCAACAGCAGCGCTTGTGCATCGCGCGCGGAATCGCCATCCGCCCTGAAATCCTCCTGCTGGACGAGCCTTGCTCGGCACTTGATCCGATTTCGACTGGCAAGGTCGAAGAACTCATTGCCGAATTGAAGAACGATTACACAGTGATCATTGTCACCCACAACATGCAGCAGGCAGCGCGCTGCAGTGACTTCACTGCATACATGTATCTGGGCGATCTGGTTGAATTTGGCACTACTGAGCAGATGTTTTTCAAACCGCAGCGCAAGGAAACCGAAGACTACATCACGGGCCGGTTTGGGTGAACGTCTACCCGTTCATTGCATCCGCTCCATAGAATCCCAAGGAATCATCCATGCCCGAAAAACATCTTTCTACCCAGTTTGACAGCGAGCTGAACGCCGTGTCCTCGCGCGTGATGGAGCTTGGCGGCATTGTCGAGACCCAGATTCGCCAAGCCATCTATGCACTTTCCCATTTCAGTGCTGAGGTTGCAGATCAGGTGACTGAGCTGGAATCCCGGGTCAATGCGATGGAGGTGGAAATCGATCACGATCTCTCTTCGATCATCGCCCGCCGGCAGCCGACTGCCCGCGATTTGCGCCTGCTCATCGCCATTTCCAAGACAACGGCCAATCTGGAGCGTGTAGGTGACGAAGCCGACAAGATTGCCCGCATGGTGCGTTCAATCATCCAGAGCGGTCATTCCCGCTCATTGCCTTCCACCGAGTTGAAAGTGGCGGCGGACATGGCATCCGGCCTCTTGCGCAAGGCGCTGGACGCGTTTGCCCGCCTCGATACGGCAGCCGCAGTATCCATTCTCAAGGAAGACGACTTGATTGACGAGGAGTTCGATGGCTTCGTGCGCAAACTCATCACCTACATGATGGAAGACCCGCGCACCATTTCGCCGAGTCTGGACCTGCTGTTCATTGCCAAGGCGATTGAACGGATCGGTGACCATGCCAAGAATATCGCCGAATTCACGATTTACATCGTCAAAGGCACCGATGTGCGCCACAGCTCAATGGACCAGATCGAGTCGGCAGTCCGGTAAATCAACGAGTTTCCTCAACCGATGAAAAACCAAGCCCGCGTTCTGATTGTCGAAGATGAGCCTGCCATTGCCGAGCTGATTGAGGTCAACTTGCGGCATGGTGGATTTTCGCCGGTGATCGCACCGGACGGTTTGTCTGCCCAGCGGGAGATAGATGCGGTACTGCCCGACCTGGTTTTGCTTGACTGGATGCTGCCGGGGCAAAGCGGCCTCTTGCTCGCGCGAAAATGGCGGTCTGACTCGCGGACGCGGCAAATTCCGATTCTGATGTTGACGGCCAGAGGCGACGAGCCTGACAAGATTGCCGGGCTGGATGCTGGTGCGGACGACTACATTACGAAACCATTTTCCACCCAGGAATTGCTGGCACGTATCCGCGCCGTCATGCGGCGGCGCCTTCCTGAAGCGGTCAATGACAGCGTCAAGGTGGCGGATCTTTACCTGGATGCTGCAACCCACCGGGCATCCTTTCGCGAGCGCGAGCTGAAGGTCGGCCCAACCGAATTCAAGCTCCTGCATTTCCTGATGAAGCACGCCGAGAGGGTGCACAGCCGAGCCCAACTGCTAGACAAGGTCTGGGGCGACCATGTTTTCATCGAGGAGCGCACGGTAGATGTCCATATCAAACGCCTGCGTGAAGCCCTGGGCGCGGCGGGAGCGATGGTTGAGACGGTTCGGGGATCCGGCTACCGCCTGACCGCTCAGCCAGCCGCGAGCATAGCGCCCTGAAAAACCTCCTGCAACGGGTCACAATCAGGCCATGCTGAGTCGTGTAGTGGTCTACGTCCTCCTCCACCTTGTGGCAGCTGCCACGGGATGGGTGCTGGCGTCCTGGCCCGGTGTGGCGGCCGGTTGGGTCCTCGCGGGTCTCGCCTGGTTTTTCTGGGATGCCTATCAGGCGTCGCGCACGGTGGACTGGCTGCGCCGGGCGGCACCCGACGACGTTCCAGGTCTTGGAGGCATTTGGCGCGATCTGGTGGAACTTTCAAGGCGGCAATTCCGGGCACGCGACGCGATTACCGCCGCAGCTGACCGTCGTCTATCAGAGTTCCTGGCGGCGATCCAGGCATCCCCCAACGGCGTCGTTCTCCTTGACAAGCTTGGCAGGATTGAGTGGTGCAACCAGACCGCCGCACAACATTTCGGATTTGATGTCCAACGGGATTTGCAGCAACACATTGGCAATCTCGTGCGGGACCCGGTATTCATGGCTTACTTTGCCGGCGCCAAGTTCGACCACCCGGTGACGATGCCCGGACGCGAAAGCAATTCAGCGCGGCCGGTGCGACTGTCCGTCCAGATTCATCCGTACGGAGAAGGGCGCAAGCTGCTGTTGTCCAACGATGTGACTGCGCTGGAGCAGGCCGAGGCCATGCGCCGTGATTTTGTCGCCAATGTCTCCCACGAAATCCGAACGCCATTGACCGTGCTTTCCGGGTTTGTCGAGACCTTGCAGAATCTGCCGCTGACGGCTGATGAACGCGCGCGGTATCTGGCGCTAATGGCCCAGCAATCGCATCGGATGCAAAGTCTGGTGAGTGATCTACTGACGCTGTCACGGCTGGAAGGCAGCCCTCTGCCCGGTACCGGGGAGTGGATATCGGTTGCGACCCTGATGGCCCAATGCGAGCAGGAGGGGCGTGCGCTGGCGGCCACCTTGCACCTGGAAGGCCTCGGCGTGCAGTTTGATGCCGGCGTTCCCTGTTCGGTGTCGGGCATCCATTCGGAATTGCTGAGCGCATGGTCGAATTTGGTCAATAACGCCATTCGCTACACGCCGGCGGGTGGTCATGTGGAAGTGGCATGGGTTGTCAAGCCGGATGGGTCCGGCGAGTTTTCGGTCCACGACAGTGGGCCGGGAATCGCACCTGAACACCTTTCCCGCTTGACCGAACGCTTTTACCGTGTCGACAGAAGCCGTTCGCGTGATACCGGTGGCACCGGCCTGGGGTTGGCCATCGTCAAGCATGTTGTGCAGCGCCATTCGGCTGAGCTGCTTATTCAGAGCACACCGGGCAAGGGCTCGCGATTTGCGGTGCTTTGGCCCGCTGAGCGAGTGCAGCCTCAGCGGGAGCGCCTGGCGGCCTGAGCCAGCATCCAGACAAAAAGCCCCGCTACGCACCAGAGCGCCAAGGTCGCTGCCGCCCAAAATCCGGAAGGCGTGCGCCAGGGAGCGACCCCCCCGCCGCCGACGTAGCTGAGCCAATACCCCCCGGCCAGTCCCAGCAGCCATAAAAATATCCCGTAGAGCACCATGGGGGCGATGGTGATGCGATAGCAGCGCAGCAGAAACAGGCTGACGCATTGGGTTGCATCGGCCAGATGGTAGAGCGCGACCCAACCCAGCAGGCTGCTGGCCAAGGGCACTATTTCCGGACTTGCGCTGTACAGGCCAGCCCAGAAATGCCGCGCAGACCATAGCAAGCCGGCTAGCGCCAGGGCACAGGCCGCAGTGAGTTGAAATCCGATCGCCAGGCAATGGCGGGCCCTATCCGGCTTGCCTGCGCCCATCCAGTAGGAAACCCGGGCGCTGCTTGCAATGCCCAAAGAAAGCGGAAACATGTAGAGCATGGCGGCCACGCTCACCGCGATCTGATGGCTTGCAGAAGCTACGGTGCCCAGCCGGGCGATGAACAAGGCCATCAAGGTGAATGAAGTGACTTCAATCATCGTGGAGAGGCCACTTGGAATGCCGAGGCGTGCGTATTCTAGGATGCGTTCCCAGTTGGGACGGCCCAGGGCTTGGCGCAAGTTCAGTGGTCGGTACACGCTCTGCGTACGCAGCAGAGCAATGGCCAGCACCAGCATCAGGTAGTTGACGAAGAGAGTGGCCCATGCACATCCGACAGCGCCCATGGCAGGCAATCCTGCGCCTCCGGCAACGAACCAGATGGACAGCGGCAGTTTCAAGCCCAGAGCGCCCAGTTGAACCCAGGTCACCAACAACGGACGGCCCAGAGCCTGGTTCAGGGTGGAATAGACGCGAAAAAGCAGGGAGGGCGCAAATGCTGCTGCCAAAACGGCCAGATATGCGCGGATTTCCGGCTGCGCAGCGGCAGGGACCTCGGCCCACCGCAGCAAGGGCCCGGGCAGCAGCATCAGGCCCACGCCTGCAGCGAAAAGAAATGCACAGAGATAGAGGGTCTGGCCAAGCGCACGCCCCAATTCCGATGTGCGGCGCCCTCCGTGCAGTTCGGCAAACACCGGCAGCAGGGCCTGCACGATGCCAATCAGGCTGACGTACACACTGATGTAGACAGCTGAGCCCACCGACAGGGTGGCTAGTGCCGTGTCCGAAAAGCGGCCGGCCACCACCGTATCCGTAACGCCAAAGGCCATGACCGCGAGTTGCCCGACGAGAACCGAGCATGCGTGGCGGATGACGCTGGCGCGCTCCGAGCGCACAGGCTTTTCGCTCACATGCGTCGGATCCGCCGGAACAAAAGCAGATCTTCCTTGCGGTCCGCCGGGTGGCGCACACTGGTTTGTAACTGCCACTGCGTGAAGTTGACGGGATGGCTGCTCAGCTCAAGCGGTTCAACCATCAGCCAGGGGCAGACCGGGTTGCCCCGTGAAGGCACTAGTTGCAGTTGCCCGTGGTATTGCAAGGCGGCAACCTGGCTTCGGGTGAGCCCCAGCGTCTGGATGCATTCACCCGGCGAAACCAGTGCCGTGACGCGGTAGACCATCGGGCTGTAGCTGCGTGCATAGTCAAGCAGGGGCAGCCAGAGCGAGGTCAGGAGCAGCCAGCACAGTGCTGCACCGCTGGCAGGCAGGACCATGCTTTTCCAGAGCGCCGCGCGGTGCCGGCCTGTCCGCCAGTGCACCAACCAGAACCAGCATGCCGTGCAGAGCAGCGCAACAATGAAAGCAAACCAGGAAAAACTTGGCACGAAGCCGGGGGCCAGTTTGGCCACGTTGGCCGCTGGCTGGGCAGGTACACCGGTTTGCATGGCAATCCAGACGACCCAGATGACAAAGGCGCAGCCCGTGAAAAAAATCAGGGTGAACCAATCAATCAATGAGGCCATGCTGCGCTTGAGCGTGGGCAACCCGAAAGCCACCAGGGCAGCGAGGGCTGGCAGACTCATGAGCAAGGAGTGGTCAGGCGAGTGCGTGGTCAGACTCTCGACCAG
>Ga0007834_1000143_pt1 | contig 25532 bp, 20 predicted proteins | sample CryBogCBE06Nov07_FD_71233 | JGI IMG/M metagenome (GOLD analysis project Ga0007834, IMG submission 71233) | Freshwater microbial communities from Crystal Bog, Wisconsin, USA - CBE06Nov07 | ecosystem: Environmental > Aquatic > Freshwater > Lake | place: Crystal Bog, Wisconsin, USA | collected...
GAGAAGATGAAGGGCTTTACCGACAGGCTGGATGGGTTATTCAAGGACTCGGCTGGACTGGAGAAGGAGATCAAGAGGCAGTTGGCGGGGTTGCGGTATGCGTGATGCAGCATCCAAACGCCTTGGTGATCTGATAAATCTCAAGCGTGGCTATGATCTTCCAGAAAACCAGCGCCGACCAGGCCCATATCCAGTGATCAGCTCAGCTGGAATAACTGGTTATCACGACGAATATATGGTTGAAGGCAAGGGGGTCGTCACTGGGCGATATGGCACGCTCGGGGAAATGTATTACGTGGATGGCAGATACTGGCCACACAACACTGCACTTTACATTACCACCTTCAAGGGTAATGACCCCAAGTACATTTACTACCTTCTAGCCTGCCTTGGTCGGATTCGTACTTCGGATAAAAGCGCCGTTCCCGGCGTCAATCGAAATGAACTACATGAAATGGCTGTGCCAGCCATTACCGACAAAGATCAACAGAAAAAAATCGCTGCCGTCCTCTCCGCCCTCGACGCAAAAATCGACTGCAACAACCGCATCAATGCCGAGCTGGAGGCAATGGCCAAGACGCTGTACGACTACTGGTTCGTGCAGTTCGACTTCCCCGATGCCCACGGCAAACCATACAAATCCTCCGGTGGCAAGATGGTCTACAACACCACGCTGAAACGGGAGATTCCGGAGGGGTGGCGTGACTCAAGCGTGCTGGCCGTTGCCGACTTGCTTGGAGGCGGCACGCCGACCAAGAAAAAGCCTGAGTTTTGGGGGGGTGACATTCCGTTTTTTACACCCACCGATGCGGATGGAACCATCTTCAAGTTTTCAACGGCAGACTACATTACCGCAGATGGTTTGAAAGGCAGTAGCACCAAGCGCTTCGGCAAGCACACTGTTTTCATCACAGCGCGCGGTTCCGTTGGCAGGCTGGTATTGGCAGGTGTCGACATGGCAATGAATCAATCCTGCTATGCGTTGCGCGCCAAACCAGGCATCAGTCATGTGTTTCTGTATTTTCTCGCCAAAGAATTAATTCATCACTTGCAGGTTAAGTCATCAGGCTCCGTCTTTGATTCCATAGTCTCGAACGACATTGAATTGACCAACCTTACTATTCCAAAATTTGAAGTCATTGAAAAGTTTGCTGTCGTTGTTGGGCCGGTATTCGAAAAGATCGCCAACAACACCAAGGAAAACCAGCACCTCGCCCAACTCCGCGACTGGCTCTTGCCTCTGCTGATGAACGGCCAAGTGACGGTGGCGTAAATGAGCCAGAAAAAACCTCCGCAGTCGCTCAAGAAAACCGAGGTTTCCCTCGTCCGCTCCTCGGCGGCGGAATACCTTACATTCGTTGCCGCCAGCGGCCAGGGAGGCGTCGAGGCGGTCTATGCAGACGAGAGCATCTGGGTCACGCAGAAAATGATGGGCGTGCTTTATGACGTCAACGTTCGCACAGTGAACGAACACCTCAAGAAAATCTTTGCCGACAGCGAGTTGCAAGAAGATTCAGTTATCCGGAAATTCCGGATAACTGCCTCCGACGGCAAGAACTACAGCACCCAGCACTACAGCCTGCCCGCCATCATCGCCGTGGGCTACAAGGTGAATTCCGAGCGTGCGGTGCAGTTCCGTAAGTGGGCCACGGGTGTCATTGAGCAGTTCACCATCAAAGCCTATGTGATGGACGACGAGCGCATCAAGGCCGGTGGCTCGGTGCTCACCGAGCAGTATTTCGAAGAGCAGCTGCAGCGCATCCGCGAAATCCGTCTTTCGGAGCGCAAGTTTTACCAGAAGATCACCGACATCTACGCCACAGCCATTGACTACGACGTGACGGCGCAGGCCACCAAGCGCTTCTTCGCCACCGTGCAGAACAAGTTGCACTGGGCCATCCACGGCCAGACAGCGGCGGAAGTGGTTTACCACCGCGCCGATGCCGACCAGCCCAACATGGGCTTGACCACATGGAAGGATGCGCCGGGTGGGAAGATCCAGAAGTTCGATGTCGTGGTTGCCAAGAATTACTTGACCGAGCCCGAAATGGCGCAACTCACGCGCCTCGTGAACGCCTATCTGGACGTGGCCGAAGATATGGCGCAGCGAAAGATCCCGATGACTATGCAGGATTGGGAGACTCGCCTGAATCGCTTCATCGAAGCCACTGATCGGGAAGTGCTGCAGGACGCAGGCAAAGTCACGGCAGAAATCGCCAAAGCACACGCCGAAAGCGAATTCGAGAAATACCGCATCGTGCAGGACAGGCTGTTCGAGAGCGATTTCGACCGGCTGCTGAAACAGATTGAATCCGGAGGCAAGCCCGGCACGGATGAAGGCTGACGCGCATGGCCACGAAGAAAACCACCAAAGCCACTCCCAGTTGGAGCGATGTCAAAACCAGCCTGGCTGATTTCGACCGCACCGGGCTGCTGGGGCTATTGCAAGACTTGTACGCGGCCAGCAAGGACAACAAGGCCTTCCTGCACGCCCGGTTTGGCTTGGGCCATGACCCGCTGGAACCGTACAAGGATGTGATCATCCACTGGGTCAATCCGCCGGACTTCCGTCACCCAATTTCTGTCAGCAAAGCAAAAAAGGCAATCAGCGATTACAAGAAGGCGCTGGGCAAGCCCGAGGGCTTGGCGGAACTGACGGTGTTTTATTGCGAGGAAGTGTTCAATTTTCTGGCTGGTTGCGGCTTGGACGACGAAGGCTTTTACGACGCACTGGTGCGGATGTTCGATCAGGCACTGAAATACGTGCTGGCCTTGCCCAAGGCGCAGCAGGCGGTATTCCTGGCAAGGCTGGATCGGGTGCGCCAGCTGGGGCAAAACGTGGGCTGGGGTGTGGGCAGTGATTTCAATCACTCCTGGTCAGAAGCCGGGCTGGCAGGCGAGGAATGAAGAAATCTGAAAAGATGGTGGTGGGAACTTGGCGCATCACCAGCATGGAAGCCTGGGATGCCGATTACTTTGATATGGAAGTTCCGGCACACATTACGATCCGCGATGATCTGACGGGCGCGTTCCAGTTTGGCCTGGTGCAAGGCGACATCGATGCCCGTGTCCATACGGTCGATGGCGTGGCGCGCGTTGAATTTTCCTGGTCGGGTGCTGATGAGAATGACCTGGTGAGCGGACGCGGCTTGCTGGATGTGGCGAGTGATCAGGTGCGAGGGCGCATCTTCATCCACTTGAGAGATGACTCCGGTTTTACGGCGATTCGTGCGGAATGAACAGGCCCGATGTTGATCATGATTTCCCATCGGAACTGGAGAGCCTGCGAGCCGAAAAAGCCCGTCTGATCGCGTTGCTGGAGTCTCATGGCATCAACTGGCGCCTGCCGAAGCCGGTCGCCGCTGTGGTCCAAGAGGTGGAACCTTCCAGGCTCTCCACCGCTGCGAAGGTGGCACTGTTCCGGCGCCTATTTCGCGGGCGCACGGATGTTTATCCGGTTCGATGGGAAGGAAAGACCTCGGGCAAGTCCGGCTACGCACCGGCCTGTGCCAACGAGTGGCGCGCCGGTGTTTGCGAAAAGCCGCGCATCAAATGCGGCGATTGCAGCAACCGCCTGCTGATTCCTCTGTCCGATGCCGTGATTTACGACCATCTGGCTGGCGAGCACACCGTCGGCGTCTATCCGCTGCTGGAAGATGACACCTGCTATTTTCTGGCGGTCGATTTTGACGAGGCGGATTGGCGCGACGATGCCAAGGCTTTCGTGCTGTCCTGTGAAGAACTGGGCGTGCCCGCTGCGCTGGAAATTTCGCGGTCCGGTAATGGTGCTCACGCCTGGGTGTTTTTTGCTAGCCGTGTTTCTGCACGGGACGCCCGACGCCTTGGCACGGCCATCATCAGCCATACGTGCTCACGCACTCGGCAATTGAAGCTGGAATCCTATGACCGCCTATTCCCGAACCAAGACACGATGCCCAAGGGTGGCTTCGGCAACTTGATCGCCTTGCCATTGCAGAAATGGCCCCGCGAGAGTGGTCACAGCGTATTCGTCGATTCCGTGCTGCGCCCGTATCCCGATCAGTGGGGGTTCCTCGCTTCCATCGAGCCCATGGCCGCGCACGACATCGAGCCAACCATCTTGCGGGCCACGGGCGGTGTCCATCCGTTGGACGTCACCTTCATCGATGACGAGGATCCGGCAAAACCCTGGAAGCGCGAGACCACATCGGCCAAAAAACTGTCTGGACCGATGCCGGCGTCGTTGACCGTGACCCTGGCCAACCTGATCTATTTCGAGAAATCCCAACTGCCGCAGGCACTGGCCAACCGCCTGATCCGTCTGGCGGCGTTCCAGAATCCAGAGTTCTACAAGGCCCAAGCCATGCGCATGTCGGTATGGGACAAGCCACGCGTGATCGGCAATGCGGAGAACTACCCGCAACACATCGCCTTGCCTCGCGGTTGTCTCGATGCGGCGATGGATCTGCTACGGGACAACGGTATCGCCTGTGACCTGCGTGATGAGCGTTTTGGCGGTGAACCCATTGACGTCTCTTTTGTCGGCACATTGCGTCTTGACCAGGAGGCTGCAGTTGCCGGCATACTGAGTCACGACAACGGCGTGCTGTGCGCCCCGACAGCCTTTGGCAAGACCGTGACCGCTGCAGCGATGATCGCGCGCCGGGGTGTGAACACCTTGGTGCTGGTGCATCGAACCGAATTACTCAAGCAATGGCAGGAACGTCTGCAGGCGTTTTTGGGGGTGGGAAAAGGTTTGGTCGGAACCATAGGCGGTGGCAAAGCCAGACCCACCGGCAAGATCGACATTGCCGTCATGCAGTCCGTCTCCCGCCAAGGTGAGGTCAACCCGCTGGTCGAGAACTACGGACAGGTGATCGTGGACGAGTGTCACCACGTTGGCGCTGTCTCGTTCGACGCAATCCTGAAACGGACCAAGGCCAAGTACGTGCTGGGCCTGACGGCGACACCCATCCGCCGTGATGGTCAGCAGCCGATCATCTTCATGCAGTGCGGGCCAATTCGCTACACGGCGGCCAAGCCAGCCGGTGCACCACACGATCTCGAAGTGCTGCCGCGCTCGCGCTTCACTCGGATCGACCTGCCGACCGATGCAGGCATTCAGGACGTATTTCGGCATCTCGCCAATGACCAGGCCAGAACCCAAGCCATCTCCGAGGAGGTGCGTGATGCCGTTGGGCAGGGACGCAAGGTGCTGGTCCTCACCGAGCGTACGGAACATCTTGACGCCATCAAAGCAGCCCTTGATGGATTGAAGCCTGCGCCCTTCGTCTTGCACGGGCGAATGTCCAGGAAGCAGCGGGCGGCGCTGGTTACTGACCTGGATGCATTGCCGCCCGACGCGCCGCGCATTCTGCTCTCGACCGGCAAGCTGGTTGGCGAGGGCTTCGATCACCCGCCGCTGGATACGCTGGTGCTGGCCATGCCCGTGTCCTGGAAGGGCACGCTGCAGCAGTACGCCGGGCGGTTGCACCGGGAGCACGCCAGCAAGAGCGATGTGCGGATCATCGACTTCGTAGACACCGGCCACCCGGCACTGCTGCGGATGTGGGACAAGCGGCAGCGCGGCTACAGGGCGATGGGGTACCGCGTCGAGGCGCAACGGGAATTTGTCGAAATCAACAAAATATGTGCTTTAACAACGGCTTTACCCTGATTTCTTGGGGTGAACCAAGCAGAATTAGGTGCCAGCACCTTCGTCGTCTTCTGCGTGCGAATTTTTTTGCGACAAATAGAACCATCTCTGCGACAAAGTCTCTCGCCAGGAATCAGGCACGCTGCAATCAGTCGGGCTTTGGTGTCAACGCTTTATGTGCGCTTGGCCCGACGCACCGCGTACCTCGGGTTGTTTGGGTCTTTGAGCATCGTGTCCACGTTCCATTTACGTGGACACCATCTTGCAGCCTCAGGACTCACCCAACTAGGTGACTTGGCTGGCCGCTGACGAATTGCCGCGATAGCGCGGGTCATATCTATCAAGCTGGTCAGCTATTCAAACCAGCTGGCAATCAGCCCCTTGACAGATCCAAGAAGTGTGAGAACTTGAATACGGAACCAGTTTGAGTTCCATCAATTTCTTCAAAGGAGTACTTCAAATGGATCAAGTCCACATGTGGATCTACTGGGTCATTGGCCTAATCGTTCTAGTTGCAATGAGCCGATCGCCGCAGTCAGGGCGAGACGGTGATAGCAACCACTATGACAACGGCTGGGACGACGGCGTCAATGCCGACTTCGATGATATGGATGACCGCCGCGCCCAGGATTGGTCCAAGCACCACTGAGGCCCTCATTGGCCAGGCCTTGGCCAACCAAGTTTCCTCCACCCAATTTCTCAAGGATTTGCCTATGCAACCATCTTCCTCTCCCTCCCCATCCCCTGCTACCGCCGCCAAACCATCAGATTCGGCAGGTATCCGGCCCACTGGCCCTGCACTGGCAGCCTTTGGTCAGCCCCTGGACCTGCGCCCCGAGACCCCCTTTCCTGACGGCAAACTCAGTTTTGCTCTGGTCCAGCAAGATCGTGTCGCCTATCCCGGGGCAGTGGTCTACGACCCTGTCTCCCTCGTCATCAAGATGGATTTAGCCAGTCTTCAGGCCTGTATTGATAGCGTCGCCACGGGGACCGAAGGCCCCGTTCCAGCCATTGGCCGCGCCTGCGCATCCGTCGCCCGGGCAATCCTTGGTGCTGCAAACTCAGTTTTCAGGCTCACTGGGGCTGTAGGATTTGTCGGTATGGCTGGGTTGGTGGTCTACCTGATGCTGCGCACCTTTGGTCTGTTCGCATGGATTTTGATTGCCATGTGGGCCCAGCCTTTTGTCCTTGCTGCCCTGCTTATCAAGCTGCTTTACCCGGACAGGCGGAGCCGGGAGTTCACGAACCTGCAGCAAGCCATTCACACCCACCTGTCTTCTGGAGGTTTTCAATGACCAACACCCTTCTTGCCCACCTGGCCGCCCTGTCAGGTTGGCAAATTGCCATGCTGTCGATCAGCGTCCTAGCGCTGATTGCAACGTATTTCACTGACAAAGAGACGGCGGCCCTGCGCGCGAAGCGCCAGGGGGAAGACCGGGAGTAAGCCCCCCGAGTGGTGAATGGGGGCTGTCGCAAGGCTTGCCCCCACGCTTTTAAAGGGCGGCACCCCGAGGGGTGCCTGCCCCGCCTTCTTACTGCTTCCAGGGGGCGCTCAGCTCCAGATATCCTTGGCTCAATTCATCCAGGCGCTCAAATACAGTTTTCAGGCCGATCGAGCCTAGCTGGTACTGCCGAATCGGAAGCTTGTAGGGCTGGTCATTGCCTTCAGTGACCAATAGAAGCATGGAACTGTCATTGCTAAGGGGCTGGATATCCCAAAATTCGATGGGCTCAATGTCATGAATGCTGCTGATCCACGCAAGCACTCCTTTTAGGATGGCATCGCAGGCAAATGCCGGCTGGAGGACTTGCACACCGTGAATCGTGGTCTCTGCCCCCGCCATGTCCAGCATCCCACCCATGCGGTTCTTGATCACGCTGTCGCGCCCATAGGAGGCCTGAGGCAGCACCGGCCACTGCCCGACCCGCTTGGCGGCGCCGACCATGAAAGCCAGGGTAGGTGCCCCCGCGGGCATTTGTATATCCTGAACAGCCGGCAGTAGCTTGTGGTCGTTTTGCCGATGCTCTACCAAGCACTGCAGCATGCGGAACATGACCACTGGGTCCCAGTTGCAGAGATAGTCATAGCCCATGAGGCAGCTCATCAGTTCGAACTGGTACCTCTCGCCGAACCATTGCTGCAGGGCCCAGCGGGCCTCGCGCAATGCGTCTAACACCTTGGGTTGACTATCTTGGTTGATGACTTGCTTCATGGATTCGGGAATCAGGATCGGCACCAGAACCAAACCGCCGTGGAAGACGACGCGGCCATACCGGGTCATGGGTCCGTCAACCGAGTAGAAGGTGACTGCGTCTTGGACGTGGCCTACAAATTCATGGGAATCAACGCGGCGGGCCTCATCCCAAATGGCTGCAGCATCGCCTCGGCCAAGTGCTACGGCAATCACGGCGCGGGGTGGCAGATCAAGTTCAACGGGCGGGCATTCGTCAAAAAGAGTTTGTTGCATGGGTCAGTCTTGGCGGATTTGAGGAAGTTGATAATTCAAGCTAGCACGGGTCGGCAATCTGTCAAGTCACCCAAAAGGACTTTGGGTCGAATATCGCAATCGGAGAATTCTTTTCGCGGGTTAAGCCGATTCAGCTTTCACTGTTTGGGTTGGTGGTGAAATGTATGGAACCTCTGTTGCAAGCACTGACTAGTGTTTGTTGCCTGATGAACTAGGACGGGTTCAAATGGGAAGGGTCAGATGTGCGATGGGAATTTCAAAGGTGGGGATATCGCCGGAGACCTGGGCTTGAGTGACCAGGTACACCCGCCAGCCAGTCAGGCTTGACAGAAGGGTCCGGATAGCTGGCTCTTGACCGCCGGCGGTGTCGGAAAGGACAAAGTTCACATCACGCCCACGCGCGGTGGTTTTGCCCTCTGCAGGATCGCCCAGCACGGTAATGGATTCAATGCCCAGCCCCTGGCACAGTTCGACCAACTCAGCGGAGCCGCGAATCGTCTTGTCCAGTTTGCGCAGGTTCTGCCATGCCACCCGAGAGAGGTGTTGGTGGGTGCCAAGATAGGCAGCAGTTGCAGTTTCGCGGCCGTGGCCCAGTGCTTCAGTCACCTCCAGCCGAGCAGCGATTTCCTTACCGTGGTCGAGTTTCTTGCCACCGGCCACAGGTGCCAACTCACCCGTCAATCGCTGAAACTTGGCCTGTGCATAGCTGTGGCGCAACCCGTGAGCGGTGACACCCATCCCCGGCCCGGTGATGTTGCACTGCTCCATGATGTGCCGAAAGTGCCGATTGGCCTGGTGCAGCTTGTAATAGGGCTGAGCAGCTATGTAGCCCTGACCAGACCAAGACCGGGGCCCGGGTGATTGCTTGCGCGCTTTGTCCACAAACAGCTTGGCGGTCTCCAGTATGGTGCGCTGTAGCGGGGTCTCCACTGGCACCTCCCTCGTGCGACCACCTTTTGTGCCCCGGCGTACAACGATATGGGTGCCTTCATCCGATTCAAAGGGCCGGAAGCACAGAGATTCAGAAACCCGCAGCCCGAATTTGTGCTGTAACTGAAGATGCAGAGCCGTCGCCGGGCAAACCTCACCTACCTGCGCGATGACTTTCTCAGGGTCTATACCCGCGCTTTCCCAGCTTTTCGAGGTCTCGGCACTTTGACGGCGGCGAACACTATCCGGATCCTTTACAAGCTCATGTGAGTAGGGAACCAGACCGGGTTTCCCAATCCAGATGCCAAAACGTCGCATGACGGTGTTCCTGTTCGACAGGGTGCTTGCTGATAACCCCTGGGCTTCCCAAACTTCCATGACCCGGCGCATCTGCTTTCCAGTCAACTCGGAAAGCCTGGCCACACGGATGTTCTGCGCCTGGAGGGTTTTTATTACGCTGGTCATGCGCTGGACATACTCTTTCGTTGTCATGATTCCAACTGAGCGGGCCCTACCAGTGCCTGCAGGGATGACAAACTTGGAAAAGAAGTGATTCACCTGCTTGAGAGGTTGGCCTGGATAGAACTTCTCAGCCTGGTAGACAAGCTCAAGCCCACGGCCCTGCTCCCGGCTGTACTTCTCGTCCTGCCTGTCTTGTTGCTGCAACCGCTTCTGAGTCAGACTGTCAGCATCCCCCAGCAGATCCATCTGGGCGGGCTTTGGCTTTTGCGTCTTTGCTACCAACTCACTCTCCAAACAATGACTTACCCGCCAGCCCAATGGCTGGCTCGTACCAGTTACCTAGAGCCTGTTGCAATCCTTCTCGGTGAGAAAGGAATGCAATAGGCTCCAGCTCGGGCTGGCTTCCCGGGGGTTCTGGCGATAAAAAAAGCAAATACAGGTATGCGGGGTCTGCTCGACACTAGGTCAGCAGGGTGGGAGGTCCTTTAGCACGTTCGCCGCATCCGAGACTTCCAAATCTCGGTAGCCTTGACGTAGGTAAACCTAGTCAAGCACTCCACCCAGGCATAGGGGTGGAGGGATCTCTGCCCGCAAGGGGGGCAGCCCAGTTGTCCAGGTGTGGACAACATCTTCCTGACTTCGCGCGCCGCATAGCGCGTGCAACCTCAAAACCTGTGTATCCCCTAGCCAGGCCGTCCAATAAATGGACTCCCTCTAGGATCGCCACGGCGCTGCTATGCAGCCAGTGGTCTAGGTTCGAAGTTGAACGTCAGTTCAATTGAATGGGGGGTCTCGGCAGTACTTGCCTGAGACCAGCTAGCCCGTCACTCGCCAGAGTGGTAAGGGTTGGCTAGACCTGTGAAGGTCGTGTGCTAATTTGCTCTGCGCCCTGGGGGCGTAAAGGCTTCACTGGTCATACCAAACGGTATCCAGCGCTCTGGCCCACAGGTGGGGCAATGGGTGCTGCAAAGCAGCGGCTAGCTTCCAGATGGAAGCGGGTTTGCCATTTCGGCGATGCCACCAGTAGCTGGGGCGGTGCCAAGGGTGTCCTTGGCTGTTTTTTGGGCTAGGCCCAGACTCAACAAGTACGCCTTATTGAGTCCGGCAGGTTACCCTGCCTTAACAAGGGGCTAATGCGTCAGCTCGACCTGCAGTGCAAGTGATCGGAATGTACAACAAATTTTCTCGGTTGTGTTAATCGTTGATGCGTTTTTTCCACAAACTGCGTTTGTCGGCGTTTTGCTTCTCTTTGCGTTGTCGGTCTGAAAACCACGCGGCGACCCGCGTCGTAGCTCACTTTGTGACTCCCTCTCGTGCCGGGGCGGTGCGCCGACGCCTACTTTTTGAGCAGCAGCCGAGCGGGCCTGGAGACACCTAAGAATCAGCGCCAAGACAAATGCCCCGGACTGAAGCCGTAAATCATGGGCATTTTGGCTTTTAGACCAACATCCATATTCAATCGAATTGGCACGCCACGGCTGTTCTACGGCTGTTCTACGGCTAAGCCACTTGCAATCGCCGACGACTGTGGCACGCCACGGCTGTTCTACGGCTGTTCTACGGCACATAGGGTTCCCGCCCTGCTGACCACGATGCCTCACGGCGTTTCCACGGTTGATCTGCGGTTGGTTCTACTATGCTTTTTCTGGCGTCCTACCCCACTGTGGACGGGCTAACGGCCTAAATGGCACGTACAAGCCACTTAGAAGCCACTTTAGACTTGGCTTTTCGCATCAATGGGCCGGCGGGGCCTGTTTGTGGCGGGGAGAAGCCATTTAGAAGCCACTTTGAGGCCACTCCCCTCCATGGAGTCGAAAAACTCCGGACATTGAGCCTGGCCGACGGCGGCTGGGCATTAAAGAGTCCGAGATGACCAAAGAAAAGGCGTCAGGGCGATGCACGCGATGTGCGCACAGCTGCCCACTTGGCACGGCTGAGGATTGTTCGCGGGCAAGTTCTGGTGTTGGCGTCCGCGTTGAACCGCCAGTTAGCCACCGATGGATGTGATTCGTGCACTTGAATAGCCATCTTCATGCTTCATTGCGGTTATGCCAAGTCGAACGGTGGCATTCTTTGCTACCGCCTTTAAGACCTCCGAAACATCATTGTCTGAAAATCTGTCAAATATTATTCTTGCCCGAACTTTTTCGCCGCTTGGAAGTGTGACGTCGACCATGCAATGCTTCGAGAAGCGCCTGATGGCACTGATTTTATAAATGCCAGAGAAGTCAATTCTTTGCCCTCCGGCGCGCTGCGATTTTGCAACTGTTGATATCTCTTCTACACTTAACGTATGGGAGCCTATCGTAATGCGATCCGCATCGGACGCGTAGGCAACTATGTCACGGTATATTTTTTGAAATTCTGGCGTTGCATTCTTCAGGTCAGGGGCTTTTTCCACGGCCTTTGCCAGTAAATCTAACCTTTTTTCCTCTTTGGCTCTAGAGTTGTCGGACACCTTGCATATTGCATTGCTTCCGCAGATTATTATCGCTAGGCTGACCAAGGTTAATGCTGCAATGTTTGCTGTACTAGGCTTTTTCATCGCGTCGCCAAGTCGGTCAAGCAAGCCGGTTGCATCAGCTCTTAGCTCTGTACTGCCTTTTTTAACGCCAAAAACGAGTTCCAGCTCGTCTCTCTCTGATCGTTTTATACTTCTCGCATCCTTTTGGTATGCAATCTGCGCGTAACAGCGATTGAATGCGTCCTGCACTTCACTGATTTGACGCATCAATCCGGTGGGTAGTGTCGCAAAATAGCGATCTCCTTCAAATTTGAGACCAATTGTTGGCCAGCCGTCAAATTCAACTGCTCCAATGTTATCGTTAGAGAGTAGTTTCTCTAAAGCATCCCATGCGGATTCTTCTGAGTCGACAATTAGCGCGTGAGTTGTAGTCATACCCTGAGGAGATTAGAAGGTTGTTGAGGGGACTAACGCCCAGGTTAACCGGCAAAATAGCGGAGCATTTTTGTCCGCATTGAACCGCCAGTTAGGCGTCGCCCGTTTGACTTTTTACCAGTCACGATATGGTAAGCGTGTTCGTGAAAACTTGATGTCAGTGAGGAGTTTGGCCTTACAAAGTGTCGCGGCTGCAAGCATGTTCAAGCTGGCGTGAGGTGAAGGTCCGGCCATCAGTCCACTTAGTTTCATGGGGCGACCATCGTATGCGAGTTTTAATTTAAGATAAGGGGTAAGCATTGACTTGTTGCTTCGAAAGTTCAGCGCATCGGACTCAGGTTGCTTAATAGATACAAGCCGCCACTCGCGTTCAGTGTGAAACGCCTTGTTCTTTATTCGACAAGCTAGTTGTTGTGCGCGCAAAAAGAACTTTTCTCCTAAGCCGTAAAGAACGGCGCCAGGCTCCAAGTCCACGTAGAGCTCAAGACCGGCGGAAAGGTCATCCTCCGAGATTTTCGCCTCAACTGCAGCGAAATCTGCAAGTGCTTCCAGCATTAGCTCTTCTATTAGGACATTTTTCTCGGAGTCGTCATAGACACACTCCATCAGCTCAAAGTGCTGCTTGGAGGCAACCTTTTTCAGCCATTCTGGTTCAAATGCCAGGCAGAACCCACCAGAGGCTCCATAGGCTCTCCATTGACTTAGATCGTCGGCAAGCGCGGAAAACGAGACAACATATGTATGGAGTGCGCGTTGGCCAGTGAGTTGCCGCTCCAAGAAACGGACAAAAACTGCCTGCCGACCCGTCAGTAACCGATAGTCTTTGGGAAACTCGAGGGAGTTGTCCTGCCTGGTTCGTTTGATCCAATTGGCTACTAGGTCGCGAACGTGATGGAATTCATCCGCGTCATTGAGGTACAAGATGCTGGTTGCCCAAAGACATGTACTCTCAACAATCCCGAGGGTAGCCTCTTTGCTTGTGTACTGCAATAAATGAGGCGAGGTGGTTTCGCTTGTGGCCATACTTTTACGCTATGCACGCTGGTTGATTGTGACGCCTAACGAGGCTATATATAAACCCGTTTCTCGGTCGTCCATGCGCAGGCGCGCGAGCGCCGATGATTCAGGGAAAGGAGTTTTTCAGGCATGACTCAAGTGTGCCGCAATTCGGCCGCTTTGACACCCAGGTGAGCCTGTTTTGTCGCTTCGCAGGGTTCTTGCCTATTTGGCAAACCCTGCCTTCGCCCGCTTCTCAATGGAGTTATAACTGTATTGGCATAGCCCATTTCTGCTGAAGCAATGTCCGCTATCAGGCAATCAATTTGAGGCCAGCAACTTCGGCATAGGGGTCGGGAGCGGACTTCCAGCATTTTGCCGATTCAATGATCCGATTTGGCCTTAAGTTCTAGGCACTTATTTTTCTGGTTCTTGACCGAACGTACGTCTCTTGTCGACCCAAAGCGGGCCTCGACCTCCCTGAATTCACTGCCCCATAGCGGACATTGGCTCAGCACCATTGGGCGGTGCCAATGCAGCTCCACCTCATTACGCCCAATGTTGCTCGAACGCCGCATATTTCCCGTCTGCCCGCCTCCAAAATTGGAAAGGCGGGCCCCAAAGCGTTCTGCTGGTTTCAAAGCTATAGTGCGGGCAAACCCCGTCGTCACGCCAAATTCCGCATGGCCGACGAATCGGGGCTGATTCACAAGAAGGAGAGCGGTGTTCTGCATGCGCCGAAGGATGGTCCGACCGATTCGAAAAGCTGGTTCAGGCCTACAACAAACTCTTGGCTTGACTCACCTGTTGAAAGAAGGCCGCCGATGACCGACAAAGAACTTTCAGACTACCCTCATTCGATATCCAAAAAACGGGAGAAGCAGATGGACTTGACGAAAATCCCATGCGCGCATGGCAGGGAGGCTTGGCGATGAGCCTGGCGATCCGGCAATCGTTCCCCAAAAACGTGTTCGAGCTCATGGGCAAGGACGAGAACAGCGCGACCTACGCGCTGGGCTGGGCCATCGAGCACAGCCCGAAGCTGGCCGCTATCTTGGCCGAAAGGCTCGCGGGCAAGACCATCGATGCGAGCGAGATGCGCGTCGAGCTTCAAACCCACGGCGAAGACCGCGGCTTCACCGATATGGAGATACGCTGCGGCAAAGAGCTCCATGCAATCTTGGAAGCCAAGCAAGGCTTCGCGCTGCCCAGCGTGGCGCAGCTCACTCGCTATCGCCCCAGGTTGGATATCGAGCCGGCGCGGCGCCGCATGCTGGTGTCAGCCTCCGCCATCGCGCAATCCATAGCCGTCCGCAAGCTGCCCGCGAGCATTGGCGGCGTTCCCGTCCGGCACTTGTCGTGGGGCGCCATCCGAGGCATGGCGAAAACGGCCCTGGGCCAGGCCGGCGTCCAAGAGGAGCGGCTTTGGCTTCGCGAATTAATACGGCATTTGGAGGGATACGCAGCCATGAACAGAACAATGGACAACCGGGTCTTCGTGGTCTCGCTGCGCTCGACGCCCATGCGCGACGACGGCCCCCACACGTGGATCGACGTGGTGGAGAAGGATGGGCGCTATTTCCATCCGGTGGGCAACCGCTGGCCGACCGAGCCTCCGAACTACATCGGCTTCCGCTATCGCGGCAAGTTGCAGTCGGTCCATCGGATCGAAGGCTACGATATCGCCAACGACGTGTCGAAAGTGAATCGGAAGTGGATTTCGACGACCGACGATCACTTCGTCTACAAGCTCGGCCCCGCCCTCCGGCCGCCCAAGACGCTCGGCGCAGGCGGCCCCGATGACTCGATCAAGCGAAGCGCGCAAGCTTGGTGCGCGATCGACACGCTGCTTTCGGGCCAGTTCGATCAGCTCGGCCAGGCGCGCGACGAGACCAAACGCCGACTGGCTGCCGCGGAAGAAAGCGACGAATAGCTGGGGACAGCGCGTCAAAGCGAGCCGTGCAAGCCGCGTCTAAACCCATTCGGCCGTCATTTCGCGGCGGCTTCCGTGCCTTCGGCGGCCTTGGCGGCTTCGGCGGCTTCGGCGTCACCATCCTGAGCCGGGTCAGCATCAAAGACGCCTTCGAGGTATTTCGCGTAGTGCTCTTGCAGATGTTTGAGGGACGCGCCTTTGTCGGCTTGGTATTCGAGCCGCTCCTGGAAGAACTTCATGCGGCTCCTGTTTTCCGCCAACACTTGGCCCCAGGTCTTCACAAAGATGCAGACCTTCTCCTCGTTGTCGAGCACATGCTTCGCCACAAGGTGATTGAGGCTCTTTTCTTCATCGATGCCCAAATCCGCTTCACGGGATCAAATCGGAAACTGTAGCTGGCTTGAAGCACATCACCCATGAGGACACCGGTTCCGAACTGCTTTTCGACGACGGCCCTGTCCGCATCTTCGATCTTCCACCAAGTCCTGACGACCTCCGCCTTGCCGCTGGGATGTCGCTCGCCGAACTTCATCGCGAAGCGGCGTGGGTAGTCCGTAGTCTCGTCATATTTGAACGATGACTGAGCAGGCTTCAATCCACGCAAGGCATTGAGCAGCGCGGTCTTCCCCGCTTCGTTCTTGCCGACAAGGCACGTCCTGTCCCCGATGTCGAACTCTCCACTGTCTTCGACGGAACGATCGTTTTGGACTCGGACTTTGGTCAGCTTCATTTCAGACTACCCCAGAAATATTGAATTCTCATTCCGTCTACAAATCGAAAAATATCGGCACGCGCGTCTATGAGGCCAAGCCAGCGAGCAGAAATCTCTCCAACTCGCCGCGTTTCATCGGGTGCTGCGCGAGCAAGCGAGCAAGGTCATCACCCTCGACCAACTCCACGTTCAGCACCCTCGCTTGCTGCCTTGCCGTGTCGTTGAATCGCTGATTGGTTACTGCGACCATGGAGAACGTCACGCCCGGATAGCGCTGCGCATATGCGGCAACGCCAGCAGACACGTCCTTGACCGCCTCCCATCCATGTCCACGGCCTGCAATGCCGGAACTCTTGCACTGGATGGCAACGCCCTCGGAGCCACGGATCGCCAAGACATCCACGCCGCCATCGCCAACGCGCGGGGTCTTGATCGTCCGGGGGTAGCCACGCTTGCTCCAAAGCAACGCGCAAAACGCCTCGAAGGCGTCCGGGTCCAGCGAGCCGATGTCATCGGCGCCGATCAGCTCATTGCCGAATGCATTGCCCCCATCGGGCGCCTCCAAATCACCAAAGTCAGCGGGGCTCACGTCGCCGGCGCCGTTGAGCATGTCGGTGGACAGGCCGCGCTTCCAATCGAGAAGCTTGTCGAGCTTGGCGTCGAAGGTCAGGAAGTCATGAGCCACAACGACCGGGTAATAGACGTGGACATCCCTGGTCTGCCCGATGCGGTAGGCCCGGTCGGTCGCTTGGTCTTCCTTGGCCGGATTCCATGTCCGCGTGAAGTGGACGACGTGATTGGCCGCTTGGATGTTCACGCCGAAGCCAACAGCCAGCGGCGACAAGACGATTACGCCGAAGCCCGGCTTGTCTTGAAACTTCTTGATCCGCCGCTGCCGGTTGTTGGCGTTGGCCGAGTCCGCCGACGTGTCGCCATTGATCACGTCGGGCACGGCGCCAAAGCGTTCGCCAATGGCCCGTTGCAACGTCCGCTGGAGATCCCGGAATTCGCAGAAGACGATGACCTTCTCACCCTTGGCCTCAATCTCACGAAGCTGCATCAACAGCCATGCCATCTTGGGAGAGCGGCGCTCGATTTCGGCAACCGGCTCGGAGTCGGTCGAAATATGACCTGGCGGTCTCGGGTCGGAACACAGCCTGCGCAGGTATTGCAAAAGGCCCAATGGCGATTGCAAGCCGGTGGCGGGGCCGCCCTTCTCGCGTTTGCGGAATGCCGCGACCGCGTCGGCATAGTGCGCCCGCTGTCGATCCGATAGCGGCAAGGCCCGGCAGCCGCCCGCCTCGATCTTCTTGGGCAAATCCTTGGCGACCTCGGCCTTGGTCCGGCGCAGCTTCTGCGGCTCGATCAATGCCCGCAACTCCGCGACGCGCTCCTTCTCTTCGTCGCTCTCGGCCTCGATGGGCCTGCGATAGCGATTTCCGAAGTCCTTCAACGCTCCGAGCAAACCCGGCTGCACGAAGTCGAATAGGCACCAAATGTCGGTCAGCGTGTTCTCGACTGGCGTGCCTGTGCACGCGATTTTCAGCCGGGCGTTCTGCTTCTTGGCCGCGCGAGTGACCAAGGCGTTGGGATTCTTGATCTTCTGGGCCTCGTCGCAAATCATGGCCGACCAGCGCTGCGCGGCCAGTGAAAATTCGAGGTCGCGCAAGGTCTCGTAAGTGGTCAGCACGACTTGGGTGCCGCCGAGCCAGCCCGTCGTCAATAGCCGCGTCGCGCCGCCGCGGACGAGCTCCTCATCAAGCGACCGCTTGGGCACGCGCTTCTCGGCCAGTGAAGGCCCATAGAGGGTCAGGACGCGCATCGCTCCGGGCGCGAAGAACTTGGCGATCTCCTCCTTCCAGTTCTCCAACAGGGACACGGGGGCGACGATCAGGAACGGATCGATGCTGGGCTGTTCTTCGATGGCCGCCGCGATGAACGTCAGGAGCTGAATCGTCTTGCCCAAGCCCATGTCATCGGCCAGCAGCGCGCCACGGCACGCCACGGGCGAAAGGCTCCACAGGTGTTGAAGCCATGCCACGCCGCTCAACTGGTGATCTTTCAAGGCGATCTCGGGCAGCAGCGACTCGGGAAGCCTTGGCGGCGCTCCGGTCGGGGCCAACGCGCCCCGGCGCTCCTCGTAGTCGAGCGTGTCCACGTTGGGCTTGACCACCAAGCCCTTGCGCTCGGCGGCCGTGGCTTTGGTCGCGGGCTTCGTCGGATCGAATTCGCGCTTGCCAACGTCCTCGCGGGCCTTGCCCAGCGTCGCGAGCGCCTCGACGGCCCAAGCGACCGGGATGGGCTTTGGGCATCCCGGAAAATCGATGGTCTCCCGCTTCACTTCCTGGGCCTTGCTGACCTGCTCGCGGAATTGCACGATGGAGTCGTCATTGAGCACGACGGCGACCGTTTCGCTGCCGCCCTCGGGCGTGTAGCAAAGACCGAAATCGACGTTCTCGGGGAACCACCCCTCGTCGTCGCTCTTGCGGGCGATGAAGGGGGAGTAATAGGGCTTTTCGACGCCGAAGCCTTCGACGCGCTCGGAATACCGCGACAGGTCGAAAATCTCCGAGGCCCGCACGCCACCGGGGGCCGACATGTCGCGCAAGGCCTGGCGCAGCAATTTGGCTTGATCTGGCGTGTCGCCCAAGATTTCGAGGTCGTAGCCCTGCCAGTGGCAGCACTGCGCCGAGGCCGCGATGCGAGCCTCGAGCTTGGCGACGAACTTCTCCAAATCATGCGGGCCTTCAAAGCGCAGCTCGTCGGAGCGAATCTCGCCGTGGATCGTTTCCTCGACTAACAGAGCGCAGTCGTAGGGATAGCCCTTCTCGTCGCGCAGGGCGCGGGCAGTGAAGCGGGCGAAGGAGACGCCCGCGTCGTCGCGGGCCTTCTCGAACTGGGTGGGGTCGATCACCTTGGACGCATCTGGGCCAAGGGTGGCGAAGGGGTTTCGCAGGAACGCCTCGGCGCGGTCGCCTGCAATGCGGCGCCCCGGCATCCTGCGAATTTCGCGAAGGACAGTCCGGACCTCAGGCGCGAGCATCACATGCACGATGCCATTGCCGTCGGGGATGTCGTAGCGCTCCGGCACGTCATGGAGCCGGTCGAAGATTTCGAGCCAGCGCTCCGGGGCTCCATCAAAGCCCGGCTGCACTTCGACCATGTTTGCGCCGCCGACATCGCCCTTGCGCATGCCGATGCGCAGCCTCTCAGGCGTCAGCACGACGGTCTTTCGCAGAAAGTCCGTCATGTCGGCGCCAGCACTCACGGCGTGGGATCGAATGGCCGACCACGCTCGGCGATTCGAGTCCGCGACGCGCTCGCTCGGCGGCCTGGCCCAGAACTGGGCCACGGATTCGACTACGCGCCACGCGCTCTCGGGCAAAAGCGAAACGCGGTTTCCCGCCTTGATGACGGCGCCGTCTATGGCGACGTTGCCTTGCGGGCGTAGCCCGCTGGGGTCGAGCCATCCAGCGATGGACACGGCGAAGCCCTCGTCGATCAAGGTCTCCTTGCTCGACAGGGCTGGGCGCCACTGCTCCATGGTCGGAAGCTTCAAGACTGAAACGCTTGATCCATGCTCGGGCGAGGAGGCCAGGCGGTAGAAGTCTTGCCAGGCCAGCTTGACGCCCGCGTCGTCCAGCTCGGCGAAACCCTCCTCCTCCAACTGCCCCAGCAGCATCGCGAGCTCGGCATCGGCTCCGAAGCTGCCTGCGTCAGAAAGCCAGCCGTCGCGGGCGGGCTCGGGGCGAAATTGCGCGCCATCGCGATTCCATGACACGGCAATCGTCGCACCCGATGCCCCCTCGGAGTTGGCGGTCGCGCCGCCCTTGGATCGAAATGATGGCCACTGCATCGCTTACTCCTTGAACCAGCCGCGAGGCGCTCTGGACCTGAATCCCCATGCTTCAAGCTGGACGGCAACGTGATTGGGCTGCTCAACTCCAAGCACCCAAAGCGCGCCATCCTTGCTGCGGTTGTCCTCGACGCGAAGTCCGTGGGTTCGCGCGAAGAATGTCCATGTGTCTTGCGTGAACGCCTCCGAGCGGACGCGGCGAACCGCGCCGACGTGGCGTGGTGCATCGCTGGGACGGCGGCCAATGCGGGGCACGAGGTAGGCGTCGAACTTTTGCTCCCATGTCTGGGCGGCCGAATCGCGGTGGATCATCCGCTCGATGTTGTTGCTATCTTTGAGCCGGTGGATGCTGACCGAAGCTCGCGCCCTGCCCGAGGTCAAGGTGTCCAGCAATGGCTGCCCGAGCGAGTGCCACTCAAAGACATACATCGCGTTGCCCTTGGCGCCGAATTCCACCAACAAGTAACGACCCACCCTCATCACGAATGCGTTGTTGTCTGCGGTCGTGCCGTCCAAATCGAGCAGCCGCCCCTTGGCCCGGTTCCTAAAATCGTTGAACTGCTCGCCACGTCGATATTGGGCATCCGAGCCCAGCGCGAACCACATGTCCTCGATGGCGGGTTCAAAGCGCAGCCAGTAGTCCACGCGGCGGCTGTCGCCAGTCCCATCGACGCTGAGAAGCTCGAAGAAGTCGGTAATCAGGCGCCGCTTGAGCCAGCCATTGACCATCTCGCGGCTCTGGTCGTCGGGCTTGCCCTTCGCATCGACCACCCAAGCATCCCAATTGGCGCGACGCAGCCAAGGATTGCCGACGATGGAAACGGCGGCGTCTCGCAGGGCCATGTGTTCTGGGCGCTCGCGGCACTTGGCATACCTCGACACCAGCAGCGAGACAGAGCGCAGGCGCAGCGGCTCGGAGAGATCAACGCCGCCGCGCCCCGTTCCGATGTTGATGAGGTTTTGCAGCGTGCCTTTGAAAGGCTCGTCGGTCAGGTCGCAGCCAGCTCGCATTTGGGCAATGACCGCCTCTTCGAGCACCCAAGAGTCCGAAGGGATCGCCAAGCTCTCCATCGCGTCGCGTAGCTCGGTGGAGTCGCCACGCAGCAGCGCCGCGCCAAACTTTTCGCAGGGCTGATCGGTGAGCAAGGCAACGTGCTTGGCAAGCGCCGCGAACCATGGCGGCTTGGGCTCTTTGGATTTGACGATGCGCTCGCGCTCCGCCCGCAACCAAGAGCGCAATTCGCGCCATCCAGCCTTGGCCTCTTCGCTGGCCTGTTTCCCATTGATGGGAAACGTCCAGTAGCTCGACAGCAGAGCTTGAAAACAGCGGATGCGCCGCCGCATTTCCGACTGTCCCTCGACCAACTCGGCGACGCGGTTGCGAAGCCTGTCCTCGGCGATGGCGCACCAGCCCTGCGAGTCGATGGCTCCCATGCCAAGGCACACGTATTTCAAATCCCGAAAGCCATCGACCTTGCCCGCCCTGCGAAAGCTCGCCATGGCGGACATGATGGAGCGCGAATTGGCAACGATGCCCGCTCCGCCGTGTTCCCGATGAACCTGCTGGCGCGCTCGGACCATGTTCGATGGATCGGAGATCGTCTCGGGCGCTCGCAGCCCCGAGGCGAAAGGCCCCAGCCCCATCCGAAGCATGTTGAGCGGCGAGTTCATCTCAAATCATTCGGACATTTCAGGCCAGGGTCCAACGGGATGTTGGCGTGTTTTTCCTTGTCGGTCCCGAGTTCGCGGAATTCCAATTTGAGCTCAACGCGCCGCATTTGGGACGGATCGCCCGCGCTCGTGTTGAACGATGACCCTCCAACGAGAAAAAGCGTCTGAACCAACTCACGGTCCGACGACGCGATGGCATCGCCCGCCTTGGAGTCGAGCAGAGCGCAGAGCACTCGCTGAGATCGCAAGTAGCTCAGATTCAGGTTGTAGAGGTAATCGCCGGTTTGGCTGGCGAAGCCCTCGACCACAACGCGCTTCAACCATTTGTCGCATTTCTCGCTGCGGGCCAGGTCAAGCACGCGGGGAACAAACTTGCGGACGAAGTGTTCGTGCGCTGGGCTCTCAAAGGTGTGCTTGTCGTTTCCAAAAAGCACCAGCGTTCCGAAGTCGATGGAGTAGCCATGGACCGACACGCCCTTGAACTCCGATTGCTTGGTGAGCGATTCCACGTCCGCGATGCAGGACTGGATCGTCTTGTCGCGCTCTTCCTTGTCCTTGTTGATCGTGGCCAGTCCGTGAGTGACGGCGATCAGCGCGACGGCCATCGCCACCAGAAACAGAACCATTAGAGCCGTCATGAGGTCGGAAAAGGAAATCCAAAACGGCTTCTCCGCCTCTTCCTTTCCTGCCTTGCGCCTCGAAGCTTTTATCCCAATCATGGCCTATCACTTTCGAGGCGAAAAGTCGTCGATAGTGTCGCCAAGATTCTTGATGGCTCCCGACAGCAATTGGACCGCGCTCGAAAGCTCGCCTTGAAACGCCCGGTTGCCCTCGCGCATTGTTCGTTCGACATTCTCCGCGAAGGAGTCGTGGGCCTTGACCAGCACCTCGCTGACTCCGCGCAGATATTCCTCGGACTCTTTCTGGGCGGTCCCGAGTTGGGCGGCTGCTGCTTCGATCTTGCTGATGATTTCGGAGGTCATGGATGCCTCCCGCTTTGCGTTCTCGACCGTCTGCTTCAACTCCGTCACCATCAACGCGAACGTGTCGCGGGTCTTGCCGTAGTCGGCGAACAGGCCGCGCGCGCCATCGGTGGCAAGCGTGAGCTGGCCCGATGCGCCCTTTATGGCTTCGACCGCTGCCGTGGACGCCTTCATGGTGTCCGACACGCCCTGCCCTGCTTTGGCGAAGTCGCTAGCGGCGACAAACAGCGTCTCGGCGCCTGAGTTCATGCCAGCGATGGCCTTGTCGGTCGCGCCTGCGAGACGCGCGACGGTGTCTTGCAGCGATCGATTCGTTTCGACCGACTGCGCGAGCAAGCGCTCCATCTGCTCGGAGAGGGAGCCGATGGCGGCGCCGGTGGCGCTCTCGAATCGCTCTTGGCGTTGGCCCTGCGACTCGGCCGACGCCTCGGCTTGCCTGCGAAGCTCCGCCACCACGCCCGCGACTTGATCGCCGACATTGGCAAGCACCTCTTGGAGCTTGCGGGACGACTCGGTTTGGGACTCGCCCACCAATGCCCTGATCTGCTCGACGAACGCCGCCGTTTGGGCGTTCATGGCCTGCTGGCGGGCTTCCATGCCATCAAGGGCCTTGGCCAGCTTCTCGCCCATCGCATCGACCGTGTTGGTCCCGGCTGCATCCATGTTGGCGGCAAGCTGCCCGAATTGCAGGGCCGTGGCCTTCATCGACTCGCTGGTCTCGCGCAATAGCTCCGACATGCCCTGCATCTGGCCGCCGAACATTTCGCGCATCTGCGCCGAGAAGCTCGCCAGCACGTCGGTGAGCATCTTGTTGACCGCTTCGCCCTGATTGGCGCTCACGCCCTGCACGGCTTTGGATATGGCCTCCATGGGCGGCCCGAGGGCCACGGATATCGCCTTGCCCACGTCTGCAGACATTTGGCCTGTGTGCTGGGCTTGGGCTGCGATCTGCTGGGTCGCCAGCGTCGTCAAAATCTCTTTGAGGTCGGCAACCAGCGCATTCTTGATGTGCGCGGCCTGCGTCGCCGAAGTCTCCGCCGCATTCGTCAGCCGTTCAAGGTATTCCTCGCCCGCGCCGCCCTTGAACATGCTGTCCACGAGTTCACGCAACGACTCGACTTGCCGATACCGCGCGGCGACCAAAGACTTCTCGACCCAAGTGAACAGCATCGCCAGCGCGATGGCCGCCGCCGAGACATAGAAGGCGTGGCCGACTGAGTCGATGAGCTGCCCAAGTTGCTCTTGAACCTTGGTCAAATCCTTGGGCACCTTGAAGCGGCCAAGGCCGATGATCAGGCCAGTGAACGTGCCGATGATCCCGAGGCCCGTCAAGATGCCGGGCAAGTGCTTGTAATACTCGGTTTTCAGCCGTGTATCGACGACAGCCTGCTCAGAGAAGAAATTGTCGGCGAGGGCGGTGGCGCGCCAACGGACGATCTTGCTTTGGCCGTTGTCTCCATCCTCGCTCTGCGGGTGCAGGGTCTTGGCGTATTCGGTCCACAAATGGGACAAGGCAGGCCCGGACATCGCTTTGGACTCGATCTCGCCGAGCTCGACGACGTTTCCATTGAGCCTCAAGCGAATGTCCCTCAGCGCCGCGATGGCCGTTTTGAGCTCTTCCGCTAGGCGCAACGCCGGAACGACAAATCGAAAAAGGAAGCCGATGGTGATCACGATCAGCAGCGCCGCCACGATGACGATGTGCCAATACTCGACCCAGATGTTTGTTATTTCTGCCATGCCGTCCCTTTGGTGTTTTTTATTTGGTTTGAGCGTCCTTGCGCCGCCTCTAATTCAGTGAGGCAATGAAGCCCGGCGCCATGGCCGCGCTCTCCACCCCATAGAGCGTTTGCGGGTTGCGAAGCCACAGGTGATGCAATGACGGATCGAGGCGGTGGTCCGGGCTCGAATCGACTGACCAGCGCCGCAAGACGTAGCCGGCGAGCGCCGCGCGGGCCTTAATCTTCAATACGCCATCCTCCAAGCCATAGTCGGCCTCGATCGCATTGGGCTGCTTGATCGCGGGATGGGGTACCAGCTCCATGTCCACCATCCGCGCCCACTGTTCATCGGCAGGCAGCAACTCGCTCTCGGCGACTTCACCATCCATCTCCTGGGCCTTGGCGATGCGGGTCAGGACGAAGTCGCTGAACCGTTGGCGTTCGCGGTCATAGCCGCGCACATGCCAGCGCAAGCCGTTGTCGGCCAACGCGACGGGCACGATCTCGCGCTTCTTGGCACCCGAAGCCAAGGACAGGTAGCTAACGCGAAGGGCCTTCTTCGCGCACATGGAACGAGTGACGGCGCCCAGCACCGCCATGTCTGGCTTCACGAGCTGGCCGGGGCCTTCGCAGGGCGTGGCCGGCTTCAAGCCAAGGTCGAGCCCGTCGCCAAAGCCTTGCAAGAGCCAAGCGAGCACGCGCTCGGAATGGAATTCGTGGACCGGCTTGAAGTCAGCGCTTGGCCGGTAGCAGCGAGAGGTTTGGTCGTAATCGAGATTGCTCGGAGCGATCTCGCGATACAGGCTCAGGTCGCGTGATGCCGCAGCCGGCTTGATGCCGAAGCGGGCTTCAATATCACCCCTGCGGAGCTCGCCAGTGAAGAACGCGCGCAGCTCCAGGAACGCGAGGCGCTCGCGCTGGGTCTGCGAAACATCCAGTGGGTTAGCCAAAAGCCCCTTTCTCGGGCCTCTTGCCCGTCGGCGTAGCAAGGATCGCACCGATCAGAAAGAGCATACCACACGCATCAATTTGATACGGACTACCACAGGCCGCTAGTCACATTGCACCTCTTGTTCGGCATAACGAAGGGAATTGCCAAGTTCAATTACGCCTTTTATCGGAAAACGCCCGATGCCCCTACTCCTGTGCCGGCAGCGGTGGAAACCTTCTTGCTTCAGCTAGGTTTTCGGAAACGTAGCCAAAACGCCCCGATGGCCACCCAAAGTGCCCCACTTATGGCCACCCGAACTGCTCCACCCGGCCAGG
>Ga0007834_1000144_pt1 | contig 25471 bp, 22 predicted proteins | sample CryBogCBE06Nov07_FD_71233 | JGI IMG/M metagenome (GOLD analysis project Ga0007834, IMG submission 71233) | Freshwater microbial communities from Crystal Bog, Wisconsin, USA - CBE06Nov07 | ecosystem: Environmental > Aquatic > Freshwater > Lake | place: Crystal Bog, Wisconsin, USA | collected...
AGCTTCTTTAGTAGCAGCTGAAGAATCTGTTATAGCTTCTGTGCTTTTATTTTGTACTGCAGCTGCTCCACCAGTAACTAACCCCACCCCTTTATCTATACCAGTATTAACTATATTTGATATGCCTGTAGCTGTTTTAGACCACCAGCTACCTGAATCAGTAGTATATGCTGCAGCTTGATTTGTAACTGTTTTAGTTAAAGAACCTGCTTCTCTAGTAAAAGCTGCTAAAGGAGCTGCTCCTACTGCACCAGCTAAAGCTAAATTACTAACTTTACCTCTAGCATCATACAAATAACCACGCAATTCACTTGATTGTGTTTGACGGTATTCTGTAAGAATAACTTTAGGTATATTATAACGACCTGCAGGGGGTGTTAACGTCCAATCAAACTGATCAAAAATGTTTATTAACCCACCATTACTTTTAGGCACTAATTTAAATGCTCCAATATTGTTTTGCGGAGCTTTCCAATCCCATAATAATGGAGTATAAGAAGGTACTACCGGCTCGGTATTTGGATTTGGATTTGTTGCCATATTATAATAAGCTCCTTGTATACATTATATTTTGCCTATATTTATTACGCTCAATGTAAGGTATATCTCTTTCTGAATTACTACCCCCGCCTAAAACAATATTTGAATTATTACTAATAGCAGTAGTTGTTGCATTATTAGCTGCTAGGTTTGTAGAAGATTTTTCTGCTTTCATAACCTTAGCTAAATTGTTTAAACTATCTACAACCCTTTCTAAGTTATCATTATACTTTCTAAAGTCTATAGGGCTTTCTGTGTACGGTATAGAAGCACCTGTAGTTAAGTTATTTAAATTGTTAGCTTCTTTGGTTGCACCTGCAGCTAGTTCTGTTGATACAATAGATACCGGTACTGGTTCAGTTGCTCTTGCAGTTACAGCAGCTCCCACGCTTAATGTAGTTGCTAGAGCTATTGCTCTAGGTAAGCTTACTTTATTAATAGTATCTATAAAAGCAGTAAGCGGAGTAAAACTAAACTTTATGTCTCCAAACCCAGCTAAGCTTTCTTTTAGTGCTCCTATACTTCCGGCTACTTGTTGTATGTTGCTTGCTTGTTCACCAATAGCTATAAGTTGATCTAACGGAGATTTAGAACCGCTAACTTTAGAGAACAAACCACTAACTAAATTACCGATCCCGGCTACTGCGTTTTGGGCACTAAGAGCTATTAAAGAAGCACCCAACGCTACTACAGCACCGCTTAGTTCAAAAAGGTTTAAAGCAGATACTGTATTTAATACTTGTAAGATACGAGAAAATCTTTCTAAAGGATCATTAACTGCATTTAATCCAGAAGCAAATAACGGCGCTGCTATACCAAAAATGGTCATACCAGCCGCTGCAGCTATTAAGTACGGAGCAATAAAAGTAAGTGGTTTTGCTACAACAGTAAACCTTAATAAAGATATTATACCTTTATCTATAGCACCAAAATTGATTGTACCAAAAGCTTGAGCAGCTTTACCAAGAGCATACAAGCCTAAAGAAAATGGCGTTAACGCTACACCTAACAAACCTAATTTAGCAATTGTTACTAAACCTATAGAAGCAAATCTATTTATAGCATCTACACTGGCATCAACACCTTCAAAGCCTACTGAAGCAAGTGTGTTTACTGCCATTCCAAAAGTATATAAACCTAATGAAAATGGTAGTAAAGCAACACCAAATAGGGCTAATAGAGGTGATAATATACCAAGTATAGAACCTATCCCTGCTAGTTTAATCAAAGCTAACATTGCATCATCTACACCTTTGTAATTTACACTAGCTAGAGAATTAATAGCATTACCAAGGGTATATAAACCTAGTGAAAACGGTAGTAAAGCAACACCAAATAAAGCTAATAAAGGTGCAAACACCCCTAATAAAGAACCGGTAAGGGCTATTTTGCGTAATGCTTGTAATCCAAGATCAATACCTGCCATATTAACTTCAGAAAACATTTGTAGGCTTTTAGCTAAAGTCATCATTCCAATACTAAAAGGTATTAGAGCGACACCAAATATAACTAGTAGTGGTGATAGTATACCTATAACCGCCCCCACCGTACCGAATAGCATTAAGGCAAATATACCTTTCATTATACCACCCCACTCTACGTCAGAAAACATTTGTAGACCTTTAGCCAAAGACATCATACCAATACCAAAAGGTATTAATGAAAGCCCGAACACAAGCAATAACGGTGATAGTATACCTATTACTGCTCCTACTGTACCAAATAAGGTCAAGGCAAATATACCTTTCATTATACCACCCCACTCTACGTCAGAAAACATTTGTAAGCCTTTAGCTAGAGCCATTACAGCTAAACTAAACGGTAATAAAGCTAGACCTAATAATAATAAACCTTCAAGTGGGCCTGCTGCTAAAAATAGAGCAGCTTCTCCTAAAGCAGCTATTGCTAGCATACCTTTAAAAATAGAGCTCCATTGTACCTCTGCAAACATTTGCAATCCTTTAGCTAAGCCCATTATAGCTAAACTAAACGGTAGCATAGCTAAGCCAAGCACACCGAGCATTACAGCAAACGGAGATAACATGGTAGCAACTGCCCCTAAACCTGCTAAAGCTAATACCCCTTTATGTATACTTTCCCATTCTACTTTAGCAAACATATCAAGTGCTTTAGCAAGTAGCATCATACTTAAGGAAAATGGAATCATAGCTATACCTAATAAAGCTATAGCAGCTGCCCCTAAAACTGCAAACTCTGCAAACGCGCCTAATTCTACAGCAAATGCACTTAAGCCTATTAGGGCAACCGCACCTTTAAGTATTGAAGACCAGTCAATAGCTGCAAATGCTCCTAAACCTTTAGCTACTAGCCATAGAGCTGCACCTAGTGCAGTAATTGCTGCAGCTCCAATTAGCATTTCCACAGACGATAAAGCTAGTAGTTTTGTGATACCTATTAAACCGAGTAGAGTTAAAAACCCTTTACCCATACCCTCCCAAGTAACAGTTGCAAAAGCTTGAAAACCTTTTGCGGCAGTCAATACAGATACACCTAATAGAGCAAGTGTTGCAGCTCCTCTCAGAGCTTCTGGAGTACCTAGTTTTGCTAGTCCTTCTCCCAATTTACCAAAAAAGCCTGGTGATTTGCTAGTAATAGCATTAACTTCTGCTCCGCCACCCGGCTTACCAGGTTCTGGAGCAGTCACTTTTGGAGCAGGAGGAGCAAATATACCTTTTAAAGCTACTATTACAGCTTCATTAATAGATTGTAAATGTACTGGTAAACCAATTGTAGCTGGTGGTATTTCTGTTTTAGCAGCTTTACCTGTAGCAGATTCACTAATTGTTTTACCTAAATCTTCAACAAGCTTTTTATCATCCTTAACTTTTTGATTGTCTTTTTCTTTCTTACGCTTATCGTATACTCTATCGTCTTCCTTCTCTTGAAATTCTTTTGTATATTTTTTAAGCGCATTTACAAAGGTTACTTCGAAATTTGCTCCAATAGCATTACTTAAATTGTTTAGTACTTCTTCGTTTGCTTTTAATTGAGATATTACTTGAGTAGAAGAACTAGTAATAGCTTGTACAACCTTACCAAACAATGCAGGTTGATTCTTAGTAGAATTTAAAATCTCATCTAACCATTTTTGTGGAATAGGGCCATCCGGGTTAGCTTTTGAAACAGTAGGTTTACGGGTAGGCTCAGTAGGAAATCCTTGATCTGGATTGTTTGTGCCTGTTGCTTTAGCCATATCAAATACTTAGGTACAGAACGTACCTTAAGTATTATTAGCTAATAATAAACAGAGTGGTATCCACTAATAACACTAAATCGTTTACTACTTCTCCAGTATCAACATCTGTACCGGTAATTGTTAGAAAATCCTTCTGTATATTAACGTAATCTGCCATGTACTTTAACACACCTTTTATAGAGGTTGTTGGTATTTTTTCTAATACTGCATGACGTTTTGTATAAGGCAAATTCTTATAATTAAACTGTTGATCGGCACCGTCTTTGGTTACAGTAATTTCTTTAATAAACTTGGAAACCTCTCCAATAAATGCATCTCCAATAGTCTCAGTTAACTGAGCAGACATTACTTGTTGATCATTTACAGTTTTTTCTCTAAGTTGCTTTTCAAGATTAAACTGCTCCATAAATGTAGGGGCACCCACGTTAATGGTGAAAGGATCGCTAACAATAGTGTCATCTTTGGTTTGAGATACTGATTTAATCTTGTCTACAATATCCTGTAAGTTGACTTTAAATCTGCGATTGTTTTGCTGTAAAACATGATCTACTCCATTTGTAAACACTCGAAGTTGTATAGCAATTGCTGCACTATCAATTGTAGTTAAAGCAGGCATAATACTCTTTTCAGTACAATTTTCTAGTATTAAATTATATAGAGCAATAGTAAAGCGTGTTTGAAATACTGGGTTGTCGACAGCTGCTTTTAGTAATGTTTTTTGCTGTCCGGTATTAATGCTTTTAAATTTAACCTCTCTATTTAAGCTCGGAACGAATACAGGTACATTAACTTCTTTGTTAATTGTATCCAATACTGACAGTATGTCGTTAAAATTATTACTATTATTCATTATATAAAGACTTACGTGGAGAACTTAATTTTCAAGTGAATTCACTTGAGGTTATCTTGTTAGATGCAAGCTTTGGACCACCAAATGTTGGTTCGTTTCCTGATTTGTTTCCTTTCTCGTAAGCTTCTTTTTCCTTAGAAGCTTGCTCCATGTAATATGTCCAGTATACAGTTTGCTCTGCAGGTGTAATGCTATCTGCATATTCTGCAGAAAAGTTACCTTTATTAACCAAACAAAAATTAATTTTGTATAAGTTATTTAAATCATCGTTGAATAACAATTTACAAAATTGTAAAGATACAGCCGGACTTGTTGAGACAGGTAAATCTACAACAGGGGCATTTAAAGCATAAGGTGACATGACTGTTAGTAGCTTAGTCTCCACTATTCTTTCTTCAGTTGCTAGTATAGATTCGTATACCTTTTTGGTGATAACCAGTGGCATCGTTTCTACAATTTTTAAACGTTCCTCTAAGCTAAAATCTTTAAAGTATAGAGTCTTTTGATTTATAACAATACTATCTATACAAGATGCCAACTGATATGTAAACGCTAAATCCGGAGCCAAATCTATAAAGGCTATTTCATCTCGGGCTTTTATAACAGTGTGTGTAACCAGTATGTTTTCATGACTAATAGTATTTTCGTATGTTACATTTTCCGCTTTAGAAATAATATCTTCTAACATTATTTCCTTTTTAAATTTTTTTTTGGTTACTGGGCATTCTCCTTCTAAAGCAAGGTTCGGACTAATACAAATAGCTCGCATATTAAGTAGAAGTATAACTTTATCTATAACATTAAGGCCTTCATGTAATATCCCGGGACAAATATGTTCTATAACGTTATTTAGATGTAATAGGAATGCAGTATCGTCTACGTTATAAAGGGATTTTACAAGATCTCTATATAGCTTAGAAGGTAGCTCATTTATCCATTTCTTTTCCTTAAATCCAGTAAGCTTAACTCCATATATAAAAGCCATCTTAAACACTTACACTGGCATTATAAAAAATCTTTAGGAAGGTAAAGAAGACGGGTTTGCATCGTCAATGCTAAACCTATTAAATACAAAATTTACTTTTAATTTTTTTACGCCCTCGTCTTGGTCGTAAGAGTATTCATAACCACCCATACTGACGGGAGCACAGCCCGTAAAGTTATATATTTTTCTTATTGCATTGTTATTATTTTTGTCAAACAATACACAAGTTATATTTATTTTAACATTTTGAGTAGAGTTGGCAGCTCTAGTTGTTAAACCGTAATGCCCTACAAGCGTTATCCACGGTCTTATTACAAAATCAATAAATGACTTATTTGTTTCTAAAAATGTTAAAGTGAGCTCCTCGTATTGTTTTCTACCTTGCGCGTAGACCCCAGCAAGTAAACTACCAGAAGGACCATCTCCTGCTACTTCTGATGGTCGTTGTACGTCTACTGATTCTGAAGGAGTGTTAAAGCTTTGTGCAAATAAACAAACATTACCCGCTAAAGAAGTATTGGAATTAGCCTGAATTAAACTTAATAAAGTATCTTTAGTTGAATCTACTGACCATTTGTATTCATACCCCAACTCAGAAAAGCTTGGAGCAGCATTAGCATTAAACACCCCTGGAGTGCTTTCAAATATAACTAAAAAGTTTGACTCTAAAGGTATTTGAGTATTAGGATCCTTTAAGAAGTTTTTAAAAGCTTCTACATCAGAACCAGTTCCGTTTTTATTATCAACAGAACCAACAACTTGTGGACCTATAATTTGAGTCATTAGTTAGTTCCCTCCTCTACTGTCCAGTACTGATATGCTATAGTAGCTGAAACCTCTGCAGGAGCCCCTGTACCGGTCATATCGTAATCTTCTTCCTCTATTTTTGTAATAAAAGCACCAAGCAATTTATACACTCTAATTTCATTTAGGTTATCATCTAGCAATGAAAGCTGTATCACGTTTTGAGCAAGATCTCGGGGTTCCATATTACCCAATGATGTTGTTTGATCAAAAGTGTTTAATGTTGACGTTTCAAACAACGCCCTCAATGTATAGTCTTGAGCGCAATAAAATTTAACGTTCCAAGCTTTATTGTTTTCAAACGTTACATTGCCTGGTATTTGAAAATCTAACCCCATAAAGGTCGTTTCAATTGCATTTACTGTTTTACCCGGTAATGTTGCTGTTTTAATTAATACTAAATCGTTATTGTTACCACTATTAAGAGCATCAATACCATTCACTATAAATTGCGTGACTTTTAACTGAAAGTCTCGAGCAAGCCCACGGTTCTGTACTTCCGTGTAAAAATCTGATAATGTTTGATTGTTTACAACGCCCATATTAATTTAATGTTTCAGAAATAAAATATTGAAAACCCAAATTAACTTGTAATGTAGCTATTTCTCCTTTTGTACTTATATCATATTGTACTTGAGCTATAGTAGAAGGAAATGCTCCCACTAAAGTGTATTGTTTAATAGGGGTAAGCTCTGTTAAAGAGTTATCTGTAGAAGAATTGTTTAATAAAGATAACACTATATTAGTATCCCACCATTGAGTGTTTTGAGCAGTAGAAGAATGTTCATCAAATGTATTAACAGACCATTTTTCAAAGATATCTTTTAATACATAGTCTTTATCGCAAAAGAATTCTACTTGCCAATTACCAACTGCATCCGGATATGTAGCTTTAGAAGGTACATTGTAAGTGAAATTTCTGAATTTTACTTCATTAACTGTAATTTTGCGTTGTGGTATACTTGACGTACGCATGTAAAGAAACAAATCTTCACTTTCGCTTGGTGTATACAGTCCATTTGTAATTTCTGTGATTCTGAACAAATTAGTACGGGCAAAGCTATATTGTGCAGCTGTGTTGTAAAAATCCGTTATACCATATCGAGACATCAATAATACTTAATGTTTGGACATAAAAAAACCTCACTATTGCTAGTGAGGTTTGCTTTATAATTAAAGAATTACCCTTGATTGTATAAAGGTACTTCAGGAGAAATACCTGAATCGTAATGATTCCAGAACTGATAAGCTAGTTTAGCTGTAAACTCAACTGGTTTACCAGAACCTGTTAGATCGTACTCAGGAGCACCAAGAGCTTGAACATATACACCATATAGATAGTATGTGTTAAGAGTGTTTTGGTTTTCATCAATAAGATCTAACTGAAGCACTCTATCAATACCAGGCAACTTTAAATCGCCTGTGCTTTGATTAGCTGATGTTGGGTCTGAATTGAATACTGTATCTTGCCATTGTTCAAGTCTTGTACGGATAGTGCCGTTAAGATCGTTACGGAACTTAACGTCCCAACCTTCAGAACCTGGGTATGTAATTGTACCTGGAAGATTGAACTTTAAACCCATATAAGGTAGTTCTTGGTTAGTTACATTACGATCAGGTAACTTACCTGTCATAATGTAGACGAAATCGTCTTCGTCGAATGCACTGTTCTGATTTGAAGCATCACCGATCGAACGAATCCTTAACATGAAATCACGTTGAAATCCGCGGCTCTGTGCTACTCTGTAGAAGTCTTGTATTGTTTGTGGCATAGTATGTAATTATTTAGTGTATTAACCTACCAATTCGTTGAAGTTTTGACTTGTCTTAGTAGCATAGAAGTTTACTAAGATAAACTCTGCTGTACGAACTGGCTTGATGTAAATGTCTACTACTAATGTGTTATCATCAATAACTGTCGGGGTATTGTTAGTTGCATTACATACAATTAAGTAATCGTATAAGCCTTGAGTTGTCTTAGCTTTTTCAAATATTGGTGTAATTGTGTTAACAATACGGCTACGAGTAAATGTAGTGTTTGGTTCAAATACGAAGAACTTAACAGTCTGATTAACTGCCTTTTCTAGATATAAGAATAAACGACGTACATTGATACGATCAAAAGCTGTAGGTGTTGTTTGTAGTGTCTTTTGACCCATTACAACATAACCTTCACCTGGGAAGTAAACTAGAGGGTTTAGAGAGATATTGTAAAGTAGATCGCGTTGTTTTTGTAACGGATTAATACCAATATCACTAATACCTGTTATAATACCTCTATTTAAACCTGCTGGAGCTGTCCAGAAATAATTATTTGCATCACTTGATGTAATCATTGCTGCAGCATAACCAGAGAATGGCTGCCATACATTTTGACCTGTAAACACATCCTGGATTTGTACCCAGTTTGCATAAGCAGCTGAATAATTTGTATTAAACTGAGAATAACAGTTATTAAGCGGCCAGTAAATGTTTTGTGAGAAGTTTAAGTTAATATTGTTAAGGGTCTTATAGTTTTGACCTGTAACAAATATGTAACGTAATGGATCTGAAATAAATACATGGTCTTTACGAACTTGACTTGCAAATTGCGTAAATTGTGTTGTAATTGCATTCCAGCTATTAATTAATGTATTGCTTACTGGGTTACCGTTTGAAGCACTAAGTGCTTGAGTTTGAGCAAGTAATGTTGTATTAACAAATGTATCGTCAAATTCAGTCTGACCTGTTGTGTTAACAGAAGCCCAAATCGTTGAAAGACCTGCATCAACTGTTAAATCAACATTAACAATATCTGTATTAGCAGCAGCATTTAATACATACTGTAATTTAGCAGGTACTGAACCAATTGTCTTTGAGCTATTTAATGGAATGCTATCAGCATATGTACCGAAAGCATAAAGATTATTAGCTGTAGTAAATGTTGGGTTAGCAACGTTTAAGTAAGATGAAGCAACTGTATAGAATGTATAATCAGGATCGCTTGTTAAAGCTGCAGCCATAGTCGATAAAGTATTAGCTTTATAAACTCTGACTCTCTTTGTTGAGTTACCATTAGCGTCAAGCCAATTTGTTACTGTAGAAATATTTGGATTTACAAATACTTGTAAGTTTGGTGAAGGATTGACAACTGTTGGCATGTACAACGATTTTGGCACACCACCGTTAACGTCTTGTATTGTACGGTTAGCATATAATGAACTTGCATAACCTTCAGTTAACACATATTGTAATGTCGTTGTGTTAGGTGAGAATGGGGATGGACGTAATTTGAATAGCGATAGAATTAAGCAGTCGCCGTAACCTGAAGCAGCAATATTAAATGTAGGTATACGTTCAATGTCCTGTGACAAGCTACCGTATGTAGCTGTGTAAGGAGCTGTTGTTGTAAAACCAATGCTGTTTGTTGGTACTACTGTATACTCTGAATCAGCACCAGTAATATTTGGTTGGAAGTAAGAACTGTTAATTGACTTAACGTTTATTGCGTCATCAAAATTTGTAGCAGGATTGTTTGTTAAACTATCAGCTAAGTTTAAATAATAACCTTGGAATTGTTCGTTGATAGTTGTTTGACCTTCGTTAATAACAACTAAACCAGCTGCACCAAGATTGCTTAATACATTTGCACCAGATAGAGTAAAGCTACTTAAACCAGTATTACCTGTTGTAGCATTCCAATTAATACCACCTTGACTAATTGTTGTATACTGTTGTGGTGTTAAAGTTACTAGTGCTGGTTCCCCAAAGTAATAACCTTGAGCTGAACTTAATGGAATGTTATTTGCTAGCGCTTGTGAAGTTGTATAGACGCTTGGGTTAGAAGGAATAGCTACAACTGGAAATGCTAATGCACTATAGTTGCTTGCTGTACCAGCACCTGCATTATCACCATAAGGTAAACGAGCTGCTTTAATTGTTGGATTACCACCCGCATTAAAAAGTTGCTGTACTGAATAGTAAAAATAACGTTCTGCAGCGTTTGTAGGAGTACCGAATACAGTTTGAAAATCGCTTAAAGAAGCAAGCTCCACAATTTCATAAGTCGGTCCTTGCGATGCAAAACCGGTTACTAAAACATTAGTACCAGTTGGGGTTACTGCTATTTGGGAAAGATCAACTTCGTTAATCTGTACTCCAGGAGATTGAATGGTGCGTTGTGGCATAGTATTTAAAAGTTTCTTACTATTATTTATGTATTTTTGCCCCTAAAACCTAACACTTATTTGTATTTTTAAGTATTAGGGTCTAGTAACTGCGTGTTTAACTGTCCAAATGCAAACGTAAAAGATGATTCAATTTGACCAGATTCTCTGTAGCTATAGGTCAAGTCACCTAAAGTAGTTATAAAGGCGTTTAAGTAATCCCATTGTATTACTTTGTTATTATATTCGTCTAAACCGTATACCGTCACCCGAGTTTGATAGTTTTCAACCCCATAGAAATTGTCAGACGGTGCTAATCCATCGGCATTATATGTACCCGTGGCATTATTATTAATAACATTTAACCAATACCATAACACCCACCAATTATTGAATTGATTATCAACTGTAAAACTAACAGTTACAGCTTTGTAAGAGTTTTTAGTATAACTTGTGGTTTTTGCTGTTTGTCCACCAAACGGCAATTCTATTTCAGGTATGGTTGTTTCCGGAACAATTGTACCATGAATTGAATATTGCAAAGAATCCAGGTTTAATACATCCGTTGCTCTTGAACCGGCATCTGTTTTATTAACGCTCTTAAGTATAGAAGGTAAGTTCAAGACAAGCAGAAACTTATCTTGCCTACCTTTATTAAGTATCGATTGCTGTACAACAGTACTCATTCATTAGCTGTTAGCTTTTTCTAACGGTACATCACTAGAAGAGTTGTGCATTTCATTTATGATTTTATTAGCTAAAGACATAAATGTTTTTTCCCCTACTGGTAATTCATTCTTTTTACGTTGCGGGTTTTTTGCTATTTTCTTAAGATTTGCTAACTCTTCTTTACTACCATATTCTTTATTAGCTATTTTCTTTTTTGCATTTTTTACCTGAGCAGGGGTATATATACTGTTGTTAACATCTATAAAACCAGGTTTTGCTCTAGGCCTACGTGTTCTGTCTGGTTTTGGTTCTGGCGCAGGAGCTGGCGCTGGTGCCGGTGCTGGAGCTGGAGCAGGAGCTGCACCGGATCCGCCTGACACCTTTATAAACGTCATTAAACCATTTTTGTATGTAAATTGTACTGTATTGTCTTGTTTATCAGATAAGTTAAGCACTGCACCCTTTTCAATTTCATTTTCTTCTTCCGGTGTAAGGTCAAGTACTTTAAATTTGTTTTTTACTGCTAATAAAGGTAACGAATTATACTTTTCATCGCTCACCCCAGAAAGATCTGTACCAGTCATTTTATTGATAGGTTTTACTTTTTGTTCTTTTGTTTTATCTGTTTTATCGTCTCCACCTTTACCACCAAGCGCTTTTGCTAACATAGGTAAAGCCATAGCACCTAATGGGCCACCAGCTAAAGCACCTAATGCAGCCCATGGACCGTATTTACCTATAACAGGTGCTGCTGCAGCACCTACATTTTTAACACCCTGCCAAATATCTTTACCAACAGATTTAATAGTGTCCCATACCCCTTCTTGTAGATAGTATTCTTTATAAACCCCTAGCACGTTTGCATCGTACTGTTCGTCATACTGTCTAAGCACGTCTATATTACCACCAGACTCTACATACTCTTGTAAGCCTTTACGTACTTCGTTTTTATTGGAAAGAGTGTCAACGTACTTTAAAATGTAATCAATTTGTTCCCCTACGAATGTTTCTTCTTGTTTAGGAGCATATTGGGCAGCTAGCTGTTGTACTGCGTTTATATCGTTTCTTGCAACCGCTGCCTGTAGAGCCGCTAATGCTTGAGGGTTTTGCTTGACGTTATTAACTAAAGCTTGAATTAAACCAGGTAACTGTTTTGGATCGGCTTCTACTGCTTTTTCTAAATCTTGAGGTGTTTGAGGAGCTTGAGCTTGAGCTGGTTGTTGCTGTTGAGCAGCAGGAGCTGGTTGAGCTGGTTGAGCTGCAGGCGCTGCAGGAGCTGCAGGAGCAGGTTGTGCTTGAGGAGCTGGAGCTGCAGGTTGTGCAGCAGAAGCAACCGGGGCTTGTGTTGGAGCAGCTGCTGGTTGAGCTTGAGGAGCTGGTTGTGCAACAGGGGTTGGAGCTGCTAATGCTTCAAAAAATGTCTTTAAATACAGTTCGTTTACAGCTTCTGTAACGTATGAAAGTTCATACTTAGTTTGTAATGCGTTCAAGCTCTTCATGTGTTAATATTTACGTAAATAGAATGTGTTTGTAATAGGATTAAATCCTATCTCTGTATCGCTTGTACTCAATCTGCGAGGCTTACCGGACTTAATTTTTTGTATATCTAAGTTATGCTTGGTTATAATATCCATAGCAGTATTGTAAGGTAATAAAGTGTTAGCTACGCTTTTTGTTTGCTTTTGTTTCTTTAATTTATCTTCTTGATGGCTATCAGTTTTTTTCTTTTTGTGCATTGCCGCCACAATATTAAAACTTTTAGCCACATCGGAGCGTCCAATTTTATTAAGACCGGCTGTAAGAGAACGGTGACGAGGCCCGCGTTTTTCTCCCACTTTCATAAAGTTTTTAAATGTAGATTCAGACTCTCTTTGCAAGCTATCTAATGAAAGCTGTTGACTCTTTTTGTTTAATACTCCTTGTACTAAACGTTCTACATCTCCAGACCTACGAAGTTCTTTAAACGCAAGGTTTTCCGGTGCAAACTCTCCGCCTTTTTCTAAACCGGCTTTCCTAAGCTCCATAAACTTCTCTTTTGTTTTTTCTGCACATTCTACATCGCATTCATCGCTTAAAGCATAGTTAATCATATCTAACATAGCTTGTTTCTTTTTATTGACAAGTGTTAAATCTATTTCTGTTTTTTCTTTTGTAGGATTTGGTTTAGCTATCCATTCATTATTTTTTAATGAATATACACCAGAAGAATGATGAGGTTCTTCTGTACTTTGTATGTAAACCTCTACATCATAACCTTTTATAGTTATATCCCGAGTGGTATTCCAGATAGTTTTCTTAGCATTAAAATAATCTTTTAATAGTTCTGGTTCTACTTGATACTCACTATAATCGGTTATAATATGTAAATCAAAGTCGCTATATTTTGTATAGTTATAATTTGCTAATGAACCAGTTAGAGTAATGTCTTCAACATCAACATCTATTTCAATACTGTCTAAAAACGCTTGAGCTATTTCTAGTAGCTTTTCTCTTATATTGGATTTGAGATGGCTATCTTCCCACACTAATGGGTTTAGCTCATTATGAAACTCAAATGTTAACTTCTCCATGTAAGTTATTACTTACATAGTTAATAAACTTTTAAACTTAAGTGTACGAGAAAATTACCAGTACTATACAAAGCATTGTGAATTTTACGCCGTAACCATCTTAATGGTTTTGTATGTAAAAAATACTTGTTAAGGATTTTAGCGTTTTGGGATTTTATCTTATCCGCTAGTGCTTTGTTTGCATTTACCCGTTCTGTATTATCTACAGCTTTAAAATCAAATATTTCAACGTTTGTAACATTTCCTTCTGTGAAGGTAACACTATACTCTGCCCAGCAGTCCCATTTACTCTCTACATCGTATCTGAAATCGTACATCCTTACTGTCCCACTATAGTTTTCATTTTCCCAATACTCTTCACCACGTTGCAGCCCGTTAAACCACCCGTTACAAGTCTGCCAACTTGCTTGTTTTAATTCTTTGTATTTTTTTATAGAGAGTTTTCCGTTTTCAACAGTATACTCGCACATGTTTTGTCCAAGATCTTTAGTTTGAAAATCCCTCGTTAGACTTAATACACAATCTTCAGATTCATACTCATAGGAAATAATAAGCTCATTTGGGTCATACCCGACCGCTTCCATTGCATTATTAGTAGGTAGCTTATCTTTGTAGTATATTGTGTCGTAAAGTCCCATATAAAATATATAGTGTATTTTTAAAAAAAAGCCATAAGTATTTGTAAATGTCTACAGATCATTCATCTTTAATTAAAAAATACCGTAAAGTGCTTAGGGAGTCCTGGGCAACAGGTGGTGCAGGCGGTACTGAATATGCTGGTTCTGAAGACGCTATACCTGGTTTATACGATGAAGAAGAGGAAAGTATAATCAATCCTAATCAACCAAAAGTGGCTTTAGATTGGAGAGAGGTTGGTTTATATGAACCTCGAGTACCAGAAGAACAAAAAGCTACACAAATAGCTTTAAGAGAAATAGATGGAGTCTTTGCCAAGTTTAAAAAGGACATAGAATCCTGGCAAACTAAGCACACAAAGCTTGGTGCTAAAGATACAGTTGCAAGAGAACAGTTAGCTCAGTATGTTGCTAAATCTGTTCTTGGTTTAACTAAACTTGATTAATTATTTAAATCTTGGTCCGTTGTACCAAGTGACTAAGCTCTTGCGCACACCTTTTGTAACGGGTGTAACACGATGCTGCAAATATGATGGAAAAATTAAGAGAGAGCCACGAGGCATAAACTTACTCACATCAAATTCAGGTCTTGCTACTCCGTCCATTTCAAAAATACCGCCTTCATAATCTTCTGGGTTACAAAGCTGTACAACTGCTGAAACTTTACGATCATGAATTTGGTACTGATCATGTAAGCAGTCCATATGCCAGCCATAAAAACCTTTTACTTCTCCATTACCATTGTACTCTGTGTACTGTAGAGAATCAAAACCATAAGCAATATCAAAACCAAACATTTTAGAGTTTACAGCATTAACATAGTCGTTCAAAATGGTATTAATTTCTCTGTGCGCATAAACATCAATCCAACGTATCTCGCTTCTACGAATACCTGTATCTGTACGAGATGTTTCTCCTGTACCTACAATTCCGCCCTGTTCAGGATAAAGCATTGCTGTATTAATAATGTGATCGCAAAACTGATCATTAAATGCTTTAGTAAAGATTTGATATGTGTTTATCATAATATTATTTTATTAAATGTGCAAAGAAAATCAATATTCGGTGTTAAAGAAAAATACTTGAAACAGTCTACCGTTTTGTGGGTTGTCTCCGAAATAATCTAAAGAAGCATGAAAATAATCCCCTCTATACATTACCAAACGATTAAACTTGTTGCCGATTTTATCATGTAAGTCCCATTTGGTATAGTCTTGATATTCCCAGCCTTCTATAGTATTATTTAATAAATCTATATCTTGTGTACCGTCGCTCTTACGAGGCACTTGCATCCAACCAGTACGTTTATGTTTAAACAGTCCGGTACCACCAGACACTGGAGCATCTGGCGTTAAATAGAGTACTCCTGCCCATGAACAATTACCATCATTATGTATCCATGTACGGTCTTTTGCATATGTTAATTGGAAACTACCGGTATAGTCTCCTTCTTTACCGTCTCCTGTCCCAAACCAAGTGATTTTTCCTGCATGAGCTTTTACTATATCTTCAATACTTTCCTTAACACCGGCAGCAATACATGGCTTGGTTCTTAAACCTGGGTAATTACCTCTTACAGAAAATTCTTGTGAAAGAGCATATTGTCTAACTTCTAAAGGATTACTATAAAAATTTTCCTGTATTATTAAACTGGTGTGATACATATACTAATATTTAACCATTGTTTAAAATAATCAAATAAAAAAGAGTGGGTATTGCTACCCACTCTTTGTATGTTTTTAAGTCTTTTTAGAACTAATCTGATCAACAGTGTTGCTTATATCTTTTAATGCAGCCATTACTAACGGCATTAATAGGTTATAATCAACCTGCATGTAGTTTGTATTGTTAATTTTTAAACCATTAACGATACTAGGGTCCCATACATTTGTTAATTCTTGTGCTAATACACCGACGTGTTTAGAGTTGGCGTACTTATCAAGTCTTTCACTTGTAAAGTTACTAGTTTCAGCAGCTGATAAAATTTCCTTTTTATACGTGAATGTATATAGGTTAATTTTACGTAGCGCATCCAAACTACCTTCAATAGGTGTAAGAGACTCTTTAAGTCTACCGTCAGAATAGTTTGCACAGCCTGGAGGGCCGTAATTCCCGGTAGGCCCTGGAGGTCCTGCTGGTCCAGGAGGTCCTGGAGGCCCTGGAGGTCCCTGATAACCAGTAACAGAATTACCCATAGGACCAGTTGGTCCTGGAGGCCCAGGGGGTCCTGGCGGCCCGGAAGAATTGTTACCGGCTGGCCCTGGAGGTCCAGGAGGCCCTGGAGGTCCAGAGGAATTGTTACCAGCAGGTCCTGGAGGTCCAGGAGGTCCTGGTGGCCCGGAAGAATTGTTACCGGCAGGCCCTGGAGGTCCAGGAGGTCCTGGTGGACCAGAAGAGTTGTTGCCAGCTGGTCCTGGAGGCCCTGGAGGCCCTGGTGGACCAGAAGAGTTGTTGCCAGCAGGTCCTGGAGGTCCAGGGGGTCCTGGTGGACCAGAAGAATTATTACCGGCATTACCTTGAAAACCTGTAGGACCTGGCGGTCCAGGATTTGCTGGTCCTTGATTGCCAGTTGGACCTGGAGAGCCTTGATTGCCTTGTGGGCCAGTTGGACCTGGAGGTCCTTGAAAGCCTTGTGCGCCTGCTCCACCTTGTGGACCAATACCACCTTGATTGCCTTGTGGTCCGGTACTACCTTGTGGACCTGCTGGGCCTTGTGGTCCAGTTGGTCCTTGACTACCTGTAGGGCCAGGAGCCCCTGGGCTACCAGATGGGCCTGGCGGACCACTTGGTCCTTGAAAGCCTTGCGGACCGGTAGGGCCTTGAGCGCCTTTATTGCCGGTTTTTGTAAAAGTTAATATTACTAAATCACCGCTCGAAATTGTATTTTCCCCTGAACTTGCAACAAACGTAACAGGTACTGTATAATATGTTGTGTTATTAGTTAGTGTACTATTAACATAATATGTGGAAAAGCTTGAATTACTTTTCTTATAGATAGTTAAATAACCATAATGAGAGGTATTTGTACTAGATGTAAAAGCAGTTATCCAATTAGTAATAGTAATAGAATTACTATCTGTAACACTTATATTTAAAGCAGTGGTAGAACTTAAACTAGTATTATTAGTTGTTATTTGTCCGGTTGAAGGGGTGCCTGAAGACTGAAATGTTAACGCAACACTATCTCCACCGAACTGCCCGCTATAACCAGAAGGCCCAGCATAACCAGATATACCGGAGTAGCCAGATATACCAGAGTAGCCAGAATATCCTGAAATACCGATAAAACCGGACACTCCAGAAAAACTCCAACCACTATAACCAGAGTTACCAGAATAACCTGATGCTCCAGATATACCTATAGCACCAGAATAACCTGATATTCCAGACACTCCTTGTGGTATACTATATGCTGTATTTGCCATTGTTTATATTTATTGTGTTACTTTAATTATTTAACTTCGAACTAAGATCTCTTACTTGAGTACTAAGTTCTTTAGTTGCAGCAATTAAAATAGGTATTAAACTTCTATATTTTACTCTCATGTAACCGTCATCCCATTTTTCAACAGGGTTAGGTATACTAATATTCAGTTGTTTCCAAACATTATCTACTTCTTGTGCAATAACCCCCACGTCAGATAAATCGTCATGTAACGGTTCTGTAGTAAAGTTAGTTTCTTTAATGTTCGGTATCCAATTAAATTTATAACCTGTAAGGCTAGATATAGCTTGCAAGCTTTCTTGAGATGATATAGGTGTTATATTATCCTTTAATTGTTGATCGGAATAGTGTAAGATACCTGGAGGTCCAGGATAACCTTGCGGGCCAGCAGGTCCCGGAGGCCCGCCAGGGCCTGGAGAGTTACCAGCAGGCCCCGGAGGTCCTGGAGGTCCTTGCGGTGCGAAAAACGGAAAAATATAATTTGTACCAGGAGGTCCTGGAGGCCCACCCGGCCCAGGGGGTCCGCCCGGCCCACCTGAAGCATTATTACCAGCAGGTCCTGGAGGTCCTCCAGGCCCGCCCGGTCCACCTGAAGCATTATTACCAGCAGGTCCTGGAGGTCCTGGAGGCCCGCCTGGACCACCTGAAGCATTATTACCAGCAGGTCCTGGAGGCCCTGGAGGTCCGCCTGGTCCACCTGAAGCATTGTTACCAGCTGGTCCTGGAGGACCACCGGGTCCTTGCGGGCCGCCTGAAGCATTATTACCAGCTGCTCCTTGATTACCAGTTGGTCCTTGCGGGCCGCCTGAAGCATTATTACCAGCTGACCCTTGAGGTCCTCTAGGTCCGGTAGGTCCAGCAGATCCTTGTGCACCAGTATTACCTTGCGGACCGGTAGCTCCGGTTGAGCCTTGATTGCCTGTTGGGCCAGCATTGCCTTGTGGTCCGCGATTACCTGTTGGACCTTGGTTACCTGTTGGACCGGTTGGTCCTTGAGCACCACCTGGTGAACTTCCTGTCGGGCCAGTTGGGCCTGTTGGACCGGTAGGTCCTTGAGCACCTTGTGGTCCGTTACTACCAATAAAACCATTTAAACCTTGTGTACCTTGCGGTCCGGCTCCACCTTGCGGTCCTTGATCCCCGGTGTATCCAATACGTGTAGCAAATACTAAAACAGGTACATTATTAGAAAATGCAACCGTACTGTATACCGTAGCAACAGTTAAAACGTAGTAACCGCTTTGAGCTGAAACACCTGTGACATCATATACAACAGTTGCTGTATTTGTAGTTTGACCTGTAATTCTTAGCCTACTAGTTACACCAGATACAGATAAAGTATTTAACCATGTAGTAACTGTAGTACCTAAATTGTTAACATTACTAATGTAAATTTGTGTAACACTGTTATAATTAGTGTTATTAAAAGCTATATAGCCTGTACCAGGGTTTGCATTAGTTGTAGAAACATTAAATGTATATGGTTGTCCGTCTGCCCCATACCAAGCGCTATAACCAGAAAAACCTGAATACCCAGAAGTGCCTGATGAACCTGATGAACCGGAAACACCTGAATAACCAGAAGTGCCAGAGTATCCAGAAAACCCGCTTCGACCGGAATAACCAGAATTACCTGAAAATGCAGAGTAACCAGAAGCACTACCGGAATAACCTGAAATACCTGAATACCCAGAGTATCCAGATGCTCCCATAAATTCTAATATTGCTGAGTTAGCCATTGTTTTGTCTATTATTTAGCTGTGCACTTAACTCTTTTACTTTAGTGCTTAATTCTTTAATTGCATTAATTGCAACAGGTATAAACTTATAATACTTTACAGTCATGTATGGATCTTCTCCATCTGGGGCATTAATACGTTTGTTTTCATACACTGCAAAGTTAAACACTGGTTTAATCTGTTGAGCAATAAGCCCAGCTGATTGTTTACCAGCAATTTCTTTACCGGCTTTATCATTAAATGTAAAGTTGTAATAATTAAATGTTTTTAACATTTTAAGACTACCTGCAATTGGTTCCAAATTTAATTTTAAACGTTCATCTGAACAATCTGATGTATATGCAGAGGGGCCTGGGCCACCTCCGGGTCCACGCGGACCTGTTGGCCCTGCAGGTCCTGGAGGTCCTGGGGGACCTGATGGACCTGCGTTACCTGCAGCTCCTGTATTTAAATTACCTGGTGCACCACCTGGTCCTGGAGGTCCTGGTGGTCCTGGAGGTCCCTGATAGGCTGTACCATTTGAACCTTGTCCACCTGGAGGCCCTGGAGGTCCTGGATACGCTGTACCACCTGGTCCTTGTCCGCCTGGAGGTCCTGGAGGGCCTTGATAAGCTGTACCGCTTGGTCCTTGACCGCCTGGAGGACCTGGAGGTCCTTGGTAAGCTGTACCTGGGGATCCCTGTGCACCTGTAGGTCCTTGTGGGCCTTGAAATGCTGTTCCGTTTGGTCCCTGTGCTCCTGTATTACCTTGAGGGCCTGTTGGAGAACTACCTTGAGGACCGGTTGGTCCTTGGTTACCTGTTGGGCCTGTCGGACCTGTTGGACCTTGTGGACCAGCTGGTCCTTGTCCACCAGTATTACCAGTAGGACCAGTATTGCCTTGCGGACCGGTAGGGCCAGTTGGACCAGTTGGACCGGTGTTACCGGTAGGACCAGTGTTGCCTTGCGGACCGGTTGAACCTTGAGGTCCAGGCGAACCATTAGTACCGTTAGTGCCTTGTGGCCCTGTATTGCCTTGCGTACCTTGAGGTCCTTGAGAACCAATATTACCAGCTCTTGAAACTGAAATTACAACATTAGAACCGTTTGTAAACGTGCCTAAACTATTTACGTATGTTAAATTGAGAGTATAGTAACCACTATTTGCTGTTATAGAAGTTACTATAAATGTAGAAAATATTGAAGCATTTGTACTATTAACTAAATGCAATAAGCCTTTGTTAGTAGTACTTGTGCTATTTCCAATATCTGTCAACCAACCGGTAATGCTAACACTATTAAGGTTACTGTTACTGATATAAGCCGCGGTGACGCTAGCTAGAGTTGCATTATTTAATGCGATATAACCTGTGCCTGGGTTAGCGGCAGTTGTTGAAGTATTGAAAAGTAAGGGCTGTGAGTTACCAGCAGCAAAAAAACCAGAATAACCAGATGTACCTGAATAACCACTATTACCAATAAAACCAGTAAACCCTGTAACGCCTACATTGCCAGATGTTCCTGATATACCGGAATTGCCGGAATAACCTGACGGGCCAGAAAAACCACTACTACCACTATAACCGGAATAGCCAGAATAACCAGAGTACCCGCTTGTGCCAGATGCTCCAGAATAACCTGATATTGCGTTAAATGATGAATTGGCCATTATATTAAATTAATTACTCGTATATACTTATATTTCAAACATGTTAGGTACCAACCAACATCTTATAAGTAGTTCCAGACGAGTCTTTAATATTAATATATCCTGTAGCTGTAGGTGCACCTGCTGTATAAGCATTTGCCAAGCTAATTGTAGTGCCGCTAATAGAGCCACCGGTAATGGTTACATTGTTAGCGTTTTGACTGGACATGGTACCATAAGATGAAGCTATTGTTATGCCTCTCATATTAACCACCACACCACTTGTGGTAGAGGTTGCTATGAGCATTGGTTTAGAAACTTGTCCAACTGTTACAGGCGCTGTAGATGTTAAAGTACCTGCGCTTGTAGGGGATAAAAAGTAAACTGTACCGTCGGTTAAACCTGATAAACCAGATATATACCCATAAGATACATATACAAAAGTATTAGCATCTGAAACCGTTTGCACTATACCAATTGCTTCAGCATCTGCTGAAGAATCAGCTTCTGCTAAAACATAATTACTACCGCTAGAGTTTCTAGCAATTACTTGTCCTGCAGAAAATCCGTGACTAGTTTGAGAAACTTGTACAACAGTATTACCGAAGCCACTATACCCAGATATACCGCTATAACCGGATTGACCTATGTTACCGCTGTAGCCAGATATACCACTATAACCAGAAAGACCTAAACCACTGTAACCGCTGTAACCAGAGGTACCAACAGCACCTTGATATATACCCGTTTGAATGTTGCTATAATGTTGGGTACCTAAAAATGCAAAACCAACTGTTGCAGAATCCCCGGCAGCAGTGCTTGCAAATACTCTATAAACTAATCTATCAGTTGAAGCACTTAATGGTATTGATTGAGCAATACTATAAGAAGTGGACTGTAAAATTGGAGTGTTTGAAGCCGTTAAATATGCCCCAGTAGCAGAGAACAGCATTGTTTCTGTTGTACCGTTTCTATCATAAATTGCGTGCGTTAAAGTAATGCTAGATGTATTAGAACCAGATAATGTATAATACGCATTAAATGTCCAAGTACCTGGAGTAATAACCATTTCTCCTGGACTACCAACTGGGGTAACCATTTGACCAAGTGTACCAAATTGTTCACTTGCACTTAATGTATAAGCGTAAACATATTCGGTGCCAGCTGCAGGCGTTAAGCTCATTAAACCGTAATATACACTAAATTCAGAAGGAGTGCTTGTTGGATAATATGTTGCACCAACTGCTGGTGCACCGCTATAGCCAGAATAACCAGATACTCCAGAACCGGAATAACCTGATATCCCTGAACCACTAAAACCGGAATAACCACTAAAGCCTGATGTACTAGAATAACCGCTCAAGCCAGAATAACCAGAATAACCCGATGTACTATTACCACTGTAACCGGAATAACCACTTGTGCCAGTTGCACCAGAATAACCCGATGTACCAACACCAGAATAACCTGATATACCGCTGTAACCAGAAGCACCACTGTAGCCAGAAATACCTGACCAACCAGAGTAACCACTTATACCGCTAAACCCGGAAGTACTACTAAAACCTGAAATACCGCTATAACCAGAAAAACCTGAGTAACCAGAAATACCTGACCAACCAGAATAGCCTGATATACCACTGTAGCCGGAATACCCGGAAATGCCTAAACCAGAATAGCCAGATACACCTGAACCGGAATAACCGCTGTAACCACTTATACCAGAATAACCGGATACACCTACGCCAGAATAACCAGATGAGCCTGAAAAACCAGATATACCAGATGCAGCATAAGCACCATTTAAACCAGAATATCCAGAATAGCCTGAGTAGCCAGATGTACCTAAACCAGAATATCCAGATGTACCTGACAATCCTACGCCTGAAAATCCAGAGATTCCAGAAAATCCAGAAACCCCTTGTAAACTATATGTAAATGGTGTGGCCATTATCTATATTTATACTTGGGCACTATTATTTTTAGTGTTACCTTTTAGAATGTAATTGAACCGGTACTTGTAAATGTATAAACAGGATTACTACCATTTGTTGTTACTGTTGGGGAATCTGTTGTAGATGCTGCAGTAGAGGTAGAAGATATAATTACTATCCCGCTTCCACCAGCAGCAGCAAAAACAATCGCATAAGTTTTGCGAGCGATATTTTCAACGGTTTTTTCAAGTTGGTTTACGCGTTCTACTAATCCGGGCGATCCTAAAGAACCGACCAAGCAGGCGTGAACCTCGCGGATCATTTTTGATTCTTGTTCGGTCATGTATTAATTGGTGCGTTTATTAAAACCCACGATAAAGTTGGTTCGTCCCATATATATGCTTGAGGAAATGTTACTCCGCCCGGACAAGGTACTGGCGCTTGCCATTGCCAAATTGTTTTATCTAAAATCCATGAAGGATAAGGCTGAGAAGAATAAAATACATTATTTATAGAATCATAAATATAATTAGGCGAAGCTGATCCCGGAACGCCATAATTAGTTTGTATCCAAATACCGCCAAATAAATTAGTTAAATAATTTATTCCGTCCTGTATAGAATTATCTAATACAGTTACTTGTATTACAATATTTGATGAATTTATTTGTGCGAAATAATTCATATTATTGAGTTGCCCAAATTATAACTATTCCTTGATAACCAGCACCTGAAGTATAAGTACCTGTTGTATCTACTGCTCCACCACCGCCTGATCCATAAAAAGTAGCAGGATAACCTGATCCTGTTAAAGTATAATTATTAGCAAAAAATCCAGCACCGCCTCCACCTAATCCACCTGTATCAGCCGTAAATTCGCAACCACCGCCGCCGCCGCCTGCGTAATAATTATTAGATCCATCAACTGGTAAAGAAATTTGTACGCCGTTGCCTCCATTACCATTTGGAGCGTTACCGCCTACCTGTGAGGCACCGCCACCACCACCGCCTGATCCGATAGACGAAGTATTACCTCCAGCGTATCCTTGACCTGAAGTGCCGCTAGTAGGATTTACATTTCCACCAGAATTATAACCGCCTGCACCGCCACCAGAGCCAAAAGGCGATCCCGCAGTAGGAGTTGCAAAATTAAATACTCCGCCACCACCACCGCCATAAGAAGTATATCCTAAAGCAGACGATGAAGAACCAGCATTACCTACTACATAAGGACTTCCAGAAGTTCCTTGTACGGCTGCCCCGCCTGATCCTACTGTAATTGCATAAGAACCTAGTCCTAAACTCATTGTTCCTGTAATAACTCCGCCTGCACCACCGCCGCCGCCTACATGAGTTCCGCCCGATCCGCCGCCGCCTATAATTGCGTAATTTATAGTTCCTGCTCTAGTAACAGTTAAAGTTCCTGTACTTGTAAAAGTCCATTGATTATATCCGTTACCTGTAGTTTGAGTGCCGCCGGTTGCATTAAAACCAGTATAAACATTTATTTTTTGCCAAAAGGCAAATGGCATTACTCCGGCGCTCATGGTTAAGTATAATTTTGAACGTAGCTACCAAAATAAGCGCCTACGGTTGCGTTATAATAAATTGTGTAAACGTCGTATTTAGCGCCTGTAGTCATTACCGGCGCAGTATTACCAGTCCATTTCATGGTAGGCCAAGTAACAGTCCAATTTGAAGCGGAATTTAATAATGTTACTGTTATGACTTGACCATCGACTGCATTAGCAAATGTAAAGGTAGTGTTTGCGGATAATGCTTTATAAAAAGAATTTCCTTGTGACCAATCAATTTGACTAGCGGAAATTGTGGTCGTTGCAGGCGTTAAATTTTGATTGGTAGTACCTTTAAGCGTGGCCCGAATTGCGCCTGTAACATCAAGCGCATAGCTAGGCGAGGTAATGCCGATGCCCACGTTGCCTGCTGATGTGATACGCATACGTTCTGCACCGCCTGTAGCAAAAACCATGGGCACACCAATTCCAGCGTTATTAGCGTAACCAGAATTAAACCACGCATAAGAAGTAGCAATGGTATTTGTATCATAAGCACCAGAATTGAGAGCAACACCACCAGAACCATTGCCTACAATGGTACCAGTATTCATATTACCGCTTGTTGCATAAGTGCCATTATTATTTATTTGTAAGCTAGTTGTAGGCGAGGTCGTGCCGATGCCGACATTGCCATTCTGATCTATACGCAAGCGTTCCACCGCATTGTTAGATGGATTGGTAGATATACTAAAATAGGTAGGTACATTAGATCCACTAACAGTGCCTGTTGCATAC